>ERZ772827.42-NODE-42-length-74559-cov-17.438164_pt1 | contig 74559 bp, 69 predicted proteins | sample MGYA00580850_ERZ772827 | MGnify/ENA primary metagenome ERZ772827 (study PRJEB29015, sample SAMEA2737950) | human oral metagenome | biome: human oral; feature: human-associated habitat; material: dental | place: China | collected 2145 ... | reverse complement strand
GCCTGTCGTTTCTCGCTCTTCGTCGTCCAGACCGGGGACTACGCGGCCGGTCGTGATTGGGTTGAGCGTGCTGGCTTGCGGGCTGTGGTCGGGTTGGGCGCACGGGTTCGGGGGCCGGGCACAGCGAGTCGTTCGTCACCGCTCCTTCGTCCAGCCGGGGGCTGTGCTTGATCGCCCGAGCTCCGCCGCGGAGTGCTACACATGGCTCATGGTGAGCCTGGACAGGCAGGTGTCGGCGCGCGAGCTGCGGGCTCAGCTCAGTGAGGTGCTGGGGCGGGCCGGCTACGCCGGCGAGCGGATCGGTGTCACGCGGAACGGCAGGCTGGCGGCTGTGGTGATTGGCGTGGCGGATCTTGAAGCCCTCGAAGAGCTCGAGATGGCCCAGGACGTAGCCGCCTACCGGGAGGCGAAGGCGCACGACGACGGGGAGCGGGTCACCCTCGACGACCTGCGTGCTGACCTGGCACTGTGACCAGCCCGAGTGGGAGGCGGCGGCGATCCCACACAGTAGAGTCCGGGCATGAGCATCGCCGACCCCACGCAGACCGCCGCCTGGGCCGAGCTGGCCCGGCTTCACGACAACCTTGATGTCGACCTGCGAGCGCTGCTGGCCGACCCGGAGCGGGTCCGGTCGCTGAGCCTCACCGCGGGCGACCTGTACGTCGACCTGTCGAAGAACCTGGTCACCGACGAGGTGCTGGCGGCTCTGGTCCGCCTGGCCGAGCAGGTCGGGCTGGCCGAGCGGCGCGACGCGATGCTGCGCGGCGACAAGATCAACGTCACCGAGAACCGGTCGGTGCTGCACACCGCGCTGCGCCGGGCCCCCGGCGAGCAGCTGGTGGTCGACGGCACCGAGGTCGTCGCCGACGTGCGGCAAGTGCTCGACCAGGTGTACGCGTTCGCCGAGAAGGTCCGCTCGGGGCAGTGGGTCGGGGTCACCGGCAAGCCGATCCAGACCGTCGTCAACATCGGCATCGGCGGCTCCGACCTCGGGCCGGTGATGGTGTACGAGGCGCTCCGCCCGTACGTGCTGGACGGGCTGGCCTGCCGCTTCGTGTCGAACATCGACCCGACCGACCTGTACACGACCACGGCCGACCTGGACCCCGAGACGACCCTGTTCATCGTCGCCTCGAAGACCTTCACCACCCTGGAGACCCTGACCAACGCCCGGCTGGCGAGGCAGTGGCTGTGGGACGCGCTGCAGGCCGCCGGCGCCATCGACGGCTCCGAGCAGTCGCGTACGGACGTCGTGGCCAAGCACTTCGTCGCGGTCTCGACCGCGCTCGACAAGGTGGCCGCGTTCGGGATCGACCCGGCCAACGCCTTCGGCTTCTGGGACTGGGTCGGCGGACGCTACTCGGTCGACTCGGCCGTCGGCACCGCGGTCGCCGTCGCGATCGGGCCGGAGGCCTTTGAGGACTTCCTGGCCGGCTTCCGGGCCATCGACCAGCACTTCGCCAGCACCCCGCTGGCCCAGAACGTGCCGGTGCTGATGGGCCTGCTCAACGTCTGGTACGTGAACTTCTGCAAGGCGGCCTCGCACGCGGTGCTCCCGTACGCGCAGTACCTGCACCGCTTCGCCGCGTACCTGCAGCAGCTCACCATGGAGTCCAACGGCAAGGGGGTTCGCGCCGACGGGGCGCCGGTCACCACCGAGACCGGTGAGGTCTTCTGGGGCGAGCCCGGCACCAACGGGCAGCACGCCTTCTACCAGCTGATCCACCAGGGCACCCAGCTGGTGCCGGCCGACTTCATCGCCGTGGTCAACCCGTCCCACCCGCTGCGCGACGGCGACCAGGACGTCCACGAGCTGCTGCTGGCGAACTTCTTCGCCCAGACCAAGGCGCTGGCCTTCGGCAAGACCGCCGACGAGGTACGGGCCGAGGGCACCCCGGAGCCGATCGTGACCGCCCGGGTCTTCCCCGGCAACCGGCCCACGACCTCGGTCCTGGCCCCCGCCCTGACCCCGTCGGTCGTCGGCCAGCTGATCGCCCTGTACGAGCACATCACCTTCGTCCAGGGCGCCGTCTGGGGCATCGACTCGTACGACCAGTGGGGGGTCGAGCTCGGCAAGCAGCTCGCGCTGCAGATCGCCCCGGCGATCTCCTCCGACGACCAGGCCCTGGCCACCCAGGACGAGTCGACCAAGGCCCTGATCGGCTTCTACCGGTCGAAGCGGGCCTGACCGCGGGGCTCGCGCTGGCCTGGCAGGTGTGACCGCCTGCTAGGCCAGGGCCTCGTCGAGGGAGGTCTCGCGGGGGCCGAGGAGCGGCTGGCGACGGCTGGTCAGGTCCCAGACCATCTTCCAGTCGGCGAGCACCTCACGGACCTGGCCAGCGCGCCAGGTGTCGGTGCTGATGCCGCGGACCGAGTCGTCGCCGACACCGACCGCGTCCAGGCCGAGCTGGCGGCAGATGGTGAGCGCCCGGGGCAGGTGGTAGCTCTGGGTGACCACGGTCAGGCTGGTCGTCCCGAAGATCTTCTCCGCCCGGACGCAGGAGGCGTAGGTGTCGAACCCGGCGTAGTCAGCGACCACTTTCTTGGGCGGGACCCCCTTGCGGATCAGGTACTCCCGCATCACGTCGGGCTCGTTGTAGTGCTTCTCCCCGTTGTCGCCGGAGACCAGGATCGCGCGGACCTTCCCGGCCTGAAAGAGGTCGTAGCCCAGGTCGAGCCGGGCCCGCAGGTACTCGGTCGGGGTCCCGTTGGGCAGCACCCCGGCCCCCAGCACCAGCGCCACGTCACGGCGTGGGACGGTGCTGACCGAGTACGCGGTGCCGGCGGCGACCGCCTGGGTGAAGACCCACGGCCCGACCGCCACCGTCGTGCTGAGCAGGGTCAGGGTGAGCAGCCAGCCGACCGGGGTCAGCCGAGTGACAGCGCGCGGACCAGGGGTGACCTGGTCGCTGTGCCGCGCTGAGGTGGTCGCCAGCCGGAGACGGCGGGTCTGGTTCGCGTGCCGGGGACCGGGGCGGGGATCGGTCATGGAGCCAGGGTACGGCCCGGCTCCGACCGGCTAGGCCCTCAGCCGTCGTGTCCCACGTCTGGGCAGGTCCGTCTGGGCAGGCGCCCGCGGGCCGGAGCCGCCGCGTCGGTGCCCACGAGTCGTACCTCCAGAGTGCGGGCGCCGCCGCGGGCCCGGAGCCGCCGCGGGGGCGGCCCGCCAGCCGCAGCCCGGCCGGCCCCGCCAACGACCACGTGACGGTCAGCGCGGGCCGTACGGGTGACCACCTGCGCAGGCGTGGGAGGATGTGCCGCATGGCGTCGGTTTTTTCCCTGCTCACCCAGCGTTTTGAGGTGGCTGTCGGCAGCGACCCGCAGCTGCGGCCGGCGAGCCGGCCCGAGTTCGGGCACTTTCAGTGCAACAGCGCGATGCGCCTTGCTACGCAGGAGAAGGTGGCGCCGCGGCAGGTGGCGCAGCGGATCGTCGACAGCGTCGACGTGGCCGACCTGTGCGAGCCGCTGGAGATCGCCGGGCCGGGCTTCATCAACATCCGGCTCAAGACCGAGGTGCTGGCCGCTGCGGTGAACGAGCAGCTGGCCGACCCGGGCAGCGGGATCGTCCGCGCCGAGCAGCCGCAGACCGTGGTGGTCGACTACTCGGCGCCGAACGTGGCCAAGCCGATGCACGTCGGGAACCTGCGCTCCACGATCATCGGCGACTGCATCGTCCGGGTGCTGCGGGCCGTCGGGCACACCGTGATCCCGCAGAACCACATCGGTGACTGGGGGACCCAGTTCGGGATGCTGGTGGAGCAGATCCTCCACGAGGGCGTCGACGCCGCCAGCCTCGACCTCAACGGCTCGGTGGCGCTGTACCGGCGGGCCCAGGCCCACTTCCGCGAGGACCCGGGCTTCGCCGACGCCGCCCGCCGCCGGGTGGTGGCGCTGCAGGCCGGCGACGAGCAGACCCGGCAGGTCTGGCGGGCGCTGATCGAGGTCTCGAAGGCCGGGTTCAACGCCGCGTACGGGCGGCTCGGGGTGCTGCTCACCGACGACGACCTGGCCGGCGAGTCGATGTACAACGAGATGCTGGCCCCGGTCGCCCAGGACCTGGAGCAGGCCCAGGTAGCGAAGGTCGACGACGGGGCGCTGGTGGTCTTCGTGCCCGGCGATGAGACCCCGCTGATCGTCCGCAAGGGCGACGGAGGCTTCGGGTACGCGGCGACCGACCTGGCCGCGCTGCGGTACCGGTTCGGCCAGCTCGGCGCCGACCGGATCATCTACGTGGTCGGGATCCCGCAGTCACACCACTTCCAGCAGGTCTTCGCGGTGGCCCGGATGGCCGGCTGGGTCCCGGAGAACGGGTCCACCGAGTTTGTCGGCTTCGGCTCGGTGCTCGGCCCGGACGGCAAGATGTTCAAGACCCGCGACGGGGGCACCGTCACCCTCAACTACCTGCTCGACGCCGCCGAGGAGGCCGCCGCGCCGGACGTGGCGATGGCGGCGGTCAAGTACGCCGACCTGTCGAGCTCGCTCCACAAGGACTACATCTTCGACGTCGACCGGATGACCCAGACCACCGGGAACACCGGGCCGTACCTGCAGTACGCGCACGCCCGTACGTCGAAGATCCTGCGGGAGGCCGAGGCCCGGGGCCTGGCGCCCGACCAGGCGCAGGTGACGGTCCTGGCCGAGCCGGACGAGCAGCTGCTGGCGCTGCACCTGACGAAGTACGCCGACGTGGTGGCGGCCCTGGCCGAGGAGCTGCAGCCGCACAAGCTGTGCACGTACCTGTTCGACCTGGCCTCGCTGTACAGCACGTTCTACGAGCAGTGCCCGGTGCTGAGGTCCGACGGTGAGGTCCGCAGCTCGCGGCTGGCGCTGTGCCGGGCGACCCGGCAGGTGCTCGCGTCAGGGCTGGGGCTGCTGGGGATCGTGGCGCCAGACGCGATGTGACCCGTACGGCAGCAGAGGGGGGACCAGGGTGCTGATGGTGAACACCACCGGCGACGAGGAGGTTGGCCGGTTCCGGCGGGTGCCGGTGGTGCTCGGCCGCTCCTGGCCGCTGCTGCTGATCGCGCTGATGATCGTCTTCCTGGCCGGGGAGGAGCTGACTCCGCGGGTCATCAGGAAGGCCACGCTGGAGACCCTGCTCTGGGGCGGCTGCCTGCTGGTCTCGGTCGGCGTCCACGAGGTGGGGCACCTGCTCGCCGCCCAGCTGCTGGGAGTTCCGATGCGCCGGATCCACGTCGACGTCTGGGGCGGGCACCTGACCCACGTCCCGGTGCCCCGCAGTCCCGGGGTGAGCATGGTGATCGCGGTGGCCGGGCCGCTGCTGAACCTGGTCGTCGCGTACGTGGCGTGGCTGAACCGCGACGTGGCGTACTGGTCGCTGGTGATCGGCCCGCTGATGGTGATCAACGCGCTGCTCTTCGTGTACAACATGCTGCCGGGCCTGCCGCAGGACGGTGGGCACCTCGTGGGCGGGGTGGTCTGGTGGCTGACCGGGAACCGGACCTCCGGGCTGGAGGTCGGCGCCTGGTCGGGCCGGTTTGTCGTGGTCACGGTGGTCCTGGCCTGGATCGGGCTGCCGCTGAAGGTCAGCAGGTCGCTGCCGCGGCTGGTGGACCTGCTGTGGCTGGTGCCGGTCTGCGCCGGGATGTGGATCTGGACCACCATCATCGTGAGGGTGGCCCGGCGCCGCAAGACCACCGACCGGATCCGGCTGCGGGACATCGCCAAGCCCACCATGACGGTCCCGATGCGGACCCGGCTCGACATCGTCGACGCCTCGTTCCCGGCCGGCAGCGGGGTCATCGTGCTGGACGACCAGCAGCGGCCGGTGGGCCTGCTCGCGGTCGGTGCCGACTCGGTCCCAGGCGGCAAGCGCGACGTCCGTACCGCTGGAGACGTGATGGCCCCGATGGACCCGGTCTGGGAGTCGAAGGGGGACCTGGAGGCCGCGGCCAGCGAGCAGGCCGACCTGCTGCACCACCACCGGCTGCCGGTGGTCGCCGTACAGCTCAGGGAGGGCCGCTGGGGCCTGGTGTGGCGGGCCGACGTGGAGAACGCCGTGAACCACCGGGCCTCTCTGCTCGGTCCGCGCCGGGCCGCCGCCCACGAGCCCTAGGAAGACAGCGGCCTCCCGGGACGCTATGCTGGGGCCTGCTCGGTGACCGAGTCACCGTGCGGGCGTAGTTCAATGGCAGAACATCAGTTTCCCAAGCTGACAGTGCGGGTTCGATTCCCGTCGCCCGCTCTTCTTCTGTGTCTTCCCTGTTCTCATGACGGTACGGTCGGCCGCTTGCCCAGTTGCCAGCTGCCCGGTTGCCAGCGCGGTGGTGGTTCCTGGTGCTCAGGGAGCTCGTGAGCCGTACTCAGGTGAGCTGGTGAGGCGTACTCAATCTGGCCGGCGAGGCGCTGGTACGGCGGGGGGATGAGCTGTCTGGACCGTAAATTCCCGGCCCATGACTCCCAGCGATGAGATGATCAGCCTGCCCACCATGAGCCCCGACGAGCTGCGCCGCAGGACCGAGGACCTGCGCGAGCAGGTGGACGACCTGATGCGTGGCCTGGAGAGCAGCACCGCTCAGCTGCAGGACCAGCTGGAGCGCTCGGCGGCTATCGTCGGCACCGGCGAGGCCGCCGACGGCGCGGTCCAGGCCGACGTTGACGTGCAGGGGAATGTCCTCGACCTGCGGATCGGTGACCGGGCGGTCCGGAACCTGGGCGCCGAGCAGCTGCGGCTGGCCCTGATGGAGGCACTGAAGGAGGCCCGGGCCGACGCGACCCAGCAGGCGAGCGGGCGCTGGGCAACGCTGCCGGCAGGTTCGCGAGCACTGTGACCACGGGCGGGTCAATCAGCGACGGACTGGAGCCGTCCCGACACGGCAGGAGGTTGAGGACTGGCTCAACCAGGACCGGTCCAGCTAGGCAGCACGACGCGGCCGGTACGTGGGGCAGCCCCGCGTACCGGCCGCACTGGTTCGCTAGCGCAGCGGCAGGCAGACCTCGGTCACCAGGTCCTGCGGTGCGCACTCCTCAGGTGTCGTGAGGTAGAGGTTGAAGGCCTTGTCAGCGCGGGTACGGCCGCTGCGGGGGCGGAGCGAGTCGGCGGTCAGCCGGGCAGCGATCAGGTCGTGCGCCTGGGTGATCTGGTCGTACGGGCCGAGCACCCGGGCGACGAGGCAGTCCCGGGCCTCAAGGTCGCTGACCACCAGCGGCTCGGCCGCGGTGGTCCCGGCGGCGACAGGGACGAAGACCTCCTCGTCGACGTCGTGCTCGGTGAACTCGTCGTCGTGCTCGATCACGCCGCACGGGCCGGTGGGGGTGATCTGCTGCTCGGCGAGGGCCGGCATCAGCCTCTGCCACAGCTGGCCCTCGTCCGCGTACGTGGGGATGGTCCCGCGCAGCGAGACGATGGTCATGGCCGGGACAGTCCGGCGCTCGATGGTGATGGACATGCTGGTGCCTCCTTCGAGGAGTCGGTTGATGAGGGCCAGCCGGGCCTGGGCCGCGTGCAGCTCGTCGGTGAGGACGCCTCGCTGAAGCTCCAGCGAGGCCGTCCAGGCCGGGGTGCCGCGGGCGGCGAGCAGGGCTGAGATGGCGGAGACGCCGAAGCCGACGTCACGCAGCCGCCGGATGTCGGCCGCGTCGCGCAGCTGGTCCGGCGCGTAGCGGCGGTACCCGGTCTGAGGGTCGGTGTCGGCAGGCACCAGGACCCCGTGGCTGTCGTAGTGGCGCAGCATCCGTACCGACAGCCGGGTCAGCGCACTGAACTGCCCGATCGTCATCAGTGTGGTCTCGGCCATAGGCTCATGCTGGTGCCTGACACGGTGGCAGGGTCAAGCGTGGGTGCGTACGCCGCCGACACGAGGAGAGACATGAACCTGAACAACCTGCTGGCAGCGCTGAACGCCGGGCAGACGATCAAGGCCGACTCACCGCTGTTCGAGCTGCTGCACACTGCGGCACAGGAGGCGATCCAGATCACGACCGAGCTGGGCTCGCGGTACCACGAGCCGGAGCAGGTGGTGGAGCTGATGTCGCGGCTCACCGGGCGCGAGGTGGACCCGTCGTTTCGGCTGTTCCCGCCGTTTCGGACCGACTTCGGCAAGAACATCCACCTGGGCCGGCGGGTGTTCATCAACAGTGGCTGCGCCTTCCAGGACCAGGGCGGCATCTGGATCGGCGACGACGTGCTGGTCGGTCACAACGCCGTGCTGGCGACGCTGAACCACGACGAGGACCCGGCTCACCGCGGCGACCTGCGCCCGGCGCCGATCCGGGTCGGGGACCGGGCCTGGATCGGGGCCAGTGTCACGATCCTGCCCGGGGTGACGATCGGCGCCGGGGCGGTGGTCGGGGCTGGTTCCCTGGTCACCCGGGACATCCCGGCCGAGATGGTCGCGGTCGGCTCGCCAGCCCGGATCGTCCGGCCCGTACGGCGCCACGAGCAGCCCTGAGCCGGGGCTGCCCATCCCGTGTGCGCTGGTGACGGGCAGGTCCCAGGCGGCGCCGCGGTACTGGGTGGAGGTGGTCCCGTAGGGTGACAGCCGGCGTGCACCGTACGGGAGGAGGGTCATGCACCTGAGCCGTGGTCTCGGCGTGATCGAGGTCTTGCTTCTGGTGGCCGGTATCGGCCAGCTGCTGGGGCCCTCGGCGGGGATCACGGCCGTCTGCGTGCTTGCCTGGATCGTGCTGGCGACCGCGTACGTGGTCGGCTCGCTCCTCATCGCCCGCCGTCACGGCGCCCGCCCCCACCTGCAGCCCTCACCCCGGACAGTGCGGCGGCTTCCGTCGTGGGTTCACAGCCTGTCTGACCTGACCCCGATGCTCGCGGCAGCCACCGGCCTGGCTGCGGCCCTCAAGTTTCTGGGAGCAGCCGCAGCCGACGCCAGCGGGGACTCGCTGCTGAGCGGCCTGATCTACCTGCTGGCCGTTCTTGACGAGAGCCAGGCGCTGACGGTGGTCATCGGGGTGCTGGGCTGGCTGGTGCTGCACATCGGCTACGCCCAGCTCTACCAGCGGCTGGACGCCCTCAGCCGGGGCCGGGCGTTCTTCTTCCCGGCCACGAAGCAGGCCACCAGCGTGGAGTACCTGTACCTGGGGTTCACTATCGGGGCCACCTTCGCCACGTCCGACGTGGAGGTCTGCCTGCGCCCGGCCCGGTGGGCCGTGATGAGCCACACCGTCGTGGCCTTCGGGTACAACGCGGTCGCGATCGGTGTGATCGTACGGCTCCTGACCGGCTCCTGAGCCACCGCGGGGAGAGGCGGCCGATAGCATCCGGGCATGACCTCTCGTCAGGTGCAGTACGGGCAGCTGGTGGGTGCGGCGCTGACGGTGGTCGGTGCGTTCAGCGCCCCTGCGACTGTCGCGGCGGGCGTGGTGGCCGGGGCGGTAGCGGTCGAGGAGCTCCGGAAGAAGCCTGATCTGGACCGAGTACTCAAGAAGGCGTTCCAGTCCGTGGCCCAGGACCTGGACCATCCTCGGCAGCAGGCTGGGGACGAGGCAGAGGCTGTCGAGGCCCAGGTCCTGGAGATGTGCCGACAGAGTCGCCAGGGGCTGCTGCTGGCGGCGCTGGGGGAGCCTGCGGAGTTTCGGGCGGCTCTACCTGGTCTGGACACGGTGCTGAAGGACTTCAGCGGACCTGCTCAGCACTATGCCGGGCTGGTTGTGGAGCGCCTGGGCCACCTCATCCGCCAGCTTGCTTTGTCTCCTGAGGTGTACCCGGCGCTGGGTCAGGAGCAGCTGCGTGACCTGGGTACGGCTCTTCGTGGTCTGTCTGGGCGGGTGGCACGGCTAGAGGCTGGTCCGGTCGAGGGGCTGACCGGTCTGGGTGGTGAGGTGGCTGGTCTTCAGCGCGGTCATGCCTCGCTGGAGGCTCGGTTGGGTGAGCTCGACGCGGCTTTGGCCGCGCTGCAGCAGGAGCTGGACCGTCGTCCACCGCGGATTGTTGAGGTCGGGTCCATGCCTGAGAGGGCGGCTCACTTTGTTGAGCGGGCGGACCTGGACCGGGTTCGGCAGGTCATGGCCACGTCTGGCACTCGAGTCCTGTGTGCGGTGTCGGGGATGCGTGGGGTGGGGAAGTCTCAGCTGGCCGCCGCCTTCGCGAACGAGTGCATTGATGACGGCTGGGGTTTTGTGGCCTGGGTCCAGGCCACTAGCCGGGCACGGATCATCACTCAGATGGCACAGATTGCCCGGGATCGCGGCTTCATCAAGGGGGAAGACGCCAAGGATGATGATAAGGCCGCTCGGCGTCTCTGCGCGCAGCTGTCCGGCTTATCCGATTCTGAATCGCGCTTGCTGGTCTTCGACAATGTGGAGTCGGCCCATGACCTGGCTGGGCTGATCCCGCGCGGGCCGGGGATGCGGGTCCTGGTCACGACCACTCGTACCGACGTCCCTGGTGAGCCTCTCGACATCGGTGTGTACACCCTCGAGGAGGCCATCGGTTACCTCGTGGAGGCGACCGGCAACCCGGACCGGGACGGGGCTAAGGCTGTGGCTGAGGCGCTGGGCTGCCTTCCGGTCGCTCTCACTCAAGCCGCTGTCACGATCCAGACCTGGTGCAATGGCTACACCGACTACCTGGCTGATCTGGACGCCGAGCCGCTGGACGAGGTCCTCGACCAGGCTGGCGACCCCTACCCGGCGAAAGCAGGAGCCGCGATCCGGATGGCCTTTCGCGTTGTCGCCAGCCGTCTGGCCACAGAGTCTCCCAGGCTCGGGGCCTCTGCCACCGCCATTCTCGACGCCCTGTCTGTTCTTGCTGAAGGAGGAGCTCCTCGCCAGTGGTTTTACGGGAGCACTGGTGACGTGCGAGTAGATCGTCAAGCGGTCGGACTTCTTGTTCGCTACAACATTCTTACCAAGTCTCGCAGCGGTAGTGTCGTGTCACTGCACCGGCTTCAGGCGCGTGTTCGTCGCGAGGACCTCACCGAGGCCGCCCGTCTGCCCGAGGCGGCTGATACCGCCGCCCAGGTCCTCTCTCAGATCCGGATCCCCGACGGTGCTGGGTGGGAGGAGAAGCAGGCTACTGCTCAGGCGCTCGCCACCCAGCTCGTGGACCTTCTGGGACAGACCTACTCCGAGCCCATCACCCGCGACTCCCGGGTCCTCGGCATCTCGGTCTCCGCCATGAAGTGGTGCGTCGAGGCTGGGCTGGCGGGTCTCGCCGTTCAGCTGGCCCCCTACACCGACCTGCATGAGCGGGTCCTGGGCCGGGACCACCCCGGCACTCTGACCAGCCGGGGCAATCTTGCGGGCGCTTACCGGGCTGCTGGTCGGCTGGGTGAGGCGGTTCCGCTGCTGGAGGGGACTCTGGCCGATCATGTGCGGGTCCTAGGGCCGGACCACCCTGACACTCTGACCAGCCGGGGCAATCTTGCGGGCGCTTACCGGGCTGCTGGTCGGCTGGGTGAGGCGGTTCCGCTGCTGGAGGGGACTCTGGCCGATCATGTGCGGGTCCTAGGGCCGGACCACCCTGACACTCTGACCAGCCGGGGCAATCTTGCGGGCGCTTACCGGGCTGCTGGTCGGTTGGGTGAGGCGGTTCCGCTGTTCGAGGGGACTCTGGCCGACCGTGTGCGGCTTCTGGGCCGGGACCACCCTGACACTCTGACCAGCCGGGGCAATCTTGCGGGCGCTTACCGGGCTGCTGGTCGGTTGGGTGAGGCGGTTCCGCTGTTCGAGGGGACTCTGGCCGACCGTGTGCGGGTGCTGGGCCGGGACCACCCTGGCACTCTGACCATCCGGAACAATCTCGCTCTCGCTTACCGGGCTGCTGGTCGGCTGGGTGAGGCGGTTCCGCTGCTGGAGGGGACTCTGGCCGACCGTGTGCGGGTGCTGGGCCGGGACCACCCTGGCACTCTGACCATCCGGAACAATCTCGCTCTCGCTTACCGGGCTGCTGGTCGGCTGGGTGAGGCGGTTCCGCTGCTGGAGGGGACTCTGGCCGACCGTGTGCGGGTGCTGGGCCGGGACCACCCTGGCACTCTGACCATCCGGAACAATCTCGCTGCCGCTTACCAGGATGCTGGTCGGCTGGGTGAGGCGGTTCCACTGTTCGAGGAGGTTCTGGCCGACCGTGTGCGGGTCCTAGGGCCGGACCACCCTGACACTCTGACCACCCGGGGCAATCTCGCGGGCGCTTACTGGGATGCTGGGCGGTTGGGTGAGGCTGTCCCTCTGTATGAGCAGGCTCTTGAGGGCTTGGAGCGGGTTCTCGGTCCCGAGCACCCGGACACGGTGGCCATTCGGAGGGCTTGGGAGAAGCACTGACTTCGGCTCGGATGCTGGCTTGGGGCTGGGTTCGTGTAGCCCCGCGGTTAGGCGGACTATCCGAGGAGGGCGAGGGGGAGGACGATAACTGAGTCGGGGCGGCGGTAGGCGTGGTGGCCGGGGGTGATGACGACCATGTCGGTGAGGCGGTCTCCGAGCTGGTTCTTGAGCCAGAGCAGGTGGCGTACGTCCTTGTCGGTGACGGTTGGGGCGAGCTTGGCCTCGATGGCGACGACCTGGCCGCTGGGGCCCTCGACGATCAGGTCGATCTCGTGGCCGCCGTCGCGGGTGCGCAGGTGGTAGACGCGGGCGTCGGCGGTGAGTGCCTCGGCGCGGACGCTCTGGGTGACGAGGGCCTCGAAGAGCTGCCCGAGGAGCTCGCTGGCGCCTGGGGCGCCGCTGAGGAGCGTACGGGGAGTGGCGCCGAGCAGGCGAGCGCTCAGGGCTGGGTCCATCAGCTGGTGCTTGTCGCTGACCTTCAGTCGTGGCAGCGGGGTGAGGGCTGGCAGCCATGCGGGGACCGGGTCGAGGATCCAGATCCGGGTCAGGGCTTCCCGGTAGCCGGCGGTGGTCTTCCGCTCCGGCTTGTCGACCTCGCCGGCCGTTGCCGCATCAAGGATCGAGGTGTAGCTGGCCGTCGTCGAGGTGGCTGCCGCGTACGCGGTGAGCCAGGCCCGCAGGGCCTGGGGGCGCCGGACCCGCACGCCGAGCTCCGGCAGCTCCCGGTCCACGATCCCGCGCAGGTACGAGTCCAGAAAGTGGCCCTGGAGGCGGCTTCCGCTGCCGAGGAGGTCGGGGAAGCCGGAGGCGCAGATGGCGTCGACGTAGGAGCCGAGCGTGAGGTCGGTCGTGCCGCTGACCGTGGGCTCGCCGTCGAGCAGAGAGGTCAGGCTGATGCCGCCTGGGGCGAGCTGGCGCTCGCGCAGCGACATCGAGCGCAGCAGCAGCCGGTAGATCCGGCCGGCCCCGGTGTGCGTGGTGGCGCCGGGACGCGGAGCCGCGCTGCCGGTGAGCAGGTACGTGGTCTGGCTGTGGTCATCGACTCGGCGGCGGGTCCAGTCCCAGACCTCGGGGAGCTCCTGCCACTCGTCCAGCAGCACGGTGCCGGGGGTGTCGAGGTGCTCCGCCGGTCCTGCTGCCACCGCGGCCGCCACCGCCCGGTCGTCGAGGCGCAGCACCTTGTCGGCCCGGCGTCCCGCGGTCTCGGTCTTGCCGACCGCGCGAGCGCCGTCGATGGCCAGAGCCCGGACCTGGGGGAGGAGGTCATCAAGAACCAGGTCGAGGTTTCGGGGCAGGTACGACATGCACCCATGATAGGCCTCCGACCAGCACTAACGGACAAAACGCGAGGCTCCTAACGGACAAAACGCGAGGTCTGTAGCGGATAGAACGCGAGGTCCGGGGTTGGTGCTGGGACTCGGCTGGCGCTGGTCGTCGTCGTGCCCAGGGACTGGGGCGCCCGGCCTCGGCGGGAGCCTGTCGTGCTGGCCGTCTGCTCTTCGGCTGGGGGAGCGGCCGATAGCATCCGGGTGTGACCTCTCGTCAGGTGCTGGCCCGGTACGGACCGCTGGTGAGCGCGGCGCTGACGGTGGTGGGTGCGTTCAGTGTCCCTGCTGCTGTGGCGGCGGGCACGGCGGCCGGGATGACAGCGGTCGAGGAGCTCCGGAAGAAGCCTGATCTGGACCGAGCACTCAAGAAGGCGTCCCAGTCCGTGACCCAGGACCTGGACCATCCTCGGCAGCAGGTGGGCGCCGAGGCGGAGGCTGTCGAGGCCCAGGTCCTGGAGATGTGCCGACAGAGTCGCCAGGGGCTGTTGCTGGCGGCGCTGGGTGAGCCTGCGGAGTTTCGGGCGGCTCTGCCTGGGCTGGACACAGTTCTGATGAGTTTCAGCGGACCTGCTCAGCACTACGCCGAGCTGGTCGTGGAGCGCCTGGGTCGGCTGGTTCACGAGTTTGCCCTGTCTCCTGAGGTGTATCCGGAGCTGGGTCAGGAGCAGCTGAAGGAGGTCCGGGCTGTCCTTGAGGGACGTCTGGATGGTGCCGACCAGGAGCGCGCTGACCTGCAGAGCCAGCTGGACGAGCTCCGTGAGGCTTTGGTGGCGCTGCAGCAGGAGCTGGACCGTCGTCCACCGCGGATTGTTGAGGTTGGGTCCATGCCTGAGAGGGCTGCTCACTTTGTTGAGCGGTCAGACCTGGGCCGGGCGCAGGCGGCCTTGATGGGCTCGGGGACTGCGACCTTGTGTGCGGTGTCGGGGATGCGTGGGGTGGGGAAGTCTCAGCTGGCTGCGGCTTATGCGCGTGGGTGTATCAATGAGGGCTGGGGTTTTGTCGTCTGGGTCAGTGCTACGAGTCGGGCTGCGGCCGTCACGCAGATGTCTCAGATTGCCCGTAACCATGGTCTGACCAAGGAGCCGGACGATGAGAGGGCTGCGCAGTGGCTGGTTTCCTGGCTGTCGGGCGCTGGCCCTGACCCGCGGCTGCTGGTCTTCGATAATGTCGAGGCTGCTGACGATCTGACTGGAGGGAGAATCGCTGCAGGCACTCTGATTCCGAAGAGCCCGGGGATGCGAGTCCTAGTCACGACAACGACTCGCACCGATGCTCTCGGCGAACGTCTCAACATCGACGTCTACAGTCCCGCTGAAGCCGTCGGTTACCTCGTGAATGCCACCGGTAACCCGGACCGTGATGAGGCCCGGGCCGTGGCTGAAGCACTCGGCTATCTCCCGGTTGCCCTGTCGCAAGCTGCCAACACTATTCGGCGTCTCGACCACAGTTACCTCTCCTACCTGAAAACTTTGAACAGTCGGGCCGTGGACCAGAGCCTGCATCGTCTGGATGGAGATCCTTATCCGCTCACGGTCGGGGCGGCTCTGCGGCTGGCCTTCGAGACCACGATCGACCACATCCAGGAAGGCAACCCAGATGCGGCCACGTCTGCGGTCCTAGTCTTAGACGCACTGGCGCTGCTGGCTGAGTCTGGTGCTCCGCGCTCCTGGCTCCATCAGGCGAGTGACTTGGAGTATGCTGACCGGGAGGCTGTCGGTGCCTTGATCGACGCCGGAATTATCGCCCTATCCGAGGACCATAAAACCGTCTCTCTGCACCGCCTTCAAGGGCGTGTGTGGCGCGAGGGAATCGCCAGAACCAGAGGTCGGATGATCGAAGCTATTGACACCGCCGCTCACGTTCTTTCTCAGGTCCCTCTCCCCGATGATGCCGATTGGCGGGAGAAGCAGGCCGCCACCCAGAGCATTGCTAACCAACTCATAGATTTGCTCGGTCAGAAGTACTCCGAGTCCGTTACCCGCGATCCCCGGGTTCTCAGAATCTCGGTCTCTGTGGTGAAATGGTGCATCGAGACCGGTTTGGCAGGCCTGGCTGTTCAGTTGACTTCTTATTCTGAATTACATCAGCAAGTTCTTGGGCCTAGCCATCTAGATACGCTGGTTAGTTGCGGAAATCTCGCCTTCGCTTACCGATCCGCTGGGCGGATGGCTGAGGCTGTTCTCCTGCATGAAAAGGTTCTCAGCGATTGTGATCGGGTTCTCGGACCCACGCATGCCACCAGCCTGACTGCCCGAAACAACCTCGCTGCATCTTATCGATCTAATGGGCGGCTCGATAGGGCCATTCCACTGTTCGAGCAGACTCTCGCTGAACGCGAGGGGAGTCTCGGATCCGTGGACCCAGCTACTCTGATCAGTCGTAGCAATCTCGCTGGCGCCTATGCAAAGGCTGGAAGGCTTGGCGAGGCAATTCTTTTGTATGAGCAGGCCTGCGCCGAGTTCGAGCAGGTCCTGGGGGGCACGCATCCCGACACCCTCACGAGCCGCAACAACCTTGCTTACGCTTACCGGTGTGCCGGCCGGCTAGCCGAGGCTATTCCGCTGTTCGAACAGACCCTCGTTGAACGTGAACAGACTCTCGACCCCAGGCATCCCGCTACTCTAACAACCCGCAATAACCTGGCTGGTGCCTATCGGGCTGCTGGGCGGCTGGAGGAGGCTATTTGCCTGTACGAGCGGACCGTGGCAGACCGTGAGCAGGTCCTCGGGTCTGCTCATCCCGGCACGCTGGCCAGTCGTAACAATCTTGCTGTCGCCTATCGGGCTGCTGGGCGGCTTGATGAGGCAATTCTTGTGTACCGAGAGGCCCTCGGCGATTATGAGCGGGTGCTCGGGGTCTCTCACCCCGATACTATTCAATGCCGCGGCAACCTTGCCCTCGCGTGCAAGGCGGCGGGGTGGCTGGCCGAGGCCGCTTCGCTGTATGAGCAGGCACTTGCCGATTCTGAGAGGGTCGTCGGTCCCGACCACCCGAGTACGGTGACTCTGCGGAGGGCTTGGGAGAAGCACTGACCCGGCCGTGGTGGCCACCGTCGTACCCGTACGGTCCGTACCCGGCATCGGGCGGGCGAGACGGGTGCAGTACGCTCCTGGCTGCCTAGCACGAGGAATCCGGTGAAAGCCCGGGCGGTCGCGCCACTGTCACAGTCAGACCCTCCGCTTGGCACAGTCCAGATCACGAGGCGCACGACCTCTGGCAGGGCGGACCCCCCCTCACGCCGATGCTGTCGTGCAACGGAGGGAGAACCCATGACGACCCATCATTCCCGCCTCTGGCGACGCCGCAGCCTGGCTGCCCTGGTGCCCGTCGTGGCGGCCGCTGTGGCGCTGGCCGGGTGCGGCTCGGCACCCACCGGCAGCGGGTCGGCGCCAGACAGCAGCCCGTACACCATCGGCCAGACGAGCATCGCCACCAGCCTCGACCCGTACAAGTCGAGCTGGGCCCTGGCCGCCGACGGTGTCGCCGAGACCGTCTTCATGCAGGATGCACAAGGCAACGAAGTCTCCCGCTTCGTCGAGGACCCCACCCAGACTGGCGACCTGGACTGGACGATGAAGGTCAAGAACGCCGTGAAGTTCTCCGACGGCTCGGTGGTCGACGCGGCCGCCCTGGCCACCTCGCTCAACGACATCCAGGCCCAGAACACCCTGTCCAACGCCTCGGCCGGCAAGATCACCTTCACCGCCGACGGCACGACCCTGAAGGCCCGCACCGAGCGGCCGACCACGGTGCTGGCGTCGGTCCTGGGCGAGTGGACCAACGTGGTCTTCAAGAAGTCTGGCGACGCGTACGTGTACACCGGCCCGTACACGGTGAAGTCGTTCGTCGCCAAGGAGTCGCTGTCGCTGACCCCCAACCCGCACTACCCCGACGCGTCCCGGCGCCGCGACGTCACCGTCAAGGTCTTCTCCGACGTGGACGCGATGAAGCTGGCGGTGCAGTCCAAGAGCATCGACATGGCCTTCACCATCACCCCGACCGTGGCCGAGCAGCTGCGCAGCAGCAGCGGGGTCAAGGTCAAGACCATCGACGCCGGCTACCAGTACTTCGGGCGCCCGAACCTGACCACCGGCCCCCTGACCGACCCGGCCGTACGGCAGGCGATCGATGCCGGCGTCGACCGAGGCGCCTACCTCCAGGCCCTCGGCGGCGGGCAGGTCGCGACCGGCCTGTTCGCGCACATCTACCCCTTCGCCGGCAAGGAGAGCCTCACCGTCGACAAGGCCAGGGCAGCCCAGCTGCTGGACCAGGCCGGCTACGTCGCCGGCGCCGACGGGATGCGGGCCAAGAACGGCCAGCCCCTGACGGTCCGGCTGGTCACGTACGTGTCGCGGCCCGACCTGTCGACCATCATGCAGATCATGGTGTCGCAGCTGAAGGAGCTCGGCATCGCGGCGACCACCTCCACCGTGCAGTCGGTGAGCGGGATCAAGCCCGACGCGTACGACCTGGTGCTGTGGGCCCAGCACACCGCCCCGACCGGGGAGCCGGGCTACTTCCTGAACCAGTTCTTCCGTACCGGCGCCTCGAACAACATCACCGGGTACAGCTCGGCTCAGACCGACGCCCTGCTCGACCAGCTGGGGGCCCTGGCGCCCGGCGCCGACCGCAACGCTAAGGCTGTTGAGATCCAGCGCCAGCTGCGCGCCGACCAGGCGGTGCTCATGCTGGTGGACCCGCAGTGGCACATCGCGGTCACCGACCGTCTCGCCGGCTACCAGCCGTACTGCGGTGACTACTACGTGGTGAACCCGAAGCTCGGGCTGGACTGAGACCGTGCCCAGGCGCGCCGCCGGGCTGAGCCGGGGACTGGCTCGGCTCGCCCGGCAGGCAGGGCTCGTGGCTGCCAGCAGCGTCGTCGTCTTCGCTGTCACCCGGGCCCTGCCGACCACCCCGATGGAGGCCTACCTGGAGCGGCTCGGGCTGCCCGCCACCCCTGAGAACGTCGACGCGCTGGCCCGGCAGTGGGGGCTCACCGGGTCGCTGCCGCAGCAGTACCTCAGCTGGATCGGGAGGTTCTGCCTGGGCGACTGGGGAGCCTCGATCGGCTCCGGGAGCCCGATCCGGCACGAGCTGCTGAGCCGGCTGCCGCTGTCGGCGGCGATCGGGCTGGGCGGAGTCGCCATCGCCTGCCTGCTGGCGTACGGGCTGGGCCTGAAGGCCGCCGCAGGCGGGCGCGGCTGGGACCTGGCCGCCCGGGCCGCGGTCCTGGCCGGGGAGGCGGTGCCCAGCTTTCTGGTCTGCACCCTGGTGATCCACCTGCTCGGGGTTCGCTGGGGACTCGTCCCGTTCTACCGGCTGCCCCCAGCCCAGGCCGTGATCGCCCCGATGCTGGTGGTCGCGCTGTACTCGGTGGGCCAGCTGTCGCGGGTCGTGACCAGTCACGCCGAGCGCCTCAAGCAGGAGCCCTTCGTGACCGCGCTGCTGCAGCGCGGCTTCTCTCTGCCCCGGGTGCTGTGGCACGACTGCCGCCGTCCCGTCCTGTACGGGCTGGTCAGCGCCGTGATCGCCAAAATGGCCTGGGTGATCGGCGGGACCGCGGTCGTCGAGTACGTCTTCGCGGTGCCTGGGATCAGCTACTACATCATCTCCAGCATCCACGCCCGTGACTACACCGTGGTCCAGTCGTACCTGATGCTGCTGGTGCTGTGGATGTTCCTGGTCCGGCTGGTCCTGGGCGCCGTGCTGGCCGGCCTGGACCCGAGGTCACGGTGAGGCGCCGGGCGCTGCTGGCCGGGCTGCTGCTCGCCGGCCTGGTGGTGGTGTTCGCCCTGCCCCACCCCGACCCGACCACCGTCGACCTGACCAGCACCCTGGCCGGGGCGTCACCCCAGCACCCGCTGGGCACCGACCACCTGGGCCGGGACCTGTGGGGCCTGCTGGCCACCGGGTTCTGGCGTACGGCGACCGTGGTCGCGGTCACCTGCACCACGGCCGTGGCGGTGGGGGTGCCGCTGGGGCTGGCCGCCGGTTACCTGGGTCGAGGAGTCGATGCTGTGGTGATGACCGTGACCGACCTGACCCTCATCGTCCCGAGCTTTGTGGCGGCGCTGATCATCACCTCTGCTGTCGGGCTGACCCCGACCAGTGCCGGGCTGGTGCTGGGAGTCTTCGGCTCCGGCACGTACGTCACCCAGACCCGGGCCCTGACCAGGGCGGTCCGTCACGCCGACTACGTCCGCGCGGAGACCCTCTTCGGCACCTCGACCCCGGCGGTCCTGGGGCGCTTCGTCCTGCCGGCCGTGGCCGACCCGCTGCTGAGGTACTTCGGGGCGACGGCCAGCGGCGCCGTCTTGTCGTACGCCGGGCTCTCGTTCATCGGGCTGGGGATTGACTCCACCATCCCGGACTGGGGCACGATGCTCTACCAGTACCGCTCCCACCTGGACCACCCGCGGCTGGTGCTGTGGCCGTCGCTGGGGATCCTGGTCCTCGCGGTGGCCTTCCAGCTGCTGTGCGACTCGTCAGTGAGTAGGTCACACGATGACTGAGCCGGTGCTGTCCGTACGGGGACTTGGCGTGCATGCAGGGTCCGGGGCCGCCCTGCTGGCTGGGGTGGACCTGGACCTGGCCGCTGGAGACCGGCTCGCGGTGGTGGGCCCGTCCGGGGCCGGCAAGAGCATGCTGCTGCGTGCTGTCACTGGGTTTCTGCCGGCCGGGCTGCGGGCCACCGGCACCGCCGTCGTCACGGGTGCCGACGGGCCCGTCGAGCTGCTCGCCCTGCCGGTCGAGCAGCGCCAGCGGACCGCCGCCGCCCAGTTCGCGGTCCTCGGGCAGAACTCCCTGGGATCACTGAACCCGTACCGCACGGTCGGGGCCCAGCTCGGCGAGACCCTGCGCCACCACCAGCCGGGGCTGTCGCGTGACACCGTACGAGAAGCCAGCCTGGGGTGGCTGGCGCGGGTCGGCCTGACCGACCCGGCCCTGCTGCGCTGCTACCCCCACCAGCTCTCCGGCGGCATGCGGCAGCGGGTCGCGATCAGCCTCAGCCTGTGCGGGCCCCAGCAGATCGTGGTCGCCGACGAGCCGACCACCGCGCTCGACATGGTCCGCCAGGAAGAGTGCGTCCAGCTGCTTGACGAGCTGGGGGGCCAGATGGGCCGGGCCCTGGTCCACGTCTGCCACGACCTGGCCCTGAGCGCTCGGCTGTGCACCACGGTCGTCGTCATCGCTGACGGCCAGGTCGTCGAGCAGGGTCTGCTTGAGCAGGTCTTCACTGACCCGCAGCACCGGGTGACCCAGCGGCTGCTGCTGCACACCAGGCAGGTGCGAGCGTCATGAGCGCAGTTCTCACCATGACCGAGGTCACCAAGGTCTTTCATGACGGGGGCCGCCGAGTCGTCGCTGTCGACCAGGTCAGCCTCAGCCTGAGCCAGGGCCGGACCGTAGCGCTGGTAGGGGAGTCGGGCTGCGGCAAGAGCACCCTCGGGGCGCTCGCGGTCGGCCTGCTGCAGCCTGACCAGGGTCGTGTCTGCTTCGAGGGGGTCGACCTGTCCGACGGGGAGCGGCGGCTGCGCCGCCTGGTACGGCCCCGGCTGCAGCTGGTCTTTCAGAGCTCGGCCGACGCCTTCGCTCCCCACCTGAGTCTGGGGCGGGCGCTGCGGGCGGTCGCCTCGCGGGTGCCGGGTGAGGGCACGGCGGCCGAGCGGGTCGACGAGGTCCTGCAGCAGGTGGGCCTGGACCCGCAGGTCGGGCAGCGTCGCCCGGACCGGCTCTCGGGAGGCCAGCTGCAGCGGGTGGCGCTGGCTCGGGCGCTCCTGGCGCAGCCGCGGGTGGTGGTGGCCGACGAGGTGGTCTCGGCGCTGGATGTGGCCACCCAGGACGAGGTGGCCCAGCTGCTGCGGGATCTTCAGAAGCGCTGGGGCTTCGCGCTGCTGTTCATCACCCACGACCTGGGCGTGGCCCGGCAGGTGGCCGACGAGGTGATGGTGATGGCAGGCGGGGCGGTCGTCGAGCAGGGCCCGCCCGACCAGGTGCTGCGTGAGCCAGTGTCCTTGGCCGCGCAGCGGCTCGTGGCAGCACTGCCCCGGTTTCCCTGGCACTGAGACCGGTCGAGTGCTGGGCTCGGGCTGCTGTTGCGCTGGCCCGTCTGCTTCTTCTGCTGGGGCAGGGATGGCCGATAGCATCCAGGCATGGCCTCTCGTCAGGTGCTGGAACGGTACGGACCGCTGGTGGGTGCGGCGCTGGCGGTGGTCGGTCAGGCCGTCCCTGGGGCTGGTGCTGCCGGGGCTCTGGTGAGTGGTATGTCGGCGGTTGCGGGAGCCAAGAGCACCAGTCTTGAGAAGGAGTGGAAGAAGGCGTGCCGGTCTCTGGCGGATGATCTGGATGCTCCTCGGCAGAAGGCCGGGGGCGAGGCGGAGGCTGTCGAGGCTCGGGTTCTGGGGTTGGTCACCCCGTTTGTGGAAGGCCATCGTTCGGTGCTGCTGCGGGCGGCGCTGGAGGGGCCGGATGAGTTTCGGGCGGCTCTGCCCGCTATCGACCTGGCGGGCTTCGCTCCTGCTGCCTGTCACTATGCCGACCGGATTGTGGGGCGTCTGGGGTACCTGGCTCGCCAGCTTGCTCTGTCGCCCGAGGTGTACCCGGAGCTGGGTCAGAAGCAGCTGAGGGAAGTCCTTGCGGTCGTCGGCGGGGTGGAGGCCCGGCTGGATGGTGCTGACCAGGAGCGCGCTGACTTGCAGAGCCAGCTGGACGAGCTCCGCGGTGCTTTGGCCGCGTTGAAGCAGGAGCTGGACCGTCGTCCGCCTCAGATCGTGGAGATCGGGTCGATGCCTCGTCGGGCGGCTCACTTCGTTGAACGTTCTGATCTGGGTCAGATCCGTGAGGCCCTGGCGGGCTCGGGTGTGGCGACCTTGTGTGCGGTGTCGGGGATGCGTGGGGTGGGGAAGTCTCAGCTGGCTGCTGCGTTCACGGCCGAGTGCATCAATGAGGGCTGGGGTTTTGTGGCCTGGGTCAGTGCCACCAGCCGGGCGGCGGCCGTCGCCCAGATGGCTCAGATCGCGAGGGGTCACCAGCTCATCCAGGGGGATGAGGCGAAGGATGATGAGAGGGCTGCGCAGTGGCTGGTTTCCTGGCTGTCGGGTACTGGCCCCGATCCGCGGTTGCTGGTCTTCGACAATGTGGAGTCTGCTGATGACCTGGCTGGGCTGGTTCCTGCGGGTTCTGGGATGCGGGTCCTGGTCACGACGACGGCCCGTACGGATGCTCTGGGGGAGCGTCTGGACGTCGGTGTGTACACCCTCGAGGAGGCGGTCGGCTACCTCGTGGACGCGACCGGCAACCCGGATCGCGACGCTGAGGCGGTGGCTAAGGCGCTCGGGCGTCTGCCGGTTGCCTTGACGCAGGCTGCCGCCACGGTCCGGCGCCGTGGCTACACCTATCAGAAGTACCTGGAGGAGGTTTTGGGGAGGCGGTCTCTGGATGAGGCTGTGCGCCGGCCTGTTGGAGATCCTTACCCGGTCACTGTGGGGGTTGCTCTCCGGTTGGCCTTCGAGTCCGCCATCGAGCAGATCCGGGACGAGGACCCGGCTGCGGCAACGTCCGCGGTGCTAGTCCTGGACGCTCTGGCGCTGCTGGCCGAGTCAGGTGTTCCCCGTGCCTGGCTGTACCAGGTCAGTGACTCTGAGGATGCCGATCGGGAAGCCGTCGGGGCTCTTGTCGAAGCCGGGATTATCGCCCTTTCCGAAGATCGTGAAACCGTCGCCCTGCACCGGCTTCAAGGGCGGGTGTGGCGCGAGGCCTTCCAGAACCCAACCGACAACGGATTTCTCCCGGTGGAGCCAGCGGTGCGAGTTCTCAGTGGGGTCACCATCTCTGATGCTGTCGGGTGGGAGGAGAGGCGGGCCACGGCCCAGGCCTTCGCCACCCAGCTCGTGGACCTTCTGGGGCAGACCTATTCCCGACCTACCACAGTTCATCCCGGCGTTCTCCGGGCGTCGTCGCGCGCGGTGGTCTGGTGTCTTCAGGTCGGCTTGGCTGGTCTGGCCATTCAGTTGGCCCCATATGTCGACCTGATTGAGAAGCATCTTGGGACTGGCCACTATGGAACGTTGGCCAGTTGCGATAACCTTGCGAATGCATACCGAATGGCGGGGCAATACAATCGTTCTATCCGCTTGCATAGGCAAACCCTAGAAAGGCGCGAGGGAGTGCTTGGGTGTGATCATCCGGACACCTTGACGAGCCGCAATAACCTTGCTCTCGCGTATCACGAGTCTGGGTGTTACGGCAAGGCTATTCTTCTATTCGAGCAAACCCTTGAAAAGCGCGAGCAGACGCTTGGGTGCGACCACCCCGGCACTCTTAACAGTCGGAACAACTTAGCCTCTGCTTATCAAACCGCCGGACGACTTGAAGAGGCCGCCTCGATGTATGAAGTGCTGTGCGCCGATGCGAAACGGACGCTCGGCCCCAGGCATCACGATACCCTCACTATTCTCGGTAACCTCGCTGGCTTATACAACGCCGCCCAACGCTATGAGGAGGCCGTTAACCTATCGCGCCAAGTACTGACCGCACGCGAAGAGTTCCTCGGTCCAACTCATCCCGACACTGTCCTCAGCCGCAGCAACCTGACCAGCATCTATCTAGGACAGGGGCGCTGGCAGGAGGCTATCCCGCTGCTGGAGCAGGTCATCCGTGATGGGGGCACTATCGCTGGGCCGGATGGCGATCTGGACCTGCATGAACTGCTTGAGGACGTCAAGCGGCGGGCTGCGGAGGCCGGCTCAGAGGAAGACAGGGGGACCGAAGGGACTGGACCAGATCAGGACGGGTAGTCGGGCACTGCCCGACCCGTACAGGTGGCAGCCGGCGATGGGCGGACGGCCAGGACCGGTAGGGTCGCAGTCGCCAGCCCAGAACCCGACCAGGACCGCCGATGCCTTCACTGCCGACCCGCCCGGGGTACGGCCTGACCTGGGCCAAGACGATCCTGGTCGGGGAGCACTCGGTCGTGTACGGGCACCCGGCGGTGGCGCTGCCGCTGCACGACCTGCGGATGGAGGCGACCGCCCGTCCGGTCGACGGGCCGCCGAGGCTGCGGAGCCTCGGCTACGACGGGCCGATGGACGCGGCCGGGGCCCGGTTCGCCTGCGTGGTCCGCGCGTACCAGGCCGCCCGCGACGCTGCCGGAACCAGCCAGGACTTCGAGATCACCACCAGCAGCGGCTTCCCGTACGAGCGGGGCCTCGGCTCCTCGGCCGCCGCGGCCGGCGCGGTCATCAGGGCCGTGCTCGACGCCTGCGGGCGAGAGGCGAGCGCCGCCGAGCTCTTCGAGCTCACCCAGACCGCGGAGCGGGTCGCCCACGAGCACCCCTCCGGCCTCGACGCCCGGGCCACCTGCGCGCCCGGCCCGATCCGGTTCCAGCAAGGGCAGATGCGGCCACTGCGGCAGCGGGTCGAGGCCGTGCTGGTGATCGCTGACTCCGGGGTCCAGGGCTCCACCCGCGAGGCGGTGGGCGGGCTGCGACGCCGCTACGACGCCACGCCTGCGACCATCGCCCCGCTGGTCGACCGGCTCGGCAGCCTCACCGAGACCGCCATCGCCGCGCTCGGCGCCGGTGACCCAGCCAGGCTCGGGGCCGCCATGGACCAGGCCCACCAGACCCTCGCCGAGCTGGGGCTCAGCCTGCCGGTCCTCGACCGGCTCGTCGACACCGCCCGCCAGGCCGGGGCGCTCGGCGCGAAGCTCACCGGCGGTGGGCTCGGAGGCTGCCTGATCGCGCTCACCAGCGACGACCACACCGACCAGGTCCGCCAGGGGCTCGACCAGGCCGGCGCCGCCCAGACCTGGACCTACCAGATCCGGACCAGCGAGGACACATGACCACCGCCACCGCCCGGGCCAACAGCAACATCGCCCTCATCAAGTACTGGGGCAAGGCCGACCCGGACCTCACCATCCCCACCACCTCCAGCCTGTCGCTGACCCTCGCCGACACCTGGACCACCACCACCGTCACCTTCGACGGCGGCGCCGAGGGCTGCGACCAGGTCACCATCAACGGCACCGTCCCCGGCGACGCCGCCCGGCAGCGGGTGGTCCGGTTCCTCGACCTGGTACGCGACCTCTCCGGCCGCCGCACCCCCGCCACCGTCGCCTCCACCTCGACCGTGCCGCTCGCCGCCGGACTGGCCAGCTCCGCCGCCGGCTTCGCCGCCCTCGCCGCCGCCGCCTCCCGCGCCGCCGGCCTCAACCTCGACCCGCGGGCCCTGTCACGCCTAGCCAGACGGGGTTCCGGGTCGGCCAGCCGGTCTGTCTTCGGCGGCCTCGTGGTCTGGCACGCCGGCAGCGACGACGCCTCCTCGTACGCCGAGCCCGTCAGCTGCCCGCTCGACCTGGCGATGGTGGTGATGGTCGTCGAGGCCGGCCCGAAACCGGTCAGCAGCACCGTCGCGATGCGGCACACGATGCAGACCTCGCCGCTCTACCCGGCCTGGGTCGCCGCCAGCGCCGACGACCTGCGCCAGGGGATGGCCGCGGTCGAGGCGGGAGACCTGGCCCGGCTCGGGGAGGTCGCCGAGGCCAACGCGCTCGGCATGCACGCCACCATGCTTGCGGCCCGGCCGGCGGTCCGGTACTGGCTGCCGAGCACCGTCGCCGTCCTCCACACGCTGGCCGCGCTGCGCGACGCCGGCTGGCCGGTGTGGGCCACCATCGACGCCGGGCCCAACGTCAAGGTCCTCACCGACGGCTCCCGCGCCGAGCAGGTCGCCGCCGAGCTGCAGGACCGGTTCCCCAGCGCCCGGCTCACCGTCTGCCGCCCCGGCGGCGGCGTCGAGGTGGAGACCGCATGACGGTCCGCCGGGCCCCGGGCAAGCTCTACGTCGCCGGCGAGTACGCCGTTGTCGAGCCCGGCCACCGGGCCCTGCTGGTGGCGGTCGACCGCTTCCTCACCGTACGGGTCGGGCCGGGCAGCGGGCAGGTCCGCTCCGCCGCGTACCCGGGCGGGTCCCGGCGCTGGCGCCGCGGCCTCGACGGGACCGCCGAGCCCGTCCACGGCCGCCTCGACTACGTCATCTCCGCGGTCCGTACGGTCGAGGCGCTGGTCACCGAGGCCGGCGGCGAGCTCGGCCCGTACGACCTGGAGCTGGTCAGCGACCTCGACGACCCGGACGGGCGCAAGCTCGGTCTCGGCTCCTCCGCGGCGGCCACCGTGGCGACCGTCCGGGCCGTGGCCGCCTGGTACCGGCTGAGCCTCGACGACCACGCCGTCTACCGGCTGGCGCTGCTGGCCTCGGACGCGGTCCAGCCGGTCGGCTCCGGCGGTGACCTGGCCGCCAGCGCCCTGGCCGGCTGGGTCTCGTACGCCTCACCCGACCGGGACTGGCTGCGCCAGGCCCGCCGCCGCAGCAGCTGCACCGAGCTGCTCGCCGCCACCTGGCCCGGGCTGCGGCTGCGGCGGCTGACCCCGCCGGCAGGGCTGCGGCTGCTCGTCGGCTGGACCGGCGCGCCCGCCTCCAGCGCCGACCTGGTGGCAGGCGTGCAGGCCTGGGGACAGGCCCGTGACCAGGGGCGCTACCGGGCCTTCCAGGACAGCAGCGAGGCCTGCCTGCAGGGGCTGGAGGAGGCGCTGACCAGCGCCGACCTGGACGCCGTGGCCCGCCTGGTCGCCGAGAACCGGCGGCTGCTGGCCGAGCTCGGCCGCCTCAGCCAGACCACCATCGAGACGCCCGCCCTGACCCGGCTGATCGAGATCGCCGCCGCCCACGGCGCCGCCGCGAAGACCTCCGGCGCCGGCGGCGGAGACTGCGGGATCGCGCTCTGCCCGCCCGGGACCGACCTTGACGCGGTCCGCGCCGACTGGCGGGCGGCCGGGATCACCCCGCTGGACCTGACCGTGCACACCGAGGAGGAGTCGTGACCGACGAGCACGCGGCCCGCAAGGACGAGCACCTGCGCCTGGCCGCCGACCAGCACCGCAGCGAGGGGCGCAACGGCTTCGACGACCTCGCGTTCGTGCACCACGCCTTGCCAGGCACCTGTACGGGGAGTGTCGACCCGGGCACCGTGGTCTGCGGCTCCCGCTGGGAGCTGCCCTTCTACATCAACGCCATGACCGGCGGCACCGGCACCACCGCCGCCGTCAACGCCCGCCTCGCCCGGGCCGCCGCCGCGGCCGGGGTGACGATCGCCTGCGGCTCGCAGCACATCGCGCTGCGCGACCCGGCCCGCGCCGACGGCTTCGCCGTGATCCGGCGCGAGGCGCCGGACGCCTTCGTGCTGGCCAACGTCGGCCCCACCGTCAGCCCCGGCCTGGCCCGGCAGGCCGTCGAGATGGTCGGCGCCAACGCGCTCCAGGTGCACCTCAACGTCGCCCAGGAGCTCGTGATGCCCGAGGGTGACCGGGACTTCCGGGCCTGGGCCGACCGGGTCGCGGCGGTCGTCGCGGCCGTACCGGTGCCGGTGGTCGTCAAGGAGGTCGGCTTTGGGCTGTCGCGCCGTACGGTCAGCCAGCTCGCCCAGGCTCAGGTGGCGGCGGTCGACGTGGCCGGTGCCGGCGGGACCGACTTCATCGCGATCGAGAACAGCCGCCGCCCGCGGCAGGACTACGGCTATCTGGCCGGCTGGGGCCAGTCGGCCCCGCTGTGCCTGCTGGAGTGCTTGTCAGGGCCCGACCCGGTACGGGTGCCGGTGCTCGCCTCGGGCGGGGTCCGGACCCCGCTGGACGTGCTCCGGGCGCTGGCGCTGGGGGCCGAGGCGGTCGGGGTCTCGGGGCACTTCCTGCGGGTCCTGGTCGACGGCGGTGAGCAGGCCCTCCACGACGAGCTGGCCGCCTGGACCGAGCAGCTGCGCAGCCTGATGACCCTGGTCGGCGCCCCGGACCTGGCGGCACTGCGGCGGACCGACCTGCTGGTCACCGGCGAGACCGCCGAGCGGGCCCGGCTGCTCGGGGTGGACCTGACAGCCCTGGCCCGGCGCTCGTACCGGTAGCGGCAGCGACCGAGCGAGGCTCGCTGACAGACGGGCCGCGGGGGAGCGGACCAGCCGAAGGGCCCGCCGCTCTGCGGGCGGCGAGGAGACCTCAGCCGTACGCCGGCCGAGAGCCGCTCAGGCCAGGCTGGCCAGGGCCTTCATGATGCCGGGCGCTGCGTACAGGGTCATGAACTGCACCCCGTACGAGACGCCCAGCCGGTTCAGCGTCCCGCAGACCAGACCCACCAGCAGCACCCCGACGATGTTCGGGACCCCGGCGTCGATGTACGCGAGCAGCCCGATGAACGCCACGAACAGCGCCAGCACTGCCTCGTGCGGGATGCGGCGCATCACGAAGTACGTGACCTGCGACGACCAGCGCACCGCGATCACGTACGTGATCACGACCGCGACCAGCGCGCTCACCGTCACCGCCACCACAAACTGGCCGCTGCTCAGCAGGTGGTGCAGGTTGTGGTCCAGGTCGTACACCGGGGGCGCCTTGAACAGCGGCCCGGCCGGTCCGGCGGAGACCCCCGAGATCGGGATTCCCAGCGCGACCAGGGGAATGATCACCCCGGCCAGGTAGGTGGAGTGGGTCAGGGCGCTCATCACGGTCACCGCCCGCTGGGCCCGGTGCACCGGGTTGTGGGTCACCTTGGCCGCGGCCGCCTCGCCGAGCAGAAAGGTCATCCCGACCGGGCTGAGCACGAACAGCGGTGTCGACACCGCCGCCATCGCCGCGCTCCACCAGCCCTCGGCGCGGGTGATCAGGTTCGACGGGACGATCGCGCGGGAGTGGAAGCCGGAGCGGGCCAGCCGGGTCCGGGTGAGGTCGCCGTGCGGCAGCCGGGCCCGCCGCTGTGCGTTCAGCAGCTCCAGCAGGGTCAGCAGCATCGGGCCGACCGTGATCCCGAGGAAGAACGAGATGTTGACGCTGGCCTTCTCGGCGATGATCCCGGTCCCCCGGTAGAGCGCCGGCAGGGCCTGGAACACCAGCGCCATCGGCAGGATCGCGATCAGCGCCAGGACCCGGTTCTGGCCGAGCAGCGCCAGCAGCACCGCCCCGGCCGCCAGGATGACCGGCGCCTGGGCCTTGACCGGCTCGGCGACCGGGATGAGCAGCCCGGCCAGGGCGAAGCTGAGCGGAATCGACACCACGGTCCCGATCGCGGAGCCGACCGCCATCTTGCGGATCGTGCTGGTCGCCAGGCCCTTCGACCGCAGCAGCAGCGCGTGGTCCATCAGCGGCGCCGACATCACCCCGCCGGGCAGGCCGACCAGTGCGGTCGGGATCCCGTTCATCAGGTTGAGGGTCACCACCGCCGACACGAAGAAGGCCAGCACCACCTGCGGCGGCGCGCCCGAGAGCACCAGGGCCAGGGTCACCGGGGCCAGCACCGAGGTCTCGTCGGTGCCGGGGATGAAACCGATGAACGTGTACAGGACGACCGCGGCCAGCACCGCGACGAGCATCAGCCCGATCAGCGAGAGGGTCACCGGTCAGTCTCCTGGTCGCTGGCTTCTCCCGTACGGTCGGCAGGTGGCTCGGGCTGCTCGCTCTGGTCAGAGGGCTGGGCCGAGGCCGTACGGTCGGCAGGCTCGTCCCCGGCCTCCTCGTCGTCGACGACCCGCACCTCACGCTTCGGGGCGATCAGGCGGCAGTTGACGAGGAAGCAGAGCACCGAGGCCCCGAGCCCCCAGAACAGCAGCTGTCCGCCCAGGTACCGGGCTGCGACCACGGCCGCGACCACTCCGGCTGCGGCCACCGCGAGGCAGGTCACGAGGTCTCGAAGCGACACCAGGTCGTTCCACACCTCGATGTGGGGGAGAGCCTGCTCCTGGGCCGACGGAGTGCGCACGAAGGGTGATGCTAGGCGACGTCCGGACCGGGGACAGTCCCATCTCGGCTTCTGCCCCGCCCGGCCGGCCGTCAGGCTGGCTGGTCGCCCACCAGAGCCCCGGCCGGCTCTGACGTGGCCGGGCAGCCTAGCCGGCCCCGGGTCGCCCCGACCAGGACCACCGACAGCACCGTCAGGGCCGCGACCGCTGGCCAGAGGCTGGTCACCTGGCGGCCGGTCACCTGCCCGTACACCTCCAGCACCCAGTTCAGGCTGTTGTGCCCCAGTACGGCCAGGAGCGTCGACCCGCGGTTGGCTACCCATGACAGCGGTACGGAGGCGGTCACCGTGAACAGGACGAAGGCGACCACGTCGAGCCAGGACTCCTTCGGGGTGCTCCACTGCGGCACCAGGAACTGCGGCAGGTGCCACATCCCCCAGACCACCCCGAGCACCACCGTGGCCCCGAGCGGGTGCCAGCGCTGCTGAAGCCGGGGCAGCAGGTAGCCGCGCCAGCCGGGCTCCTCCTGCAGCGGCCCGCCGACCACGAAGCCGACCGCCATCACCAGCGGCGCGATCACGGCCGCTGGCCCGCTCAGCCGCGGCTCGCCAGCCGGGCTGCTGGGCAGCAGCACCAGGCCCGCGAGCAGCGTGGCGGGCACGACCACCAGCGCCATCAGGTAGACCGACCAGGGCGCCCGCCAGCCGAGCAGCCGCGCCTTCCAGCCGGCCAGAGAGCCCTCGGTGAGCCGGGACATCACCAGCGAGGCCAGGAAGGGCCCGGCGAACAGGGCCACCTGGTTGAGCAGGATCTCGACCGCCAGGGGCAGAGACTTGCCGGTGACCAGGGGGATCACGACCGGTGGGGTCCAGGCGAGCCAGGATCCGGCGAAGGCCAGCACGAGGAACCCGCCGACCGGGTGCTGCCGCAGCCAGCCACTCATGCCGCCGACTCCGCCACCGAGCGCCAGAACTCCAGCGAGCCGCGGGTCTGGGCCCGGCCCCAGGCCAGCACCCGTAGGTGCTGCGGGCTGGTGCCGCCCAGGCCCGGCTGCTCCAGAAAGTCGAGCTGGGCCTCCAGCTCGCCGACCTTGCGGCGGGCCAGCGGGCCGATCAGCTCCGGGTCGGCGTCGGCGAAGAAGAGCCGCAGCACGGCCGGGTCGCGTACCTGGGCCGGCTCCGGCGGCCACGCCAGCCAGGCCCGCAGCGCCGCCCGGCCGTCCTCGGTGACCGCGTACACCCGGCGCCGGCGCCCACCGGCCTCCTCAGTGACCGTGACCAGGCCGAGCCGCTCCAGCCGCCGCGGCTCGGCGTAGATCTGCGAGTGCGGGAACGGCCAGAAGAACCCGACTGAGATCCGGGCACTGTGCTCCAGCTCGTACCCGGTCATCGGCCCTCCAGTCGCGAGCAGCCCCAGCACGATGTACGAGATCGGACGCAGCCGATCATCCGATTCGGAGGGTGTCATGGGCCCGACTCTAGACCTGCCCCTCGGCAGTCGATCCGGGGGCCTGGCGAGGGCACCGAGAGCCGGGTGGCTACAGGACCAGGACTGGGCAGCGGGCTACCCCTGCCTTGCTGATCCTTCGGTCCGCAGTGACAAGCGTTGATGCGCCCAGCTCCGCTGCTGCGACGTACCCAGCCTCACGAGTGGTGAGCGACGACCGCAGCTCCCACATGCGGGGCAGCAGGAGCGTGGTCGGGACTGTCTCGGTGACCATCTGCGCGACAGCGGTGACAGCCGCGCTCGCTTGGGCGTTGGTGAGGTGCTTGCCTAGCCACAGCCCGCGAGCTGCGCTCACGAGCTCCACTCTCCAGTACTCCGGCACGAGCCAGGTCGGGTCGCAGGCCAGTACCTGGCGGGCTCGCTCGGCGCGGGGCTCAGACTCGGAGTCGAGAAGCAGGAGGACGACGGCAGAGGCGTCAGGCACGATCATGCCTGGTCCCGCTCGGCGCGGGTGTGATCGAGGACCTCGAGCGCCTGCTCGGCTGTGACGTCTACCCCCAGCATCTGCTCTCTCAGGCGTTCGACTATCTCGATGTTCCTTGTGAAAGCAGCATCTCTGGTGACGAGGCTCAGCAGGTAGCCCTGCAGGGACTGGCCGGTCATCTGGGCCCGCCTCGAGAGGGCGTCACGAACCTCGACAGGGACACCGCGGATCTGAAGAGCAACCATGCATGCATTTTACATGCAGAGGCTGGCGGATGGGCGCCCTAATGGCCCGGTGCCTGGGCCACCGCCATGAAGAAGACCAGGGCAGCCCGAGGCCGAGGTCCCGTACGTCGTCAAGGAGCTCCGGGACCAGTCCTCGTCCTCCGGGCCAGGGCAGGCACGGTGACTCGACGCTGCTGACACCGTGGAGGTGAGGCAGCTGGGTCAGGTCTGGCCAGGCGGTCTTATCAGGGGAAGATGCTGTCGCTGAACTCGGGGTAGATGGGGCCCCGCTCAGCGCGGACTTGGCCGAGGGCGGTGGTATCGCCCCCGGTCACCTCCTGTTGCGACGACTCCGGCTGGTGGGCGTGGTGAGTCACCAGGTGCAGCAGGTAGTCCTGCAGGGACTGGCCGGCTGACTGGGCTCGTGCCTCGAGCTCATCTCGGACCTCGGTGGGGACGTCGTAGATCTCCAGCACAACCATGCAGTCATTCTCGGCCCTTCTGAGGCCACGCGGGAGGCAAAGCAGAAACTCGCCGCCGTTTGTCACCAGGCGATGAAACGGCCGAACGTGGCGTCCAGCGCCCCGATGGGGCAGCTGTAGCCTCTCCGGTTCGCCTCACACCACCATGAAAGCGCGAGGCTAGCTAGTGTGAGGTTCCCCCCGGTCTGTGGAGGCATCGGCTGTAAGGAGTAGCGATGCCAGAGATCAGGAAGAAGTACGACCGGGAGCTCTGGGAGGGAGCGGTCCGGGTTGTTGAGGAGACCGGGAAGCCGATCGCGCAGATCGCTCGTGACCTGCGGGGTGAGCCCGGGCACGCTGGGGAGCTGGGTCGCGAGGGCGAGGGAGGCCCGGTCGGAGAGCCTGGCTGAGGCCGACTACGACGAGCTGAGACGGCTCCGGGCCGAGTTCCGGATGGAGCGTGATGTCCTCAAGCGGTCCGTGGTCGGGTGGGTGAAAGAGGCGACAAGGTGAGCGTGGCACGCTTCATCGCTGACCAGAGGACCAGGTACCGGGTGCCACACACGCTGACCTGCGCCCTGCTCGGCCTGTCGCTGTCGTGGTTCTACACGTGGCTGACCCGAGCGGGTGGCCCTTCCGCAGCCGACGGGCTGCACACTCGACGAGACCGGCGCCGCGATACCGTCGACCGGGCCGTTCCAGCCGCGTTCGCCCGGGCCCGCGGACTCCACGGCTCGCCCAGGCTCCACGCCGACCTGCGCGCCGCCGGGTGGACCGTCACGAAGCGGACCGTGGCCGAGGCCGGTGCGTCGTCAGGGCCTGGTCGCCCGCCGGACCAAGCGCCGCAGCGGGCTGACCAGGCGAGAGCAAGACCGCTCCGGTGCTCCCGGGCCTGCTCCGGCGGGACTTCACCGCCGCCCGGCCGAGCAGCCGCTGGGTGGGTGACATGACCGAGATCCCTACCGCGGCGGGGAAGCTGTACCTGGCGACCGTGATCGACCTGTACTCCCGCCGACTCCTCGGCGCCGCGACCGGGCTGCACCCCGACGCTGCTCTGGCCTGCGCCGCGATCCGGACGACCGTCGCCTGCCGCGGCGGCAAGCAGGCCGTCTGGGCCGACGACGAGGCCGAACGCGTCATCTTCCACACCGACCACGGCTCGACTTGTACCGCCAGAGTCTTCACCCGCCTCTGCACCGACCTCGGGATCCGCCAGTCCATGGGCCGCGTCGGCTCGTGCTTCGACAACGCCGCCGCCGAGGCCTTCTTCTCCAGCCTGGAGTGGGAAGTCCTGTCCCGACACGACTTCGACAGCCCGACCACCCAGCCCACCGTGCTGGACTGGCGCTACACCTTCTACAACCACCAGCGTCGACACACCGCAGCAGACATGATGAGCCCCATCACCTACGAGAACACCACCACCCCCGACCAGGAAGCCGCATAAACAAACCCCCCACGATCCGGGGGGAAACACAGCCCGCTGCGCCGGCCGACGCCCGTACTGACCCGACCAGCCGCTCCAGCTCCTTCCGGTCCCCATCACGCAGCGACAGGGCCGGGGCCGTCTTGTTCGCCATACCCCCATTCTCACACCAAAACGTAAACACACTTAAACTACACGCCACTAGTAGGAGGGCAAGAAGATCGATGTCATAGCGACTGCTGCGAAGATGACGACGTCGGAACCGAAGTGACAACACACAGACGCAGCGAGGCCCCAGTGCCGTCGAACTGAGACCACCACCGCCGAGTAGAGCATGGCGAGCCCCACTCCCACGGTCCCTCCTGGGATTCCGTGCCGGTGGGCGATCCCGAATGAGACGGTCTGGCCCACGAAGACCAGGCCTACGGGCGCGTGGCCGAAGTAGAGAGCCCACCGCCACAGTCCCTCTTCTGCCACGGCGTTTACGAAGGCGGCCGTCAGAACAGCAGCAGTCAGCCCGAGAGCAGAGGGACGGTAGGTGGGCCAAGCGAGTGGTGCGCCGTCCAGTTGGGGCAAGACCGCCAGGAGCGCCACCCCACCACTCACGATCCCCAGGCCCAGAGCGGGAATCGCTCCCATCCCGGACAGTTCGCTCTTCAGCAGCGAGCGTCGGAGCAGCATCCATATGGTTAGTGATGCTAGCGCTGGTGTTGGCCATGGAGCACCGACAATGAGACCGAGAAACAGGATAGCCACCAGCGCCCGATGAGCCCATGTCGTGGCCGCCACCAGGGCCGCGAGGCCCGTTGCTGCCGCCAGTGGCCAGTCGCCTCGTAGAGCCACACCGGCTCCTACCAGTACGCACAGCGTGAGCCCGCGGGCCGTCTCCTGCCGGACGACGCTTATCACCAGGCGATGAAACGGCCGAACGTGGCGTCCAGCGCCCCGATGGGACAACTGTAGCCTCTCCGGCTCGCCCATACACCCACTCCCGACGGCGAAGGCTCCAGGACTCCCAGGTAGCGGTTGTCAATGGTGAGCTCAGGCCACGGCCGGCCCAGCTCGCCGATGACATCGTCCTGGATCACCGACAGCACCCCGGCAGCGAGGCTGGCTTCAGTGCCCTCAGAGAAGTGCCGGAACCAGTGTGTTCCGAACTGAACGAGGAACTCGTTGGCCTGCGGCTCCTCGAGAGCCGAGTCACCCAAGGCGGGCAGCGAGGCCCCCACCTCGTGCGAGGTCATCCGGTGCAGGATCGTCAGAGATGGAACCTCGATGCTGAGCCGATGAAGGTCTCGTTCGATCCTTTCGAAGGCAGACTCGAGCATCACCTGGCGTGATTCGCGTGATTTCGGAGGCATCGTAGACACTTACGCTACGTAGCACTGCAGTGTGAAGGCGAGGGTATTCTGGTCGCTGTCCCAGGCGGTACCCGAGATCCGGAAGATCTGGCGAGCCCTCCCGCGAACATCGGCAGCCGACACCGAACCATGTGGGGGATAGTTCTGATCCTTGCGGTCGACCCTATGAGATCCGACATAGACGTCGACTACAAAGCGCGTCGCGGCCATGTTCGGATAGATCCCCCACTGGATCGGTGCACCTGGACCACGCTGCTGGGCACTAAACCTGCCGTACTTCGACGTCGGCGTGTAACTCGGGGAACAGTTGCCAATAGACGGCTGGACCTCGGCAGAGCAGGCTGTCAGTCCCCCGACAGCGAGCATGAGCGCCAAGGCCAGGACGACCCATCGACCAGGGTCAACGGACAGAACTCTCATAGTTCAACCTACTTCCTTCACACAATCTCAGTCAAGGATGCGCCAACTCTGATCTCGCATCAGACTGGGCAGAGTCATGCCCTGTAGGCAACGGTGCTTGTGGCGTGGCTGGTGGGCTGTGGGTGGAGTACGGCGGCTGCTGACGGTGGAGGACCGGGCAGAGATCGCGACAGGGCTGAAGGCGGGCTGGTCGCTGCGGATCTGGGACGGGGGTGTCGGTGGTATCGCGGGAGGTCCGGGGGCTCGACATTGGGCCACCGGGTGGCGGGCTGAGCGACTAGTTCAGCGGCGCCGGTCCCGGCCACAGTCGCGGACAGTCGCGGCGGACCCGGGTGTCCTCAGGGTTACCACTCTGTAGTGGAGGTCGTCGGCTGTCGGACTGGGGCTGGCAAGAGATGTCGTCACGGCGAAGCGTCGTATGCCTACCGTCGCTCGTGAGGTGGTGCTGGTGAGCAACTGCTGGACAGGGGAGAACGCCGAGTTGCGGACAGACCTCGAGCCCAGCGAGGCACTCGGCGGTGGTGTGCTGCGGGGGAAGGCCGCGATGGGACTGCGGGTGGGAGCGGTTGCAGGAGTTCGGTCTTCCGGGCGGGTCCAGAAGAACGACATCGTGCTGGGCGCTGCCCCGGGGCAGGCGCCGGTCCAGTCGGACTGAGAGCCGCAGGTTGTGCGGCTCTTCTGGCCGCGGCTGTGACGAGGTCGGTGTGAAGAGTCTCGGCGAAGGCGTAGCCAGTCGACCCGTCGGGAGCAGCCCCGGACCGCTGCCAGGTAGAACCAGCCCTGGCCGGCCGGCAGTGGTCCACGCCTGGCCCAGTGTCCCTCTAGGGCGGCTCCTCGAGGGCCCGGTGGCCAGGACCGCCGACTGGCCGCGGCCAGTGGTGACCGGCCGGGCAAGGCCGGGCAGAGAAGCCCTGACGACGCACCGGTGTCTGAACCCGCCGTGCGGGACACCTAGTGCCCGTCCAGCCGCAGCCAGGCCAGGGTCAACTTCACGTGAAGGTAGTTTCAACGACACACCGTCAGGTTGGCTGTCGCTGGTGGGTTCCCGGCGCCGTGGAGGCGAGACGGTCAGGTCTCGCCGCCAGGGTGCGGTCTTACCAGGGGAAGATGCTGGCGCTGAGCTCGGGGTAGATGTGGTCCGGCGACCTGTCCCGCTCGGCGCGGGCCCGGGCGAGGGCCGCGAGTGCCTTCTCTGTGGTGGTATCGCCCCTGGTCATCTCCTGTTGCGACGGTTCCGGCTGGTGGGCGTGGTGAGTCACCAGGTGCAGCAGGTAGTCCTGCAGGGACTGGCCGGCTGACTGGGCTCGTGCCTCGAGCTCGTCTCGGACCTCGGTGGGGACGTCGTGGATCTCCATCACAACCATGCAGTCATTTTCGGCCCTTCAGGGGCCACGCGGAGGCACAGCAGAGCTTCACCGCCGAGACTGCTGCTCTACCTGGCTGCGGTGAGGGAGGTGACCACGTGGGACGAGCCGGGCAGCGTCCTGGCCGGCAGAGCCACGATGGCCGAGGCCGGCTCACCCCTGGCAATACAGCACCTCGGGCGGCAGGTGGCAGGTGCTCTGGCGACGGGGCCTTCCGCTGCCCGGTCCCGGCGACTACGTTTCGGGGCATGACACACCAGCCGATGATCAGACTGTCCAACGGCGTGGAGATCCCGCAGGTCGGGTTCGGTACCTTCCAGGTCGACGGGGACGAGACCCAGAAGGTGGTCGAGCACGCCCTAGAGGCCGGCTACCGCCACATCGACACCGCCGCCGCGTACCAGAACGAGGCCGGGGTCGGTGCCGCGCTCAAGGCCAGCGGCCTGCGCCGCGACGAGGTCTTTATCACCACCAAGCTCCGCAACGGCGACCAGGGGTACCAGAACGCCCTACGCGCCTTCGAGGACAGCCGGGCCGCCCTCGGGGTCGACCAGGTCGACCTGTACCTGATCCACTGGCCGGTGCCGAGCACCTGGCTGGCGCCGGAGACCTGGCGGGCCTTCGAGAAGCTGTACGCCGACGGCCTGGTCCGCGCGATCGGCGTGTCCAACTTCCTGCCCGAGCACCTGACCCGGCTGCTCGGCGGGGTCGAGGTGGTCCCGATGGTGAACCAGTTCGAGGTCCACCCCACCCACCAGCAGGTCGAGGCGCAGCAGGCGTCGCGCCAGCACGGGCTGGCGGTCGAGGCGTACGGGCCGATCGGCAAGGGCGAGGACCTGACCGACCCGGTCGTGGTGCGGATCGCCGAGGCCCACGAGGTCTCGCCGGCCCAGGTGGTGCTGCGCTGGCACGTGCAGCAGGGCCGGATCATGATCCCGAAGTCGGCGACCCCGGCCCGGATCGCGAGCAACATCGACCTCTTCGGCTTCGAGCTGAGCGAGGCCGAGATGGCCGAGGTCACCGGCCTGGAGCGCGGCAACCGGCTCTACCCCGACCCGCGGACCGCGGCCTTCAGCCAGAAGTAGCGGCTCACAGCCGAGGGCTGCCGGTGGCCAGGCACGGGCAGCCCCCGAGGTGACTTCTCAGGCTCCGGAGAGGCAGTGGTGCCGCCCAATCGGCATCACCAGGGGGGCTCCGGAGACCGGGTCTGGGACCACGTGTGACTCGATCCCAAAGACCTCGCGGACGTTGTCCCTGGTCACGACCTGCTCCGGGGTGCCGCTGGCAGTGATCTGGCCGTCGCGGAGCGCGACGAGCTGGTGAGAGTAGCGGGCTGCCATCCCCAGGTCGTGGAGCACCATGACCACAGTGGTCCCGCGGCGCTGGTTGAGGTCAGTCACCAGGTCCAGGATCTCGAGCTGGTTGGCGACATCAAGGTAGGTGGTGGGCTCGTCGAGCAGCAGGATGTCCGTCTCCTGGGCCAGGGCCATGGCGATCCACACCCGCTGCCGCTGACCTCCGGACAGCTCGTCGACCGGGCGCTCTGCCAGCTCCGACGTACGGGTGGCGGCGAGGGACTCGGCCACGACCTCGTAGTCCCGCTGGCTCCAGCGACCCAGCACCCCCTGGTGCGGGTGGCGCCCGCGGCCGACCAGGTCGGCGACCACGATCCCCTCGGGCGCGCTCGGAGCCTGCGGCAGCAGCCCCAGCACCCTGGCGATCTCCTTGGTAGGCCGCTCCTGGAGGGACTTGCCGTCAAGGACCACCTGGCCGGCCTGCGGCACCAGCAGCCGGGCCAGGGCCCGCAGCAGGGTCGACTTGCCGCAGCCGTTGGCTCCCACGATCGAGGTGATCCGGCCTGATGCCAGGTCAAGGTCCAGGTCTTGGACCACGGTTCGCTCCCCGTAGCCCAGCTGGAGGCTGATCGCCTGCAGGCGGTGTTGGTCGGTCATGGTGGGATCCTTCAGCCGCGGTTGGTACGGATCAGCAGGTAGACCAGGAACGGGGCCCCCAGAGCACCGGTGATCACCCCGACGGGGTAGCGGGTGCCGAGCAGGTACTGCCCGGCCAGGTCAGAGGCCAGGACCAGCACCGCGCCGACCAGCGACGAGGGAAGAACCAGCGACGGTGCGGTCCGGATCAGCCGAGCCGCGACCGGGCCCGACATGAAGGAGACGAAGGCGACCGGTCCGCAGGAGGCGGTTGCCACGGCGACGAGCGTGACCGCGGCGATGATCGTCCACAGCCGCACCGAGCGGACCCTCACTCCTAGCCCGACAGCGGTCTCGTCGCCGAACCGGAGCGCTCCCAGCTGCGCTGAGCAGAACCACATCACCGGCAGGATCAGCCCGCACACCACGGCGAGCGGCGCTACCCGCTGCCAGGTGGCACTGTTCAGCGACCCGGACAGCCACCGAGTGGCGGTGCCGAGGTCCCACTGGTTGGCCTTCGACAGCACGTAGCTCACCACCGAGCCCAGCATCGACGACACCCCGATCCCGATCAGGATCAGCCGAGTTCCAGCGAAGCCGCCCCGGTAGCTCAGGAGGTAGATCACGATCGCTGTCAGCAGCGCAGACGCTAGGGCAAAGCCAGAGACGACGGTCTCCGAGAGCCCCAGCAGCACGATCCCGATCACCCCGGCCGCGCTGGCCCCGGAGGAGATCCCGATGATGTCGGGCGAGGCCAGCTGGTTGCGCAGCAGGGTCTGAAAGGTGACTCCGGCGGCCCCGTACGCCAGCCCGGCCAGCAGCCCCAGCGTGGCCCGGGGAAGCCGCAGCTCCCCGACAGTGAAGCTGGCCCCGGGGACGGTCTCGCCCCACACCACCCGCCACACGTCGCCCAGGCCGTACATGGTCTCACCGACCATCAGCGAGGTCACCCAGAGGACAGCCACCAGGACGACGAGGCCCACCGTGGTCAGCCGGTGACCGCGGACCCGGCGGCGCCGGGCCAGCCGGAGCTGGGTGACTGGTACGGCGCTCACAGCTCACGCACCTTCTGCCGGCGCACGATCCAGATGAAGAACGGTGCCCCCACGAAGGGGGTGATGATCCCGACCTCGACCTCGGCCGGACGGGCGATCACCCGGCCGAGGGTGTCGGTGGCGACGAGCAGCCCGGCCCCGACCAGGGACGAGAAGGGCAGCAGCCAGCGGTGGTCGGTCCCGACGAGCAGCCGGACCACGTGCGGCACCACCAGCCCGATGAACCCGATCGGGCCACAGGCAGCAGTTGCGGTCCCGCAGAGGACCACGGCTCCGAGAGAGGCGATCAGCCGGGTCCGCAGCACGTTCTCACCCAGACCGGTGGCGACGTCGTCCCCCAGCGCCAGGGAGTTGAGCCCGCGAGCCATGGCCAGGCAGATCAGCAGGCCAGCCAGGAGGGGAGCAGTGACCAGGCTGATCTGCCCCCAGCTGCCGCCGCCGATGCCGCCGATCTGCCAGAACCGGAACTCGTCCATCTGCCGCAGGTGAGGCAGCATAATCGCACTGACCAGGGATGATGCGGCTGCGGAGGTGGCTGCTCCGGCCAGTGCGAGCCTGAGCGGGGTGGCGCCGCCACGGCCCAGCGAACCGACCGCGTAGACGAAGACCGCCGCGGTGGCCGAACCGGTCACCGCCACGCCCAGGGTTGCGTACGGGTGGGACAGGTCGAACCAGACCATGCCGATCGCCACCGCCAGCGACGCCCCGGACAGCACCCCGAAGATGCCGGGGTCAGCGAGCGGGTTGCGCGTGACCGCCTGCATGGTTGCCCCGGCGACGGCCAGGGCAGCCCCGCACAGCAGCCCCAGGACCGTGCGCGGGATCCGGTTTGCTGCGGCGGCCTGGTCGGTGGTGCTCGACAGCCCGCGCAGCGCGCCGAGCGCATCGGCGAGCGAGGTGTCACGCACACCGAACCGGACCGACAGCACCATCACCACCCCGAGCGCGACAGCAGTGACGAGCAGCCACCCGAGCCGTCGCCCGGTCGCCCGACGGACCCTGGCCAGCTCTGGTGGGGCCGGGCGGCCTGGTGGGGTGACGGGCCGGTGGTCGGAAGACAGCCGCGGGTGCATCAGCGGTGACGCCAAGGGCTGGCCAGGATCACGCGACTCCCTGGGCGATCTTGGCGCAGTACTGCTCCATGGTGGCCGGGATCGACAGCGGCGACGGGTTGGCGCCAGCGGCCAGGGGGCCGTTGCCCAGGAAGACCAGCCGGTCCTGCGCGACAGCCTTGATCCGCCCGACCAGCGGGTGCGCCTTCATGGCGGCGACCAGCGGTGCGTTGTCCTCGCTGCCGTACAGGAGGAAGGCGTCGACGTCGTCGAAGAGCTCTGGCTGCTCGGACGAGACCTGGGCAAAGAAGGCCTGGGTGGCCTTGGTCTGCTCCTCAACGACCAGCGGGTTCTTCAGGCCGGCCTCGACCAGGAACGAGGCCCGCGGGTCGTGGGCGGTGTAGATGGTGACCTTGGACAGGTCATCGGCCTTGAAGGCGGTCCAGGCGATCTTCTTGTCCTTGAGACTCGGGTGCTGGGCGAAGGCGGCGGCGACCTGCTGGCCGAGCCGGGTGATCAGGGCCTCACCCTCAGCCTGCTTCCCGATCGCCTGGGCGTTGATCTGGATCATCTGCTTCATCGTGGTGCCCCACGCGGTCGTGGGGTACGCCACGACCGGAGCGATCTTGCTGAGCTTCTCGTAGTCCTCCTTGGAAAGGCCGGAGTACGACGCCAGGATCACGTCGGGCTTCGTGCCGGCGACCGACTCGAAGGGGACCGCGTCGGTCTCGTCGAAAAGAACCGGCGGGGTACCGCCCAGCTCGTCGAGCTTCGCCCTGACCCAGGGCAGCATGCCGTCCTGGTCGTCATCGCCCCAGGTGGCCTTGGAGAAGCCGACAGGAACCACGCCCAGCGCGAGAGGGACCTCATGGTTCGCCCAGGCCAGGGTGGCGACGCGAGCCGGCTGCTTCGTGATCGTGGTCTCGCCGTAGACGTGCTTGATGGTGACCGGGAAACCGTCGGTGGAGCTCGGGGAGCCGCTGGGGGATGCCTGCGAGCCGCTGCTGCTGGTGCAGGCGCTCAGACCTGCCGTGACGGCTGCTCCCAGCGCAGCGGCGAAGGATCTTCTCGATAGCACGCGGATCTCCGTTCGTCGACAACCTCGGCCGCATAGTAAGGCAAGCCTTAGTAGCTGCTGTGCCCGGTGGGTCGGCTCGTGAGACCGCGCTCGGGGCCCTGGCCCGTACGGGCTCTCGTGCTCCCGGGTGCGGCGCCAGGCTCCGGAGGCCCTGCAGTCAGAGCCGGGCCGGTCTTGGCCGCCAGTCATTGACATATGTCAGTGAACCCGAGGCCTTGCTCGCCGAAGTTGCCTGGTGGCGGCGTTATCCCTAGTCTTAGCCGCTAGTATCCAGGCGGACTGGGTCCGGTCCCATGGTGCCGGGCCGCGCTGGGCCGGTCCTCGGCAGCAGCGCTCGGTGCGGAAGGACTTGACGTGGTGAGAGCCGGGACTGTTGACCGACAGCGGCGGAGCCTGCTGCTGGGGCTGCTGCTCAGCCTGGCGCTCGTGGCGTCGCCGCTGATGGCGCCGCGGGCCGAGGCGGCGCCGATCCCGGTCACCAACCTCACCGTGACGGTCGACAAGCACCAGGTCACCACCGGTTGGGACGAGCCGATCGTCACCTCGATCAGCTTCTGCACGCCCGACTCGGCCAGCGCCGGCGACACCATCACCGTGGCCCTGCCGACCATGCTGGGCAAGTGAACCCCCGAGTTCCAGGTCCGCAACCCCGACGGGGTCGTCATGTACAACGTGCGGATCTCCGGCAGCCCGGCGGTGGCGGTGTTCACCTTCACCGCCGCTGGCGGCGCCGTCCAGAACCGCTGCTCCACAGCGCAGTTCACCGCCACCTCCGGGCGGACTGCGGCCGGCAGCTACCCCCTGACGTACACGGTCAACGGGACCCAGCAGGTCAGCGCCGGCACCCTGCGAGTTCAGGACCCGGCCATCCAGATGCCGGTCCGCGAGTTCAAGACCGGCTGGTTCACCCGGTCCGGCGACCAGTGCCGTACCGACCCCGAGATCTGCCTCACCTGGCAGATGGTCACCCGGGTTCAGCCCGGCGACCGGGTCGTGCTGGACGAGCCCGCGGGCGCGAACTGGGTCTGGTCCTGCGCCCGGATGGAGGTCGCCGGCTTCGACCTGCGGCTGACCACGTACGCGAACGGGCGACGGACCACCGTCAGCAGCCGTGACGACCCGGCCGTACGGGCCCTGATCACCGGCTTCACCTGCACCCCCGACCGGCTGCGCGTCGAGGTGAGCTCGTCCACCCTGGCCGCCAACCAGTCTCTGGAGTTCACCGCCTTTGCGACCGCCACCACCCCCGGTGGTGACGGCGGCGTCGTGTACACCAACACCGCCACCCTGGACGTCCCCGCCGCCGGCGGGCCGCAGCAGGTCTCCGGCCGGCTGGAGTCGAACTGGGTCGGTGGCCTGAGCGTCGGTGACAGCATCAGCATCAGCAAGAGCGACGCCGCCGGCCACGCCGCCGACACCCAGGACCAGGCGGTCCAGCTCACCGGGGCCAGCACCGGGCTGCGGATCGTGGTCCGCAACACCGGGCAGAACCCCCTGACCGGCATCACGGTCACCGACTCGCTGGTCTCCGGGACGGGGACCGTCTCCGGGCTGAGCTGCGACTTCACCGCGTACGGCGGCGGGCGCGGCACCACCTGGGCCGGGCCACTGCCCTCCGGCAAGGTCTTCGAGTGCACCGCGACCCTGTCGGGCGTGACCGGGTCGCACCAGGACCGGGCCCAGGTCACCGCCCGCGGCGCGGCGGCGGTCACCGCGACCAACGACTTCTGGGCGACCGGGCAGCCGGCCCCGCAGATGAACCTGAGGCTGGACAAGCAGCTCGTCGGCCCGGCGGTTGCCGTCCCTGGCCAGACGGTGGAGTTCACGCTGGTGCCGCGCAATGACGGCCCCGCCCCCGCCCAGGCGGGCTGGTCGGTGAGTGAGGTGCTGCCGGCTGGGCTGACTCTGGTGTCGATGACTGGTGCGGGCTATACGTGTGCTGGTGTGACGTGTACGGCTGGTGCGGCCCTGGCGGGTGGTGCTGATGGTGAGCCGGTCACGGTGAGGGCGACCGTGGACGCGGGTGCCACCGGGGAGCTGCGGAATGTCGCGTACGTGTCGCCGGCTGCTGGTGACGTGGCTGAGAGCGTGCCGCTGGGCCCGGTCCCGGCTCCGGGGACGGATACCGACACCACCGCGACCGACAACGACTCCAGCGCCCAGCTGACCGTGACCCCGGCTGCCCCGCCCGTGCCGCCGGCGCCCGTCCCGCCAGCGCCGTCGGCGCCTCCGGCTCCGGTGCCGACGACCACCCAGGGCCCCAGCCAGCCCCAGCCGCCCGCCCCGGCTCCGGACCTGGCTGACACTGGCTCGCCGGTCGCTGGGTGGCAGGCCGCGCTGGCGCTGCTGGCCCTGATGGCCGGTGCCGGCATGGTGGTGGCCGCCCGTCGGGTGAACCGTCCCTGACCAGGACGCCTGGGCCGGCTGAGCGGGACCGTCCCCAGCCGGCCCAGGCACAGGAACGGGCAACGACGGTCGCCGGGCCCACTCCTCGGGCAGGCCTCGAGAGGCTGCCTGTCGGGATGAGCAGGCCCTGGCTTGCAGAGGATCCCGGTCACACCAGGTCAGAGGCTGGTGCCGTCGCAGATGGTGAGGGTCTGGCCGGTGATCATGGCGCCCGCGGGGCTGAGCAGGTACACCACCAGGGAGGCGACCTCGTCGGCGCGGACCCGCCGCCCGAGCGGCGGCGTCACCGGGGCGACCGCGGCCCGGGCCGGGTCGGACAGCATCGCGGTCTCGGTCGGGCCGGGCGCCACCACGTTCACCGTGACCTGACGCGGGGCCAGCTCAGCCGCCCAGGAGCGGGCCAGGGCCACGAGAGCGGCCTTAGTCGCCGCGTACTGGCTCTTGCCGGCCACCCCGACTGCGGTCCGGCTACCGACGAGGACGATCCGGCCGCCGTCGCTGAGGTCACCCACCAGGGCGTCGGCCAGCTGCTGGGCGGCGGCCACGTGCACCTGCCACATCGCGGCGCCGGCGGCGTGGTCGAGCGAGCCGAGCCGACCCACCCGCTGGAAGCCAGCCGCGTGCACCAGCGCCCCCCAGGGCCGGCCCCGGAGCCGGCCGGTCGCCACGGACAGCGCAGCGGGGTCCGCCAGGTCACACTCCAGCCAGGCGAGCCCGTCTGCGGCCAGGGGGCCTGGGCGCCGGCTCAGCCCAGTCACCCGCCAGCCGGCGCCGAGCAGGGCCTGCGCGACCGCCTGCCCGATCCCCGAGCTCGTCCCGGTGACGACGGCGCTCAGCTCCACAGCTTGCAGTCCCCGTCGATGACCTGCGCGGTGCCGTAGACCCAGTCCTCGGTGAAGACGACGTGCTTGATGCACTCCCGCGAGAAGTACGAGTAGGCACAGTGCAGGGTGCCGTCCCGGCCGACCAGCAGCGCCGGGTACTCGTACCGGTGGTTGCTGCGCAGGTTCGACTCTCCGGTGCAGCCGTCGCCGAACTCCACCACCCGCCGCCACGGCCAGGTGTGCCCGCCGTCGTCGGAGACCGCGACCGTGACCGAGCTGCGCTCGAACGGCCACCACACCGGCCCGCCGACCTCGTTGAACGACTGCTCGTTGTACGCCACCGCCAGGCGGCCCGACGGCAGCCGGACCGCGCTGATCGAGGAGTTGTTGTTCGGCAGCACCGTCGGCTCCGGGGCAGTCCAGGAGCCGCCGTCGTCGTGGGACTCGGAGCGGTAGACCCGGTCCGCGTGGCGGCTGCGGTAGAGCGCCACCAGGTGCCCCGGGCCTAGCTCGACCACGTTGGCGTGCACCGCGCCCTGGCTGTCGGGCACCTCGACCGGGCGCCAGCTGGCCCCCTGGTCGTCGGAGACCTGGATCACGGTGATGTCCGAGCCGTTCTTCGTGTCGTCGTCGAAGCAGATCCAGTTCGGGTACAGCCAGCGCCCGCTGGCCAGCACCTGCACCGGCTGCCGGGCGAACGAGCCGGGCCGGGAGAAGACCACCTCGTGCTCGCTCCAGGTCCGGCCGCCGTCGGTGGAGACCTTGCGGCGGATCTCGGCGCTGTGCTGCAGGTTGAAGGTCTCCACCCGCCCGGGCCTGCGGGCCAGCTGGGCGGGGTACAGCAGCCACAGCTCTCCCGACGGCAGCAGGTACAGGGCCGGGTTCTGCTCGGCCCGGTCGTCGTCGTCGGTGACCTGCTGGGCCGGGCCCCACCGCCCGGAGGCGGAGTCGAAGCGCGACTGCCAGATGCAGATGTCGGGGTTGCCCTCGTCGCTTCCGGCGAACCAGGCCGCCAGCAGGTCGCCATCGCCCAGCTCCACCAGGCTCACGGCGTGGTTTGAGGGCATCTCGGTCGGGATCAGCCCCTCGGCGCAGCCGCGCCGGGGGTCCACGTACAGGTGCCCGTCCTTCGGGACCGGGACCGACGTACGGGTCACCAGGGTGCTCATGACTCTCCTTGTCAGGCTAGGCCGCGGGCGTGGTCGGCAGCCACCACCTGGGCGATCTCCTCTAGCCCGGCCGGTGGCAGCTGGTGGAACGGGGCCCGGCAGGGCCCGACCGGCGAGCCGGCCAGGTTGGTGGCGGCCTTGACAACGGTGTTCGGGTTGCCGTGCTTGAACATGGTCCGAATCGTACGGATCGAGTCCTGCGCCGTCCGGGCCCCGGCCAGGTCCCCGGCCGCCCAGCGCTCGTAGATCGCCACCAGGGTCCGCGGGTAGATGTTGGCGATCCCTGAGATCCCGCCGCTGCCGCCGGCCAGCAGCGCCCACAGGATCAGCGAGTCGTTGCCGGAGAGCACCGTGAACCGCTCCCGGTCGGTCTGCTCCAGGTACTGCAGCAGGGTGTCGAAGTTCCCGGAGGAGTCCTTGACCCCGTGGATCCGGTCGTGCTGGGAGAGCCGGGCCACGGTCGCCGGGGCGATCGCGTTGCCCGTACGGGCAGGGATGTTGTACAGCAGGACCGGCACCTCGACCGCGTCTGCAACCGCCGTGAAGTGGGCCACCAGGTCGTCCTGGCTGGCCTGGGCGAAGTACGGGGTGATCACCGACAGCACGTCGGCACCCTCACCGGCGAGCCGCTTGGCCAGCTCCACGGTGTCGCGGGTGCTGATCGCGCCGGCCCCGGCGTAGACCGGCACCCGGTGGTCGACCGTACGGACGACCCGCTGCAGCACCCGGACCTTCTCCTCGGGGCTGAGGACGAAGAACTCGCCGTTGGTGCCCAGGGAGAAGACCCCGTGGACCCCGGCCTCGAGCAGCCTCTCGACGTGGGCCGCGGTGGCGTCCTCGTCCAGGGCCTCGTCGCTGGTGAAGGCGGTGACGGCAGCGGGGATGATTCCGCGGATCTCGGAGACGGTCAGCATGGTGGTTCCTTTCTGCTCAGCCGCCGAGGGCCTTGACGAACTCGCCGGGCAGCTCCACCAGGATCTGGGCGCCGACCACGAGGGCGACGACTCCCAGGATCCCCAGGAGGATGGTCTGCCACAGCCGGTTGACGGCGTAGGCGTACATGTAGCGCTTGAAGCTGGTGAGGACGAACAGGGCCACGACGATGATCGGCAGCGACAGGACGGTCGACAGCGCGGTCCCGAGCACGCTCAGCACGACCAGGTCGGGGGCGCCGGGCACGCAGGAGATGATCGGGACCAGGGTGAACAGGCCGATCTGGACCCAGCGGAACTTGGGGTCCTCCTCGTCGCGGCCGAGCCACTGCCGCCCGGACGGGGCGGACAGGTGGAAGCCGTTCAGCGCCAGCTGGGCAAAGCCGCGGGCCTGGGGCGGGAAGCTGGTCATCGCGGCGCCGAAGATCGCCAGCCACAGCAGGAACGATCCGGCCGGCCCGAGCAGTGTGCTCATCATCCGGGACAGGTCGTCGGCGGTGTTGAGCTCGATGCTGCCGCCCCGCGCGTACTCGGCGGCGACGATCCAGAACAGCATGTTGATGATCAGCAGCGGCAGCATCCCGGAGACCAGGTCGAGCTGCTGCAGCCGGCGGTACTTCGGGCCGACCCAGCCCTTGTCGCGCATGAAGCCGGAGTAGAGCAGGTTCGGCATGTTGCCGGCGATCGTGCCGACCGTGGTGCCGAGCAGCAGCAGCGGGGCGAAGGCGCCGGTCTGCTCGGCCGGGGTCTGGAAGGTGAACAGGCCCTTGAGCAGGCCGACCAGGTCGATGTGCCCGATCTTCACCAGCGCCACCAGGTACGCCAGGATCATCGCCACGGCGGCGAAGCGGGCCACGTACTCGAGGATCGTGAAGGCCTTCTTGCGGGAGAGGATGTACAGAGCGGCGCCGACGGTGACCAGGCCGCAGACCAGGATCCCCCAGCCGCCGCCCCAGCTCCCGCCGGTCATCTGGTACAGGCCCTGCGCGGAGGCCTTGACGAAGGTGGCCTGGGTCACGAAGCCGGCGATCAGCACCACCACCGCCATCACCCCGGGCAGCCACTTCGCGAGCCGGCCGAAGCCCTCGAGGATCTGGGTGTCGCCGAAGCGGTTCATCAGCGTGTACTTGGCGATCGAGCTGATGATGAAGACCCGCGCCACCAGGGCCAGCACGAAGGCCCAGAGCAGGGTGTAGCCGTAGTTGGTGCCCTGGGTGGACGACGAGATCAGGTCGCCGGTCCCGAGGAAGGTCATGGCCAGGACCAGGCCTGGGCCGATCGAGGTGATGAGCTTCGGGCCGCGGGGGATGGGAAGCTGGTCAGGGTAGACGGTCTCGTCCACGGTTGTCGACATGTGCATCGTCCTTGATGTCGTGCGCTCTCGGCGCTGACCAAGAGCTGCGCATTGGGTGCAGCCAACGTAGCACTGAATGCGCGCAACGCGCAATAGATTCCCGGAATTTATGCGTGCTCTGCGCATGTACGGGGAGCGAATGCCGGCCTGGCTGCGTACGATGCGCAGGGTTGCTCATGCGGCGGCCGGCGCAGGGCCCGGCGCCCGTACGGCCGGGGCCGATGGGTAGCCAGGTCCGGACCAGCCGCTAGCGCGATGCCCGAGCCCGTACGGCCGGGGTCAGCGGCTGTGACCGGCGAGCGAGGCGGCCTGGCCCTGCTCGTCGACCTGGACCACCTCGATCCCTCGGGCGGTGAACGGTGCGGTCTGCTCCGGGGTCGCTGCGGTGTCGGTGACCAGGGTCCAGCGCGGCGGCATCGGGACCCAGGCGCTGAAGGCGTGCAGGCCGAGCTTGGGGGCGTGGGCCAGCACGTACGTGCGCGCCGAGGCCCGCCACATCAGCTCCTTGAGCCGGGTCTGGGCGATGGTGGCCTCGCAGATCCCGCGCTCGGCGGTCACTCCGTCGCAGCCGAGGAAGACCGCGTCGAAGGTCAGCCGCTCCAGCGCCGCCTCGGTCAGCGGCCCCTCAAAGCCCTGGCTGATGTGGCGCAGGTGCCCGCCAAGACAGATCACGTCCACCCCCGGGGCGCCCGAGATCGCCGCCAGCGGGGTGAGGCCGATGGTGGCGACCCGCAGCCCGCTGTGCTCGCGCAGGGCGATCGCCAGCTCGGTGGTGGTGCTGCCGGCGTCCAGCAGGACGGCGCTGTCGGGGCTGACCTGGGTGGCGGCCCACAGACCGATCCCGCGCTTGGCGGCACGGCCCTCGCTGCTGCGCTCGGTGAGGGACGACTCGCGGTGGCTGGGGATCGCCCCGCCGAGCACCCGCGCCAGCTGGCCCGACTCCTGCAGCCGGGCCAGGTCACGCCGGATCGTCGAGGGGGTCACGGCGAACCGGGTCGCCAGCTCGTCGACGCTGGCCAGACCGTTCGAGGTGGCGGTACGGACGATCTCCTCACGGCGCCGCGACGGCTTCACAGGCCCTCCTCGTCGTCCCTAGACGGCGGCGAGGTTCACCGCCTGGTGCATGGCCTCGATCATGCTATCGACCTTGACGACGCCCTTTCCGGCGATGTCGAAGGCGGTGCCGTGGTCAACCGAGGTCCGGATCACCGGCAGCCCGACGGTGATGTTTACCCCGGCCTCGATCCCCAGCACCTTGACCGGGCCGTGGCCCTGGTCGTGGTACATGGCCACGACCAGGTCGTAGTCGCCGCGCCCGGCCAGGTAGAAGGCCGTGTCGGCCGGCAGCGGCCCGTCGGCGCGGATCCGGTCGGCGCGGACCGCCTCCAGGGCCGGGACGATCTTCTCCTCCTCCTCGCCGTACCCGAACAGCCCGTTCTCGCCGGCGTGCGGGTTGATCGCGCAGACCCCGATCCGGGGGTCGTCGGTCCCGGCCCGGCGCAGCGCCTCCCAGCCGCGGCGGATCACCCGCTCCACCAGTCCGGGCTCGATCCGGGCCACCGCGTCGATCAGGCCGATGTGGGTGGTGACGTGGATCACCCGCAGCTGCGGCGAGCTCAGCATCATCGAGACCTCGGGGGTCCCGGTCAGGTGGGCCAGCATCTCGGTGTGGCCCGGGAACGGGTGCCCGCCGAGGTGCAGCGCCTCCTTGTTGAGCGGGGCCGTGCAGATCGCCTGCACCCGCCCGGCGACCGCCAGCTCGGCGGCCACCTTGACGTACTGGAAGGCGGCGTCCCCGGCGACCGCGGAGACCTTGCCCCAGGGCAGGTCGGCTGGCAGCAGGCCCAGGTCGATCACGTTGACCTGGCCTGGCCGGGCCTGCTCCACGCTCTCGACCGCCACGACCTCGGCTGGCAGGCCGAGGATCTCGGCAGCCTGCCGCAGCCGGCCGGCGTCGCCGATCGCGACCGGCAGGCAGCGGGCGGTGACGGTCTCGTCGAGCAGGCCGGCGACGGTCACCTCGGGGCCGACGCCGGCGCCGTCGCCCATGGTGACAGCGACGATCGGCAGCTGCGCGGTGGTGGTCATGATGCTCCTTCGGTCGGGCGGAGGTACTGGTGGATGGTTAGCAGGGAGTCGGGGCCGCCAAAGCTGCCGGGACGGGTGACGGCCCGGCCCCGCGAGCAGCGGCTGGCGACTGCCCCGGGGTGGATCTCGGCCTCGACCACGAGCCGGCGGGTCCCGAGCCGAGACAGCACCTCGTACGCGGTCGTGCCGCCCAGCAGCACCAGGTCCACCGGTGGGCGGTCGGCGAGGGCGGTCTCGACGATCCCGGCCAGGCGCGGGGCGAGCCGGGCCGAGGCGGAGACGAACGGCTCCAGCTGGACGACGGCGTCCCCGTGCTCCAGGGCCGCCGCCAGCCGGGCAGCGGTCTCGGCGTCGCGCCCGGGCTCGCTGGGAACCAGGACCCGGGCCGCCCCGGTCGCGGCCACCAGGCGGGACACCTGCTCGCGGGCGACCAGCTCGGCCGTCCCGGACACCACCAGGCAGCGCTGACCAGGGGCGACGGTGGCGGTAGGGGAGCGGGGCGGGGGCGAGGCGAGGCCCGTCACTGCCTGGCAGAGGGCCGCCGAGCCGACGAGCAGCGCGCCGTGGCGCAGTCCGACGGCCGCGATCCGGGCCAGGTCGGCCTCGGTCTCGGCGTCGCAGACCACGACTGGCGCCGAGGCCAGAGCGGCATCCAGGTCGCCGCGGACCTCGGCCAGCGTCACCAGCCGGGCGTCGGCGACCCCCACCGCCTCGGCGACCGAGCGGGGCGGGGGCTTCGGCTCCACCCGCCAGGCCCCGGTCTGGTGCAGCGGCACCCCGTCCAGGTGGACGACGCCGTCGCGTACGGTGCGGGCCAGGGCCGGCAGGGCCGGGGCGACGACGACCGGCCGGTCGCTGCGCAGCGCAGCCAGCTCGGCCGCGACCTCTCCGCGCAGCTGGGAGTCGATCTTCTTCACCGTGACCGGTCGGGTGGTGAGCCGAAGCGCGTCCCGGGTCCGGCGGGCAGCCTCGTCGGGGCCGGCACCGCGGGTCTCCAGGTCGAGCACCACCGGCCCGTCCGGGACGGTGGTCGCCGGGTCCGGCTCGATCAGCACGGTGGTGCCGGGGCCGAAGGCGGCGGCAGCTTCGGCCGCACCCGAGAGGTCGTCGGCGATGACGAGGGGCGCCGCGTTCACGAGGGTCTCCTCTCCCAGGGCGGTGGCTGGCGCTCATCATGACATGAATGCGCATCGTACGCAATGAGTTGCGCGTTATGCGCAAGTGTGCCAGGCTGGCTCAGAGCAGACTCAAGGAGCAGGTCAATGGCAGATCAGATCCCCACCACTACTCTCCCTGGCGTCGACGTCCCCCTCAGCACCGTGGTGCTCGGCACCATGTCGATGGGTGACACCGCCGACGCGGCCGCCTCGGCCGAGATCTTCGAGGCCGCCCTGGAGCTCGGCATCACCGGCGTCGACTGCGCCAACGGCTACGCCCGCGGGACGACCGAGGAGCTGATCGCCCCGCTCGTGGCCCGGCACCGGGACCGGATCGTGCTGGCCACCAAGGCCGGGATGCCGCACCCCGATGCCGGCGGGCACCCGCCGCTGTCCCGGGAAGGGCTGCGGGCCAGCGTCGACGGCTCGCTGCGGCGGCTCGGGGTCGACCACATCGACCTCTTCTACCTGCACCAGCCAGACCGGGCCACCCCGGTCGCCGAGACCATGGCCACCGTCTCCGAGCTCCGCACGGCCGGCAAGATCCGGGCCCTCGGGGTCTCCAACTACTCGGCCTGGCAGACCCTGGAGATCCTGCAGCTGGCCGAGCGGCTGGGCACAGTGCGCCCGGTCGTCGGGCAGAACGTGTACAACCTGCTCGCCCGGCGGATCGAGGACGAGTGGGTCGAGTTCGCCGCCCGGTACGAGCTGCTGACGATGTGCTACAACCCGCTGGCCGGGGGGCTGCTGGTCCGGGTCCCGGACGAGGCCAGTGAGCCGGCCCGGTTCACCGCCGGCTCCAGCCTGGCCGAGATGTACAAGAAGCGGTACTGGACCCCCGAGCTGCTGGCCGCGGTTGCCCGGCTCGGCACCCTGGCCGCAGAGGCCGGGCTGACCCTGCCGCAGCTCGGGCTGCGGTGGCTGGTCAGCCAGCCGGGCACCGGGGCGGTGCTGGTGGGCGGCGACCAGGTCGCCCACATCCGCGCCAACCTCGCCGCGATCGCCCAGGGCCCGCTGCCGGCCGACCTGCTCGCGGCCTGCGACGAGGTCACCAGTCCGCTGAAGGGGAGCATGCCGGCGTACAACCGGTAGCGTGAGGGGCCTGCCCGCCCGCTCCACTTGCCCTGGTAGGTCTAGAGCCCCGCCCCTGCTCAGACGTCAGAGCCTACGTACCCCCGCAGCCAGGGACACCGGAGTCACGCGGGCCGGGTGATGCCGTAGCGGCTCACCAGCTCCTCGACCGCCGCCTCGTACTCCGCGCCCCTGCGGCGCGCGACATCGGTGTCGGGCTGGCCCTTGCTCTCCAGCGCCCGGCGGTGCTGGATCCGCTCCAGCACCTCGGTCTCCGTGCCCGTCGGCCGTGCCCCGAGCTCCCAGCACCGCTCCACCCACGGTAGGGCGTCGTGCAGCTCGTGCCAGCGGCAGCGCCAGATGGCATGGGTGATCAGGCTGAACTTCTGGTCTAAGTCGGTCGACAGCAGGGTGGGGTCGGCGCCCCCGGCCAGCAGCGCGTCGGTCGCCTGCTCACGGTGATAGGCCACCGCCGTGTGCAGCGGGGTCTCGCTCTTGTGGCAGGTGGCGTTGACAGCGGCACCCAGCTCCAGCAGCAGCGGGATCTGATCAGGCTGCCAGACCCTGGTGTGCAGCGGGCGGCGTCCGAAGGCGTCCTCCGCGTTGATGTCCTCGCCCCGCTCCACCAGCCAGCGCACCAGCTCGTCCGGGCAGGGAGTGATGTGCAGGGCCGAGGTCCGGTGGTAGTCCCGGCTCCGGGAGCCTGGCAGCGCTCCAGGATCGCGATCGCGGGGCCGACCTGACCGTCCATGATCAGGTCTTCCAGCTTGCGGGACAGAGTCGTACGCAACCGGGGCACGAGGACCTCCTTGGGTCGGTGGGGTCCACCTTGCCACACTGCGGCCGGGCCGCGAGGAAACCGGCTCAAGGCAGGCCCGCGCCTCAGTCGAGGCAGAACTCGTTGCCCTCCGGGTCGCGCATCACGATCCAGCCGGCAAAGCCGTTGTCAGGGGCTGGCTCGTAGCGCTCGACCCGGCTCGCTCCGAGCCCGGTCAGACGGGTGCACTCGGCCTCTAGCGCCGCCATCCGCTCGTCACCGCGCAGCCCGGGCGCGGCCCTCACGTCGAGGTGCAGCCGGTTCTTGCCGGCCTTGGGCTCGCTGACCTGCTGCAGGAAGATCCGCGGCCGTACTCCTGCGGGGTCGACGATCGCGTTGCGGGAGCTCCACAGGGCCTCCGGGACACCCCAGGCGACCAGCTGCTCCTCCCAGGTCGGGTAGTCCGGCGGTGCCTCACGCTGGTAGCCCAGCACCGCGCACCAGAACTCGCCGAGCCGCAGCGGGTCGGCGGCGTCGAGCGTGATCTGAAACTCAGCCATGCCCTCAGGCTACGTGTGCCGTCTGACAGCCGCGGCGACCTTGTCGAAGCGCTCCTTGTCGAGCTTCTCGGCCCGGCCCCGGACGTCGTCGGGGTGGACCCGGACCACCCGGTCCACCCGCACCTGCCAGCGGCGCCGCCGGGAGTCCCAGGCGCCGGTGCCGATAGCGACCCAGTGCCGCCCCTCGGCCCGCTCCTGCTCGGCGTCCAGGTCGTGGCTGACGCTCGACAGCGGGCAGCCCAGCAGCCAGTCCCCGTCCCGCCCGATCAGCAGCACTGGGCACTCCTTGCCCTGGCGGTGGTTCTTCTCGTACGGGACCCAGGCCCAGACCACCTCGCCCGGGTCGGGCAGCTTGCCGGTGTGCGGCGAGTACCGGATCGACGGGCGGCCACGGAAGTCACCCGGGTAGCGGCTCGACAGCTTCGGAGCGTGCCGGTCGTCCGACGGCTGGCGGCGCCCGCCAGAGGCCCGGCGGACCGCGGACGTGGCCTGGCGGGTCGCAGTCCGGACCACATCGTCAGCGACTCGGCCCAGCGACTTCCACAGCTGGTCAGCGACAGACGGCATAGCCCTACCGTACTGGCCGGTGCCAGCGGCCGGGGGGAACCAGGCTCAGCGGTAGCGGGGCAGTGGCCCGTACACGACGTTGGTGGCCCACTGGGGCACCGGAGCCGGCCCGTCCTGGCGCAGGGTCGACCAGGCCGTGACATAGGCGCTCACCGGAGGCAGCCACAGCAGAACCGCCCCGGCCACGACCGGCGCCAGGGCCAGCAGCGCAGTCGTGTTGAGCAGAACCGACAGCAGCGACAGCCCGACCGCCGCCAGCCCCAGCCAGCGGGTACGGCGGTCACCGTTCCAGGCGTTGTACGCGGCGGCCGCCGGGGCACCCACCGTGAGCACCCCGACCAGCCCGATGGTCAGCACCAGCACCGTTGTCAGCTTTGAGACCGGGTCCGGCCTGGTCCAGGTGAGCAGCCGCGCCGCCTCGTGGTAGTGGACCACCGTGGCCGCGTCCCAGAGCACCAGGAGCAGCCCGGCCGCGGACACCACCGAGCCGAGCAGCAGCAGCGCCACCGCCGCTACCAGCAGCCCGGGCCGCCGCGGCTCGCCGGTCCGCATCGACACCGGGTACCCGCCAGCCACGACCGGCTTGATCGGAGGCAGGGTCGCGATCCCGCCGTCCGCAGGCCCCACCAGCGGTCCGGCGGTGTCAGCCACGACCCCCTCGGACTGGGTCTCGGCCCGGGTCTTCGCCACGGCCTCAGGACGGGTCTGGGCCGACTCGGTCAGCGCCGCGTCGCCCGGCACCGCCCTGGCGCCAGCGCCCGGCTGGTCACCGGAGGCGGCAGGTGCCGGACCGGTCGGGGTGGGACGAGCAGCCGTACGGTCATCACCAGGCGCACTCATCCCACTCCTCTCGGTCCGGCACCCTAGGCTACCGGCCCGGACGAGTCAGGGCTTCATCGTGCCCGACTCCAGGAACCGGATGTGGAAGGCGTGGGCCTCGTTCAGCAGGTGCGGGGTGTGCAGCCCGTTGCCGGACTTCTCCGCCCGCTCCAGGTAGTCCAGCAGCAGCGGACGGTAGTCCGGGTGGGCGCACTTCTCGATCACCAGCCGGGCCCGCTTGCGCGGAGCCACGCCGCGCAGGTCGGCCAGGCCCTGCTCGGTGATGATCACGGCCACGTCGTGCTCGGTGTGGTCGACGTGAGAGACCATCGGCACGATCGCCGAGATCGCCCCGCCCTTGGCCACTGACGGGGTGACGAACGCCGAGATGTACGCGTTGCGCGCGAAGTCGCCCGAGCCGCCGATGCCGTTCTGCATCTTCGAGCCCATGATGTGGGTCGAGTTCACGTTGCCGTAGATGTCGGCCTCGATCATGCCGTTGCAGGCCAGCACGCCGAGCCGGCGAATCAGCTCGGGGTGGTTCGAGACCTCCTGCTGACGCAGCACGATGCTCTTGCGGTACGAGGCGGCGTTGTCGTTCATCTTGGCCGCGTACTCCGGCGACAGCGAGAACGCGGTCGCCGAGGCCACCGACATCTTGCCGGCGTCGATCAGGTCGACCATCCCGTCCTGAATCACCTCAGTGAACGAGACCAGATCGTTGAACGGGCCGTCCTTCAGCCCTGCCAGCACCGCGTTGGCGACGTTGCCGACACCGGACTGCAGCGGCAGCAGGCTCGCCGGCAGGGTGCCACGCTTCACCTCGGCCGACAGGAAGTCGATGTAGTACCCGGCGATCGCCTCGGAGATCGCGTCGGGGGCCTTGAACGGGGTATTGCGGTCGGGGCGCTCGCACTCCACCACGGCCACGACCTTGGCCGGGTCGATGTGGTACGTCGGCTCGCCGATCCGGTCGCCCGCGCCGGTCAGCGGCAGCGGTAGCCGGTGCGGGGGCAGCTGCACGTTGCGGTACACGTCGTGCATGCCCTCAAGGTCGAGCGACTGCCACGAGTTGACCTCCAGGATGACCTTCTCGGCCCGCTCCAGGTAGACGGCGTTGTTGCCGACCGACGACGACGGCACCGCGGAGCCGTCCTCCTTGATCGCCGCGACCTCGACCACCGCGTAGTCGAGACTGCCCAGGAAGCCCTGCCGCAGCTGCAGCGCCGAGTGGGACAGGTGGATGTCGGTGTAGTCGATGTCGCCGGAGTTGATCCGGCGCCGGGTCTCCGGGTCCGACTGGTACGGCATCCGGTAGCCGACCGCCCCGGCCTCGGCCAGGGCACCGTCCAGCTCGGGCGCCGTCGACGCACCGGTGTAGACGTTGACCCGGAACTCCTCGCCAGCCTGGTGCAGCTGCTTGGCCCGCTCCGCCAGCGCCAGGGGGAAGTCCTTCGGGTAGCCCGCCCCGGTGAACCCAGAGAAACCGATCGTGTCACCGTTCTTGATCAGTGCCGCCGCCTCCTGCGCCGACATGACCTTCTGGCGGTACGACTCGTTCAAGATCCGCGTCATGAATCGCCCTTCAGCTCGAGTGCCTCGTGTGGGCAAGGCTATCGATCAGCGGCGCTCGGCGCTCGCCCGGGGAGGGACTCGATGGGAGTGGCCCGGAAGCGGCCACCGTGAGCCTGCGGTGACCGGCCGGTGCAGCTGGCGGCCTGCCGAGCCGCGCCGGGCACCAGGAGCCTGCGGGACCTGCGAGGTCATGCAGAGATGTGTGCGGGCAGCGTTAGCATGCGGGCGTGGCACAGGCCCCTGCTGGCCGGCGGCGCCGGCACCGCTCGAACGCAGCCTGGGTCCCGAGGCAGCACGGGGCCTGGGCGATGCTGATCGTGCCCAGCACTGTCGGCGCGGTGCTTGGGGTCCGGGCCGGAACCACGGGGGTGGCCGCGTCGGTCAGCCTCGGGCTGGCCGCGGTCGCCGCGTACCTGTGCTTCAACGCCGCCGGCCTGTGGGTGAAAGCACCCCCGGCCCGGCGGGCCCCGTTCCAGACCGCGGCCCTGGTGTACCTGGCAGTGACGGTGGTGCTCGGGCTGGCGTCGGTGGCGGCCGCCGGGCTGGCCCTGCTCGCCTGGGTCCCGGCGTTCGCGGTACTGGCGGCCGGAGGGCTGCTCCTGGTCCGGCGGCACCGCGAGCGCAGCGTGCTCAGCGGCGCGACCACGGTCGGCGCCGGCTGCCTGCTGCTGGCGCTGCTGGCGGCGCCGAACCCGGCCCACCTGCTGGAGGTGCCGGCCGCCCCGCTCGCCACCGCCGCCTGCTTCGGCTACTTCTTCGGCACCGTGCTCTACGTCAAGACGATCATCCGCGAGCGCGGCCGCCGCGGCTGGTGGTGGGCCTCGGTGGGCTACCACGCGGCCCTGGCGGTGGCCTTCGCGGCCGGCTCCAGGCTCGACCTGCCGCTGCGGCTGCCGCTCCTGGCCGGCTTCTTCGCCCTGGCCCTGGCCCGGGCCGCGGTGGTGCCGCAGGTCGCGCTGCGTCGCCCCGTACGGCCGCCGGCTGTCGGCAGCCTCGAGATCGTGATGTCACTGCTGCTGCTAGCGGGCCTGCTGGTGCCCTGACACTGCCCGACCCGGCCACCGCGCTGCGCGGGGTGATGGGCACCGCGAGACCGCCGCAGCCTCTCAGACCGGGTCAGAGAACCTCGCGGACCAGCCGGGCCACGGTATGGGCAGGCTGGGCGGCGGGCAGGACCGGGGTCGGGCTCGGCTCGGCCCCCCAGGGGTGCAGGCGGTAGCGGCGCCACAGGTCCTGCAGCCAGCCCGGCGGCCGCGGGTACCAGACGTAGGCCGGCAGGCCGCGGGCAGCGGCCTCCAGCAGACCGGTGGAGCAGGCCGACACGACCGGCCGGGCGACCTGCTCCAGCAGCGCCCCCGTCCGGTCGACGTCAATCCCGAGCCCGTCGAAAGTGGCCTGCTCCAGACCGGAGAGGTGGTCGGTCGCCTCCGGGTGGGGCCGGTACGTGCCGTGAGTCTTGTGGCAGAAGGTGACCGCGGCCCGGAGCAGCCCGGCCCGAGACAGCCCCGAGGCCGGGGTCTGCCCAAGGAACACCGGCCGGTGCCCCTCCGGCAGGTACCCCACCCGCTGCCGCTGCGCCAGCCACAGCAGCTGCGAGCCGACCACGGTGGTCTGGACGTCGGTCCGGCCGCTGGCCCAGAACTCGGCGTCGGCGTCGCTCCAGGCGAGCAGCCGGCCCCCTTCCGGCAGCGGCGGCGCGTACGGGTTGAGGACCCGGGCCTGGACCACCCAGTAGTGGACGCCGCGGGCCAGCGCCTGCTGGTACACGGCCTGGGCCAGGTCGGTGGCGTGGCTGGTGGCCATGACCACCCGGCCGGCCAGGAAGTCGCGGCCCAGGTGAATGTCGGCCTGCTGGGTCACCTGCCAGGTCGGCGGGACGGTACCGGTCAGGTCGAACGGGGCCACCACCAGCACTCCGGCGTCGGGCAGCTGGTGCAGAGGGTCGACCAGCGCGGCGCGGACCGGGCCGGTCCGCTGCTCCAGCAGCACCGCCACCCGCGGGTCGGGCCGGCTGCGGGCAACCCAGACCTGGGGCGGTCCCGAGCGGGAGAGCCGCCGCACCACCGACCGGGCCAGCTGCCGCCGGCGCTCCCACGACCGCCAGGCCGCGAGGTCTCGCGGGATCCTCAGGCCCATCCGTCCTCCCCTAGTGAAGCGTGCGCCGGTGCCGGCGCCTGCGCACAACGTACGGCGCGCAGCGCCCCGGTGCACCTCGCCGCACCCAAAGGCGAGTCAATCCGGCCGGTCTGGCCGGGTCGCCAGGCTCACGAGGCAGCGGCCCGTGCGGCGGCCGGCAGCGCCTCGGCGATCACCTCCATCGCCTGGTCGTCGTGGGCGGCGGAGAGGAACCAGGCCTCGAAGGCCGACGGCGGCAGCGCCACCTGCCGCTCCAGCATGGCGTGGAAGAACCGCCGGAAGGCCCCGGTGTCCTGGGCCTGGGCGTCGGCGTAGCAGGTGACCGGGTCCTCGCGGAAGAAGACCGAGAACAGGTTCCCGGCGGTCTGCACCACGTGCGGCACCCCGGCCTGGGAGAGGGCCTGGGTGACCATGGCCTGCAGCTCGGCGCTGCGGCGGTCGACCGCCTCGTACACGGCTGCGTCGGCCAGGTCCAAGGTGGCGGTCCCGGCGGCGGTCGCCAACGGGTTCCCCGACAGGGTCCCGGCCTGGTACACCGGCCCGAGCGGGGCCAGCAGGTCCATCACCTCACGCCGCCCGGCCACCGCCGCCAGCGGCATCCCGCCGCCGACCACCTTGCCGAAGGTGAGCAGGTCCGGGGCCCAGGCCGGCTCGTCCACCCCGGCCTCCAGCCCCCACCAGCCGGCCGGGGAGACCCGGAAGCCGGTCAGCACCTCGTCCAGGACCAGCAGCGCCCCGGACGCGCTGGTGAGCCGGCGCAGCTCGGCGTTGAAGCCGGGCTCCGGGGCGACCACCCCCATGTTCGCCGCGGCGGCCTCGGTGATCACCGCCGCCACCTGGTCACCCAGCCGGGCGAAGGTCTCCCGCAGCGCGGCGACATCGTTGTACGGCAGGACGACCGTGTCGGCGGCGGCGGCCCGGGTGACCCCGGCACTGCCTGGCAGGCCCTGGGTGGCGACCCCCGACCCGGCCGCGGCCAGCAGCGCGTCGCAGTGCCCGTGGTAGTGGCCGGCGAACTTGACCACCAGCTCCCGCCCGGTGGCGCCGCGGGCCAGCCGGACCGCGGTCATCGTGGCCTCAGTGCCGGTGGAGACCAGCCGTACGCGCTCGGCGACCGGGACCCGGGCCCGGATCCGCTCCGCCAGCTCCACCTCGGCCCCGGTCGGGGCGCCGAAGCTCAGCCCACGGGCCGCGGCCGCCTGGACCCGGGCCACCACCTCCGGGTGGGCGTGCCCGAGCAGCGCCGGGCCCCAGGAGCAGACCAGGTCAACGTAGCGGCGGCCCTCGACGTCGGTCACCCAGCAGCCAGAGGCCTCCGTGATGAAGCGGGGCGTGCCGCCGACCGACCCGTACGCCCGGACCGGGGAGCTGACCCCGCCCGGGATCAGTGCGCAGGCCCGGGCCATCCAGTCCTGGTTCAGCTCAGCCATCCCGCCACCTCCAGCGCCCAGTACGTCAGCACGATGCCGGCCCCAGCCCGGACGATGCTGGTCACCGACTCCTCGACCGCGGCCCGCCGGTCGATCCAGCCGTTGGCCGCGGCCGCCTCGATCATCGCGTACTCACCCGACACCTGGTAGGCGGCGACCGGCACCGGCGAGACCCGGGCCACGTCGGCCAGCACGTCGAGGTAGTGGCTAGCGGGCTTCACCATCACCATGTCGGCGCCCTCGGCCAGGTCGAGCCGGGCCTCCCGCAGCCCCTCCCGCCGGTTCGCCGGGTCCTGCTGGTACGTACGCCGGTCACCCTGCAGCGACGAGCCGACCGCCTCCCGGAACGGGCCGAAGAAGGCGGAGGCGTACTTCGCCGCGTACGCGAGGACCGCCACGTCGGTGAAGCCGGCCTGGTCGAGGCTCTCGCGGATCCGGGCGACCTGGCCGTCCATCATCCCCGAGGGGGCCACGACGTGCGCCCCAGCCCGGGCCTGGGCGACCGCCTGCTGGGCGTACAGCTCGCAGGTCTCGTCATTGAGGACCCGCCCGTCAGCGTCAAGGACCCCGCAGTGCCCGTGGCTGGTGAACTCGTCCAGGCAGACATCGGCCATGATCACCAGGTCATCCCCGACAGCTTCGCGGCAAGCGGCGATGCCCCGCTGGGTGATGCCGTCCGGGTCCCACGCGGCGCTGCCTCGGGCATCCTTCTCCGAGTCCTCGGGGACCCCGAAGAGCATCAACCCGCCGATTCCGGCGTCGCGGGCCGTACGGGCGAGGTCGGCGATCTGGGGCAGGGTGTGGCGTCGGACGCCTGGCATGGAGGTGATGTCGGCGCCCGTGGTGCTGACGAAGGCGGGCAGGACGAGCTGGGAGGGGCGGGGGACGGTCTCGCGGACGAGGCGTCGGATGGCGGTGGTGGTGCGTAGTCGTCGGGGTCGCTCGGTCATGGGTGTCTTCTTGGTGAGGCGGGCTGGTGGGTTGTGTGGGGTGGTGCTCAGGAGGCGCCAGTCGCTGGCGCGGGTCGCTCGATCATGCCTGTCCTTCGTGAGTACGGAGCCGCTGGACCATTCTCGACCCAGGGCTAGCGCCGTCCGCGGTCGCGGTGCCGGCCGTACGGCGAGACCCACCGGGCGGACCGGTCCTGGTCATGCGTTGCCCTCGCGGACCAGGTCGGCCGCGGCCTGGGCCACCGTCGGGGCGTCCGGGGCCGCGGCGACGCTGGAGGCCACACCGAGCTCGCTGAGGACGGCGGCGGTCGGCTGCCCGATCGCCAGCACCCGGGTGCCGACCGACCAGCCGAGCAGCCGGTCCACGACCCGGGCCACCGAGCCGGAGGTCACCACCACCACGCCGAACGCCCCCGACTGCCAGGACTCGACCAGGCCCTGCGGCAGCGCGTCGACCGGCTCCATGGTGTACACGGGCAGCACCTCGACCTCGTACCCGAGCCCGCGCAGCCCGTCAGGCAGGTCCGGCTTCGACAGCGCCGACCCGGGGACCAGCACCCGGCCCCGACCGGGCGGGAAGTCCCGGACGATCCCGGCCCCGCTGGCCTGCGCCGGGACGAAGTCGACCTGGTAGCCGGCCCGGCGCAGCGCGGCCGCCGTAGCGCTTCCGACCGCGGCGACCCGGCCGGGCAGCCGCAGCCCCAGCTCGGTCAGGGTCTCGACCGTACGGGCGGAGGTCACCACCGACCAGTCGGCCTCGCCCAGCGCCGCCACTGGCATCACCACCCGCGTCTGCACCGGCACGCAGGTGACCTCCAGACCCTGCTGTGACAAGGCCTTGGACAGGGCTCCCGGCTCGCGGGGGAGGAAGACCGCAGCCCGTGCCGCCGCCGGCCACAAGGCGCTGGCGTCATGCAGCTCGGCCAGCCGGGAGGGCCGTGAGGCCCCGAGGTCGGTCACGTCACAGGCGCCGCGAGCCAGCAGCTCGGCCGCTGCCCGCTGCCCAGCGCCGGGCTCGAGCGGCACCTCGGTACGGACCTGGCGGCCGCCGTCGGTGGCATGGACCGCCGCCACCAGCCGACCGTCCCCGCCCAGGGCACTGATCGGGGCGGCGCAGCCACCGCCCAGCCCGGCCAGCACTACCCGCTCCTCGCTCACCTGCAGCCGGGTGCCCGGGTCGTCCAGCGCGGCCAGGGCCGCCAGCGTCGTCTCGTCGTCGGCGCGGCACTCCACCGCCAGTGCTCCCTGCCCTGGTGCCGGCAGGATCTCCAGCTCCTCGGTGATCCGGGCCGCCAGCCCGAGCCGGTGCAGCCCGGCCGCCGCCAGCACCACCGCGTCCAGGTCGGTGCCGACCCGAGACAGCCGGGTGTCGATGTTGCCGCGCAGGTCCACGTACCTCAGGTCGGGGCGTACGGCTCGCAGCTGAGCCACCCGACGCGGAGACCCGGTCCCGACCCGGGCCCCGGCCGGCAGCCCGGCCAGGTCCAGCCCGTCGCGGGCACAGAGCGCGTCGCGGGGTGACTCCCGGGCCGGGACCGCGGCCACCACCAGCCCGGGCACCGGCTGCGTCGGCAGGTCCTTGAAAGAGTGCACCGCCAGGTCCACCTCGCCGCGCAGCAAGGCCGTACGCAGCTCCGCAGCGAAGACCCCGAGCCCCGGCAGCGCCGTCAGCGAGCCCCGCTCCCGGTCACCCCGGGTGCGGACCGGCACAACCTCGACCTCGTGGCCCAGGGCCCGCAGCCGCTCGGCCACCCCGGTCGACTGGGTCATCGCCAGGGTCGAGCCGCGACTGCCAAGCCTCACGAGGCAGCCGCTAGCCCGGAGCCCACCGCGGCCTCGACCCCGTTGCCGAAGGCCCAGGCGCCAGCCACGTGCAGCCCCGGCGGCAGCGCCGCCAGCAGCTCGGACTGGGCCTGCGGCGCCAGGGCGACCGGGCTCTTCGGCCAGAGCGTCACCACCGCGTCCAGCGCCTCCTCCAGCTCGCAGCCCAGCATCACGCCGGCGTCCGCCAGCGCCAGGTCCGGGGTCGGCTCGGTGCCGGGCGGGTAGCTCACCCGCAGCACCGCGACCGGGTCGTCACCGGCCGGCCACTTCGCCGTGTACCAGGTCAGCGCCCGGGCCCTCAGCCCCGGGACGGGGCGTCCCATCAGGACTCCCGAGCAGAGCGGGACCTGGCCCAGAGCCGTCGCCTCGACCGCCAGCAGCACGCTCACCGACCCGGGCCGAGACGTGGGGGACACCTCCACCCCCACCTGGCCCAGCAGCTCGGAGGCCGGGCTGCCAGGGCAGGCCAGCACCACTCGGTCGGCCACGACCGGCTCGCCAGCCTCGACCTGCCAGCCCTCGCCCGCGCGCTGCAGCCCGGTCACCGCCTGGTTCAGCCGGATGCTGCCGCCGTGCTCGCTGACCCGGTCAGCCAGCGCCTCCACCAGCCGGAACAGCCCGCCGGCCGGCCGCGCGACGCTGGAGCGCCCACCCCGGGCAGCCGCCACCTTGGCGTACAGCGACCCCGGCCCGACCAGGGCCGGCGCCATCTCGTGGAGCAGCACCTGGTCCGGCTCCCGCCCGAGCGCGCAGCGGGTGACCGGCGCCACCAGCCGCTGCGTGACACCTCGCCCGAGCCGGGTGTCGACCAGCTCGGCCAGGGTCGTCGCATCCGCTCCCAGGGCCGGCGGCAGGTACGGCTCAACCCGGGCCACGACCAGGTCGTGGTCGGGCAGCGCCTCCCACAGCGACCGGTCGTCCGGGCTGCCCGGGACCCCCAGGACACCGTCCGCAGCCGTCCAGGAGCGGTCCAGCGACCAGCGGATCCGAGGACGGTGAGCCGGGGCCTCGACCTCGAGCCCCAGCTCGGCGCAGAGCTCGTCGACCACCTGGCGGCGCCGGGCGAAGGCCTCCGCCCCGGCATCGACCCGGCGCCCGGCCAGCTCGACCGGCCGCACCATCCCACCGACCCGGTCCGAGGCCTCCAGCACGGTCACCTGCTCGCCGGCGCAGGCCAGCCGGTACGCGGCAGCCAGCCCGGCGACGCCGGCGCCGACAACGACGGCGCTCACAGCTCGTGGAGCAGGGCGACCAGGTCGGTCAGCACCTGCGGGTCGGTGGTGGGGGGAACGCCGTGGCCCAGGTTGACCACGTGCGCTGGTGCGGCCCGGCCGCGGTCGACCACGTCTCGGGCGTGAGCCTCCAGCGGCTCCCACCCGGCCGCCAGCCGGGCCGGGTCGAGGTTGCCCTGCAGGACGGCTCCCGGCAGCCGCCGGGCCGCCTCGTCCAGCGGCACCCGGTAGTCGACGCCGACCGCCTCACAGCCCGCAGCCAGCTCCTCCAGCAGGTGCCCGGTGCCGACCCCGAAGTGAATCCGGGGGACCCCGGTCGAGGCCAGCACCCGGCGCGAGTACGGCGCGACGTACGCGCGGTAGTCGGCCAGGGTCAGCGACCCGGCCCAGGAGTCGAAGAGCTGGACGGCGCGGGCGCCACCGTCAACCTGCAGCTGCCAGAACTGTGCCGACAGCTCAGCGCACCAGCTCAGCAGCCGGTCCCAGGACTGCGGGTCGGCCAGCATCAGGGCCCGGGCGGCCAGGTGGTCACGCGAGCCGCGGCCCTCGACCAGGTACGCGGCCAGGGTGAACGGGGCCCCGGCAAAACCGATCAGCGGGACGCTCTCGCCGAGCTCGGCCACGGCCAGCCGGACCCCCTCGACGACCGCCGACCCGTCGCTGATCCGGTGAGCCGTCAGCCGCTCCACGTCAGCGGCCGTCCGTACCGGCTCGGCGATCACCGGGCCGACACCCGCCTCGACCGTCACCGCCACCCCGGCCAGTGCCAGCGGCACCATGATGTCGGAGAAGAAGATGGCGGCGTCGACCCCGTGCCGGCGCACCGGCTGGCAGGTGATCTCGGCCGCCAGCTGCGGGGTCAGGCAGGCGTCGAGCATCGCCACGCCCTTCCGGGCCTCGCGGTACTCGGGCAGCGAGCGGCCCGCCTGGCGCATAAACCAGACCGGGAGCCGGTCTGGTCGGCTGCCAGACAGGGCCTCCAGCAGGAGTGGGTGGCTCTGCATCATGGGCGTCATCCTGTCTCATCGGGGGAGATCTGGTTCACTTGGCCCATCGTGAGTCTTGTGATCCTCTCCGTCGAGCATGATCGTCAGGGACTGCCTGAGGTGCAACGGATATCACAGCATGCGGACACTTTGTCCGCATGCCTTGAGGTTGTCCCCGGAGTCGAGGGGGTGATCAGCCTCGTCACCTGCAACCGGGTGGAGCTGCTGGTCGACGCCCCCGAGGTCCCCGAGTCGCACCTGCGGCTGCGGCTGGCCCGGCGGCTGGCCGCCCAGCCGCAGTGGACCGTGCACCAGGACGGGGCGGCGCTGGAGCACCTGTTCCGGGTCGCCTCGGGGCTGTCGTCGATGGTGGTCGGCGAGCGTGAGGTGGCCGGGCAGCTGCGCCGGGCGCTGCAGGCGGCCACCGACGCTGGACGGGCCAGCGGGCTGCTGATCCAGGTCGTCAGCGCCGCGCTGCGGACCGCCCGCCGGATCGGCGCCCAGACTTCGCTGCAGGACTCCGGCCGCTCCGTGGCCACGGTCGGGCTGGACCAGACCGGCATCACCGACTGGCCCGGCCAGCGGGTGCTGCTGGTGGGGACCGGCTCCTTCGCCGGCGCCGTCGTGGCCGCCCTGCGGTCCCGCGGCGTCACTCAGATCCAGGTCCACTCCGTCTCCGGCAAGGGCGAGGACTTCGCCGAGCGGCACCGGATGCCGCTGGCCACAGACCTCGTCGAGGGACTGCGCCAGAGCACCCTGGTGGTCGCCTGCCGCGGCTCCCAGCAGCCGGTGATCCACCCCGAGCACCTCGCCCAGACCCCGGTCCGGGTGCTGCTGGACCTCGCCCTGCGCCCCGACATCGACCCGGCAGTGGCCGACCTGCCCGGGGTCACCCTGCTGGACCTGGCAGCGGTCCGGGCGGCGGTCTCGCCGCTGTGGGCGCATGACACCGCCGACGCCGAGCGGCTGGTCCGCGAAGGCATCGCGGAGGCCTCCGCCCGGCTCGCCTCCCGGACCGTGGACCCGGCGGTGGCTGCGCTGCGGCAAGCGGTGATGGGCCTGGTCGAGGAGGAGGTTGCCCGGCTGCCGCAGGGCCGCCCGCTGACCGGCGACGACTGTGCCCGGGCGCTGCGGCGCCTGGCGAACCGGTTCCTCCACACCCCGTCGGTACGGGCCCGCGACGCGGTGGTGGCCGGGCGGGCCGAGGACTACCTGGCCGCGCTGCAGGAGCTGTACGGGGTGGCCAGCCCCGGCCAGGACCGGCACGAGCGGCGCTGCCCAGTCACCGGGCTCAGCCTGGACGACCTGAGCCCGCAGGCCGTGGAGCGCTGATGGTTGACCTGCTCGCCCCGTACCAGGCGGTCGTGATCTGCTCCTACGGCGGGCCGCGGGCCCCCGAGGACGTCCTGCCGTTCATGCGCAACGCCACCGCCGGCCGGCAGGTCCCCGACGAGCGGCTGGTCGAGGTCTCCCAGCACTACCGGCTCTTCGGCGGGAGGTCGCCGATCAACGAGCAGAACGAGGCCCTGCGCGAGGCCCTGGCCGCCGAGCTGGCTGCCCGCGGCTGCCCCCGCCCGGTCGTGGTCGGAAACCGGAACTGGACCCCGTACCTGGCCGAGACCCTCGTCGCGCTGCGCGACCAGGGGCACGAGACGGTGCTGGCCGTCGCCACCTCCGCGTACCCCAGCTACTCCGGCTGCCGGCAGTACCAGGAGGACCTTGACCGGGCCCAGCAGCAGGTGCCCGGGTCCCGGGTGGACAAGGTCGGCCCGTACGCGGACCGCGACGGCTTCCGGGTCGCCAGCACCGACGCCCTGGTGGAGGCCGTCACCAGCCTGCGCCAGCAGGTCGGCGACCAGCCCGTACGGGTGCTCTTCGTCACCCACTCGATCCCGGTCGCGATGGACGAGCTGTCCGGTGACGGGGCACCCGAGAACCGCTACCAGGCCCAGCACCTCGAGGTGGCGGCCGAGGTCGCCCGGCGGGCCGGTGAGCGGCTGGGGGAGCCGCTGGACTGGGAGCTGTGCTACTGCTCGCGCTCCGGCCCGCCCAGGGTGCCGTGGCTGGAGCCCGACATCAACGACCGGATCACCACCCTGACCGGGGTGGCCGGGGTGGTGGCCGCCCCGATCGGCTTCATTAGTGACCACATGGAGGTCGCGTACGACCTCGACACCCAGGCCCGGCAGAGCGCCGAGGCGGCCGGCCTGGCCTACGTCCGGGCCGCCACCGCCGGGACCCACCCGGCCTTCGTGGCGGCCCTGGCCGACCTGCTGGTCGAGCAGGCAGCCGTGACCCGCGGCGAGATCTCGCGGCCCCAGCACCCCTGCCTGGCCTCGACGGCCGGCTGCTGCCAGATCCCAACCCGGAAGGAGTCCCATGTCCCACCCGCACCCGGTGCCCACTGACCCGCGCGACCGGCTGGTCCCGGCCGAGGAGGTCAACGCCGTCCCGCGCTACCTCATGTACTCGGTCTTCCAGACCGTGGCGCCGGTCAGCACCGACGACGTCGCTGCCGCCGAGGAGGCAGTCCTGGCCTGCGGGGTGACCACCCGGGGCTGGTACGACATCGGCGGCTTCCGCGCCGACGCCGACCTGATGGTGTGGAACCTGGCCGACGAGCCGGAGCCGCTGCAGGCCGCGTACCACGCGCTGCGGGCCAGCGCCCTGGGTGCCTCGCTGGACCCGGTCTGGTCCTGCGTCGGGGTCCACCGCCCGGCCGAGTTCAACCAGGCCCACACCCCGGCCTGCTTCTCTGGCGTCGCCCCGCGGCCCTGGGTCTGCGTCTACCCGTTCGTACGCAGCTACGACTGGTACACGATGGACCCGGAGCGCCGCCGCCAGCTGCTGGCCGACCACGGCAGGAGCGGGCGCGAGTACCCCGACGTCCCCGGCTCCACGACCTCCGCCTTCGCCCTCAACGACTACGAGTGGCTGCTGGCCTTCGAGGCCGACGAGCTGCACCGGCTGACCGACGCGATGCGCCACCAGCGCAGCGCCGAGGCCCGCCACCACGTCCGCGAGGAGGTCCCCTTCTTCACCGGCCCGCGGGTCGAGCTGGCCGAGTGGGCCGCCCGCCAGCCCAGCGCCTGACCAGGCCTGATGTCGTGATACAGGCCACCGGGCCGGCGGGAGAGGTCCACGCCGGCCCGGTGACATCGGCCTCAGGCCGCGCTTGGGATCTCGTTGACGTCGTCGACGTCGCGCACGATCGGCGGCTCCTTGATCCACAGCATCGCTGCGGCCGCCAGCGCCAGGAAGACCCCGGCAAAGCGGATCGCGTGGTTCGGGTTGTCACCGAGCAGGTACTTGTAGACCGCCCCGAAGGTCAGGGTCTGGAGCAGCATCGGGATCACGATCATCATGTTGATGATCCCCATGTACACGCCGCACCGGGTGGACGGGATCATGCGCACCGCCATGATGTACGGGACACCCGTGATCGAGGCCCAGGCAATGCCCAGCCCGATGATCGGCACAAACAGCAGCCACGGGTTGGTGATGCTGGCAAAGGCCACCAGGCCCACCGCCGCAACCAGCAGGCAGGCGACGTGGACCACCTTCGCGCCCCACTTCTTTGCCAGCGAGACCAGCCCGAAGGCGACACAGAACGTGACCACGTTGTACGCGCCGTTGATCAGGCCGGTGTGAGCCACCGCGTCCTGGTAGAGCGAGCTGTTGGTGTCCTCGGTCCCGAAGGCCGACGTCGCCACCGAGAGTGAGACGTACTGCCAGTAGACGTTCATCGCGTACCACTGGAACAGGTAGACCAGAGCCAGCTTGCGCAGCTCGGTCGGCATCTCGACGATGGCCTCCCAGATCTCCTTCAGCGCCGCGCCGGGCCCGCCGGTCTTCTCGCGCATCTTCGCGAGCTCCTCGGGCGTGGGCGGGATCTCCGGGGTGGTCAGCACCGAGATCAGCACGGTCACGATCGAGCACACCGAGCCCAGCATGAAGGCCGCGAAGACCCAGGTCGGAATGGCCGCTGAGGACTCCGGCCAGATCAGCTTGAACAGGTACAGGCTGATGTTGGCCAGGGTGATGCCGAAGCCGGTGAAGAAGGACTGCGCGAGGAAGCCCTTGGCCAGCTGCGAGGGCGGCAGCTTGTCGGCGATGAAGGCCCGGTACGGCTCCATGGCGGTGTTGTTGCTGGCGTCCAGCATCCACAGCAGCAGGACCGCCATCCAGACCGCCGACACCCAGGGGAACAGGAACAGGCAGACCGAGCAGCCGACCGCGCCGATGATGAAGTACGGGCGCCGCCGGCCACCGAGCCGCGGGCTCCAGGTCCGGTCCGACATTGCCCCGATGATCGGCTGCAGCACCAGCCCGGTAATCGGACCGGCCAGGTTGAGCACCGGCAGCTCGTCGTGGGACGCGCCGAGAAAGGTGTAGATCGGGTTGATCCCGGTCTGCTGCATGCCGAACGAGTACTGGATCCCGAAGAACCCGAGGTTCATCAGCAGAATCTGCCGCATCGTCATCAGCGGCTTCTGCCGGATGACCGTGGTGTGGCTCATCGCGACTCCTCCCGGTCCAGGAACTCGGCCAGCCGGGTCAGCTCCTTCTCCCAGGCCTCGCCGTGCCAGCCGGCCACACCCGGCTCGTACGGGCCCTGGATGATCCGGACCAGGGTCCCTTTCCCGTCGCGGCCGTACTTGGTGAACTCGACCCGCAGCTCGAGCGGGGTGTCGGGGTCGATCCCGGGGTCGCCGGTGATCTTCTCCCGGGACACGAAGACGTCGGGCTCGAAGTACTCGGTGTACACACCGTCGGTCCCGACCCGGGTACTGGGGTCGTTGTCACGGACCTTGACGTGGTGGTGCCGGCCCCCCAGGCGCAGCTCACCGGTCACGCTCTCGAGCTCGACGTGCCAGCCGGGCGAGCCTCGCCACTGGGCCAGCTGAGCCGGGTCGGTCCAGGCCTGGAAGACCTGGGGACGGGGATGGTCGAACTGGCGCTCGACCGTGACTATCACGTTGGCCACCATGGCCGCCTCCTCTCGGCGGGACCGCTGGCGGCGGGACACGCCAGCGCTCCCGGCAGCAACCTAAGGGGCACGGGGGCTGAGGGGCCAGCGCATCTCGAATGTTGTTCGCACGAACTTATTCGCGGGCCTGGTCGGTCGGGCCTGGCCAGGTCCGAGAGCGCGTGCCGCAGCAGCCGTACCGGGGCACTAGGCTGGCACCGGTCACGTGTGGCGCCGGCGCAGCTCCTCCGGCGTCCTCGGCCCCAGCCGCTCGTACGCGGGTGCCGCTGGGTCCGGCCCAGGCAGGGGAGCTGACGACGAGGAGGAAGATGACCGAGACCAAGTGGGTCTACGACCTGTCCGAGGGCGACATGTCCATGAAGCCGCTGCTGGGTGGCAAGGGGGCCGGGCTCGCTGACATGGCCAAGATCGGGGTGCCAGTCCCCGATGCCTTCACCGTGACCACCGCGGCCTGCGTGGCGGCCATGAACAACGACGGCGCCTGGCCTGAGGGTCTCGCCGAGCAGGTGGCGGCCGGGCTGGCCCGGCTGGAGGAGCGGACCGGGCGCACGCTGGGCGACGCCGAGCGTCCGCTGCTGGTGTCGGTCCGGTCCGGCGCCGTGATGTCGATGCCCGGCATGATGGACACGATCTTGAACCTGGGGATCTCCGACGAGTCGGTCGCCGGGGTGATCGCCGAGTCCGGCAACGAGCGCTTCGCGTACGACTGCTACCGCCGCTTTATCCAGATGTACGGCGAGGTCGTCGAGGGCATCGAGCCGCACGTCTTCGAGGACGCCCTCACCGCGATGAAGGAGGCCAAGGGCGTCGCCAACGACACCGACCTCACCGCCGACGACCTCAAGCAGCTCACCGCGACCTTCAAGACCCTGGCCAACGAGGCCCTGGGCGGCGAGTGGACCTCCGACCCCCGCGAGCAGCTGAAGCGGGCCGTGAACGCGGTCTTCAAGTCGTGGCTGAACCCGCGCGCCGAGGTGTACCGCAAGTCGCAGGGGATCTCGCGCGACCTGGGCACCGCGGTCAACGTGCAGCAGATGGTCTTCGGCAACCGCGGCGAGACCTCCGCCACCGGGGTCTGCTTCTCCCGCAACCCCTCCACCGGCGCCAAGGAGCTGTACGGCGAGTTCCTGACCAACGCCCAGGGCGAGGACGTGGTGGCCGGGATCCGGACCCCGCGCCCGCTGAGCGAGATGGAGGAGGTCCTGCCCGAGGCCTTCCACGAGCTGCTCGACACCATGCAGAAGCTGGAGCAGCACAACAAGGACATGCAGGACATGGAGTTCACGATCGAGGATCGCAAACTCTACATGCTGCAGACCCGCAACGGCAAGCGGACCGCCGCCGCTGCGGTGAAGACCGCCGTCGACATGGTCGCCGAGGGCCTGATCACCCAGAAGGAGGCGCTGCTGCGGATCGACCCGGGAGCCCTGGACGCCCTGCTCCACCCGGCGATCGACCCGAACAGCACCGCCAGGCCGATCGTCAAGGGGCTGCCCGCCTCCCCGGGCGCCGCGGTGGGCCAGCTGTCGTTCTCCGCCAACGACGCCGCCGAGCGCGGCGGCAAGGGCGAGTCGGTGATCCTGGTCCGCTACGAGACCACCCCCGACGACATCCACGGCGTGATGGTGAGCCAGGGCGTGCTGACCGCCCACGGCGGCATGACCTCCCACGCGGCGGTCGTCGCCCGCGGCATGGGCATCACCTGCGTCGCCGGCGCCACCGAGATCAAGATCGACGCCTTGGCCGAGACGGTCACCATCGGCGGCAAGCAGTACGGCAAGGGCGACACGGTCACCCTGAACGGCTCCACCGGTGAGGTCTTCTCCGGGGCCCTGGAGCTGGTGCCGCCGTCGCTGAACGAGGACTTCGAGCAGATCGTCTCCTGGGCCGACCAGATCCGGACCCTCGGGGTCCGGGCCAACGCCGAGAACTTCGAGGACGCCTCGAAGGCCCGCGAGCTGGGTGCTGAGGGCATCGGCCTGGCCCGTACCGAGCACATGTTCATGGTGGCCGACCGGCTCCCCGCGGTCCGGGAGATGATCCTGGCCGAGAACGAGGAGCAGCGGGCGGCGGCCCTGGCGAGGATCCTGCCGATGCAGCAGGCCGACTTCGAGCAGATCTTCAGCGCCATGAAGGGCCTGCCGGTCACCGTACGGCTGCTCGACCCGCCGCTGCACGAGTTCCTGCCGAACCTGATCAAGCAGTCGCTGCTGGTCCAGAAGCTGGAGCTGACCGAGGCCCCGGCCGAGAAGCTCGCGATCGAGCGGGAGACCCTGGCCCAGGTGCGGCGGCTGCACGAGCAGAACCCGATGCTCGGCACCCGCGGCTGCCGGCTGGCGATGCTGTACCCGTCGATTCCCGAGATGCAGACCCGGGCCATCATCCGGGCCGCGCTGGCGGTGCTGGAGCGGGAGGGCGAGACGGTCGAGGTCGAGATCATGATCCCGCTGGTCGCGTACGAGTCGGAGCTCAAGACCCAGCGCGAGATCGTGGTGAAGGCGGCCGAGGACGAGTTCGCGGCAGCCGGCAAGCGGCTGGACTACACGGTCGGCACCATGATCGAGATCCCGCGCGCGGCCCTGACCGCGAACGAGATCGCCGAGCAGGCGGACTTCTTCAGCTTCGGCACCAACGACCTGACCCAGACCGGGATCGGGATCAGCCGTGACGACGCCGAGCTCGGCTTCCTGAGCTCGTACGTCGACGGTGAGGTGATCACCCGCAACCCGTTCGAGTCCCTCGACCAGGACGGCGTCGGCCAGCTGGTCGCGATGGGCGTCGAGAAGGGCCGCAGCACGAAGCCAGACCTCAAGACCGGGGTCTGCGGCGAGCACGGCGGCGACCCGGAGTCGATCGACTTCTTCCAGCGGGCTGGTCTGTCGTACGTGTCCTGCTCCCCGTTCCGGGTGCCGATCGCCCGCCTGGCGGCGGCCCAGGCGGCGCTGCGGCACGGCTGACCCGCCCGTACGGCCAGGACGGCCCGGCCCCTGCCCAGGGGCCGGGCCGTGCTGTGTTTGACCGCCCGAGCTCCGCTCGGGCTCGGCCGCTTCGCTATAACCCCGGTCTTCCGTGCTTGATCGCCGCCGCCTGC
>ERZ772827.41-NODE-41-length-74584-cov-4.129466_pt1 | contig 74584 bp, 69 predicted proteins | sample MGYA00580850_ERZ772827 | MGnify/ENA primary metagenome ERZ772827 (study PRJEB29015, sample SAMEA2737950) | human oral metagenome | biome: human oral; feature: human-associated habitat; material: dental | place: China | collected 2145 ... | reverse complement strand
TCTTGCTCTTTATCATTTCAGTCTTGCTCTTTATCATTTCAGTCTTGCTCTTTATCATTTCAGTCTTGGTGTTCACTTTCTCACTCCTTGTCTTTACTTTCTCACTCTTGGTGTTCACTTTCTCAATCTTGATTTTCTCCCTGCAAAGCATCAATCAGAATTAAAGTTTCTAAAAGAGGCTCAAAAACTTGTTCATAAATCTGATATCTCAGGGCTGGCATAATACAGAGCTGATGGTTTGTATCTTTCCCTTTACTCAATGAAAGGCTATATACGAGATCATACAAAGAAATCATCATAGGGTTGATTTTTGTCGTATCATAGGATTGTGAAATCTCCGACCGTGCTTTATTGATGGTCGTTTGTATCGTTTGGAGCTTATTGCTATCGTAGCCTTTTAGCTTCAAAAGCTGAGTTTGTAGGGCTGATTTGAGAAGCTCATACTTCTTTTTGATTTCAGGATCTTTGCTCTCTTTCGCATGAGCAATACTTTTTTCCAAAAATTGATAGGTCTGTTCAAAGGACTTTCTTCGAGAGAGCTTTTTTCCTCATGGAGAAAAGAGAATGTTCGTCAATTCTTCTGAAAGTAAAATTTTCTGATCTCCTACCATCGCATTTCTCAGGAAAAAATAAGCAAGAGCTTTTGCATTTGGATATTTTCAATAATCTACTGCTTGTGTAGTATTGAGGATGTGGTCTCCTGTCCCTTCTTCTACCGCTTTCATTCCTTGGGGGGTGAGGCGATAGTTCCCTCCTTTCTGTTTTTTATAGTCTGCAAAAGCATCCTCTTGATAGTCCTTATGAAAATCTTTTTTTGTGAGACCAAAGGGTATAAATCTCATCACTTCTTCATTGATAATAATATCATCAATACAATTATAAAAAGTATGGATTTTCTCTCCTATGGGTAAAAATTTTCCGTTTCCAATCAGAATTTTTTTCTTTGAAAGTTTTTGGAGGACCTCATACATACTCCCTTTTCCTCTGCTTATCTTTTCTCTGAGCATATCTCTAAAATGACTAAACTCATGAGCCAGTCCAATTTTTGCGGTCATAAGATGGTTGGGGTTGTTTTTGTCTTTGAGATAGTCTTGAAACCACTGCAAAGGGACTCCTATCAGTTTTTTTTGAGGCTGAAAATAAAAAGTATTAACCTTTTCATCAAGCTGAAAGCTTGCAGTATCCTCATAACCAATAAATTTATAAAGATCTGCTTCATATTCTTTTACAAAAAGATTAAATTCTGATGCTAAAGTAGGATCTTTTTCTAAATGTAGTCAGTTCATTATATGTTTCTTATCAGTTAAAATTCTACTTCACAGTCAATGCCTCTTGCACGAGCATCATCTCGCCATTTTCTCAAGATTTCTTTACCTTCATGACCAATAGCGTTCGATCTCAAATCAATAGTTACTCCTTGTGCTAACTTCATATTCGTGATCGCTTTCGCTCATTCAGAACCAATATCATTCCCCCGCAAATCAATTCTTACTCCTGGTTCTAACTTCATATTCGCCAACGCTTTCGCTCACTCAGCACCAATATTATTCCCCCCCAAATCAATTCTTACTCCTGGTTCTAAGTTCATATTCGCGATCGCTTTCGCTCACACATCCCCAATATTATTCCTCCGCAAATCAATCATTACTCCTGGTGCTAACTTCATATTCGCGATCGCTTTCGCTCACTCATCGCCTATGAGGCTCATCTTCAAATCAATCATTACTCCTGGTGCTAACTTCATATTCGCCAGCGCTTTCGCTCACTCATCGCCGATGTCATTATAACTCAAATCAATCTCATCTCCAGTGGATAATCCATCTCTTAGTGCTTCTGCCAAAGTTATTTCTTCTTATTTAACTTTTGGAGCAAGCTGATGGTAGAGAATCAGGTCTCTCAAAAACTCTTGCTCAAACTTCTTCTTGGCATTAGGAGAAAAATCAGCATAGCTAAATTTAGCGAGTTCTTTTCTATTCTGCTCAAGCCATTCAGCCTTAAGGGTTTCATATCCAATGAGATTGCTTACAAACTGTTCTCTATCATACTTTGCCCAAAAGCTTTGTTCAGCTTGTTTTCATTTTGCTTTCAAGGACTCTCAAAAAGTCAGAACTGAAGCGATGCGAGCTTTTTCACTTTCTGGTAAAAATGAACTGAGCGGTTGGATCAGACTTTTGCTTTCTTGAATATTAGGAATAGTGTTTATTCTGTTCATAAGAACTTATTGAGCATAGTAAAATCTGTTTCATCATCAGGACTATAAGCCGTTCACTCAGTGATTTTAGTAATAATTTTATTAAAAATTGAGAAAATTGTTTTCAACTCTTCTGCTGTTAGCTGAGGACTCTTTGGAGAGTGAAATATATCTAAAAGCCCCTTTTTTGCATTCTCGTGTGGACGCGAGAATAGTTTCACTATTTGGTCTAAAGTAGTATACTCCTCAAATGAGAGACTCTCCAAAAACGCATTATTTGTTAGCTTGAGTTGCTCCTCCAAAATTTCAGCTTGTTCTATGATATCTGCTTGTTCTATCTCTTTAGAAAATTCAAAACTACTCAGATATTCCCCATTTATTGCCTCATTTCCTGTTTCAGCTTTAGCTATAAAATCCTCATAGTCTGCGGTCAGTAAATCCTGATCACTGATCGTATTGAGCTCCTTTCAGAAGTATTCTTTATATACATCTTGCTTGGTTAGGATCACTTTACTATCAAGGAGCTTCTGAGTCAGAGGAGTTTTTTTGTTGTGTGAACCCAAAAGAGAGAGTTTTCCTTGTCCTGCATTCTTTTCTCTGAGAAAATGATTGGCGAGTTTTTGTTTCATCTCCTCAAGTGCCTTTCATTCCAAATTCAGGCTTCAATTTACTTGAAAAGGAAGAAGACCGGTTTCCTTGAGTGCGAGCAAGACTCCTGTGTATTCATCATCATTTCCATTTCACTGACTCAGGTATTTATTATAAATGTGATAAAAGAGTGACTTACTGTCCTCCTGATAGTCTGAAAGGATTTCTCTCACATTTCTCATGGAGAAAGCTCTCTTGGTGATCAAATTGCTAATATCAACCCCATCACACATCACCGCATGTTTCCTCTCAAAAGCATCTTGGAGCTTTTTGATGAAAATAGCAAATTTCTTTAGTTCAAGGAAAAAAGCTGACTTAGTTTCTTGAGCGGTTTTTCACACCAGGCTTTCTTTCATGATTTCAAATCAGACTTTTGAACTGGTAGTCAGGCGTTGTCCTTTCTTTTTCTTTGGATCGAGGAGAAGCATCAAGAGCACTCCATAGATTTCATTTGCATTTAAATATTCCAATTGATCTCTCTCTTCATCAAACTCTGAAAGATTGCTATTAGAAAATTGTTCATCAATCTGATGCATATATCATTTTTCAATTACACTCATACGATTGATCAAGGATTCATCGATTTTGTATCTTCCTTCGTACATTTCTTTCTTGGTATTGGCTTCTTTGTCATTTCCTGTAGCGAGAATGCAGAAACCTTCTTTGATCTCAAAAGATCCTAGTCCATTTGGCAAAGTGATTTTTTCTCCTACCTTCCTCGTGAAGTAGTGATTCAATCCAATAAGTACCTCTGGTCTGATAGCGTTCATCTCATCAATGATCAATGGGACCCCATCATGCATCGCTTTGATCAATCCTTTTGCGTGATATTTGGTAAAGATATGATACTTATCTAGATCAAGTTGTTCAATCTCTTGTTTGAGCTGCTCCTTTTCTTCATCAGTTTTTTCTCCTTGGTTAATTTCACTCATAATCTCTTTTTTAATTGCAGATTTATCAATGATGGTATCCAAAACTTTTTCCTTCAATGTCGTGCCATTTCTCTCTCCTCGAATGAGGTCATCTGAAGATTTGCTCATCATATTTTCTGAAGAGATCACCTTTTCCAAGGTAAAATCGGACAAATCTGTCTCTCTACTTCATCAGATCAGGATTGCCTTTCTGTTTTTTATTCCTTTACTGTCTAGATAAAGCTGAGCAACCAAGAGAGCTAATTCTGTCTTTCCTGAACCGGTATCTCCACTTAGGAAGACAATCCTTCCTTGATTCAGTTCAGTTAATATTTTTTTCAGTCTTCCGATATCTTCAAAGGTCAATACATAGTTGTATTTTCTAAAAATTGTCTGAATAGCATGAAAATAGACCAATGGATCTACGAGCTCTTCCCTCAGGAGAGACGAAATCTCATCTTCGTCCTCGCTATCTCATGAGATTTCTAGAGTGTTTTTTTTCAGCTTGAGTTAATGTTTCTTTATGATTTAGAGCACCCTTTAGTTGGCTTGAGATTTTTTTCCTTAAATACTCATAAATGTCCCCCTTTCTCTTTCATTCTATTGTTCCTGTTTCTTTAATTTTTATTTCCTGCATTAGCGAGAGATAATAATTACAATCCGATTCAAACATTTGCTTAAATCCTTGTATTTTACTGATTTGATTTTCAAAAATCTCCAAAACATCTTCTCTCTGCTTCGTGTCCAAAGGAGCAATCAATGCCAAAATTCCTTCTTTTCAAAGTGATTGTTTTAAATCATCAGTTGTTTCTAGTCCTTGAACTCAGAAGCTTTTTAACTTACTTAAAAGTTCTTGCTCTTGTTCTCAAGAGGCAGTAGATAACAAAGAGGCATATTTCTGATTGAGAAAAAGTTTCTCCTGCTCTAGGGAATTGAAAGCATTAAAATTGGAAAGAATGGTAGAACTCATAGTATTTGATCTAGGTATATAAAAGACTCCTAATTATAGCTAATAATTAGAAAAAAAGCAAAAAGGAGCACATTTTTTTCCTACAAAGCTCGGAATTATGCAGATTGAAAAAATAGAAAAAAAATCTGGTGCGAGTATTCAGATTTTTCTCCAGATTTTTACAGGAAGAACGTATCAGATCAGAGTTTACCTGAGCAATCATGGTTTATCGATTATTGGGGATTATCTCTATGGGAAGGAAAGTGAGGAAGCGATGCAACTTACTACTTATCAGCTGGAATTTGAGGATTTAGGAGGTGAGAATAGGTTTTTGCTGTTCTTTCTTATTTTGCTATCAACGACAGCTATTTCTTGCTGGTTGGTTGAGTGATTGAGAAAGGTTGCTGTGATTCTTCCTGAATCAAAGACTGAGAATGCACTAAAAAAATCAGATAAAGTTAGCAATTGTTCTGCTCATCAGTCTATTCCTTTGTTATTCCGTGGATTTAAGACTTTGATGTGAGAGATATTTCCGTTAGTATCTTTATCAACTCCTATTACGGAGTAAGCATGCTTATGATAGAATGTCTTAGATCATATCTTGTATTTTTTTCTATCATTCCCTCATGGTAGACTTCCTAGAGAAATATATTTATTTCCTTTTCTTAGGCTAAAATCTTCTAAAATTTTAACTATATTTTTTTTCTTTGTTTCTGGCAATCCACTTAAAGTAAAGGGAGAACTTCCTTTATGTGGACGATATTTTGTGACGATTACACTTTGAGGTCAGAGTAAAGTTTGTAGTGCCTCACTAGGAACTCCTCATTCAATTTTTTTAATATCATCTTTTGTTATACTTTTTTTAGGATCTTTATGGAGGAGATATTTTGCAAATGCTATTTCGAGTAACTTAAATCCTGTTCCTCATTTGACAGCAGAAATATTAAGTTCTTTTTTTGAAATATTGTATATGCGACCTCATGGTTCTCATAAAGGTAGACTTACACTATATTCTCCGGTATTTGTTACTTTGATTGATGTCATCATAAGGGTATTGAAATATTTTGTTCTCGCTAAGCTTTGAATTGTAGAGATTAAGTAACAGTCTCCTAATTTTCACTGTCAAAATTCATTTAGGGATGGAAACATTAGTGAATATTGCTCATACGAAATTTTCTGATATTTCTTTAAGTAAGCTCTTTCTTTTTCATCGGACTCTACTAGGTCAAGAAATCTTTCTGTATTTGCTTTTTTCTTGCTTTCTTCTACCGTGTGATAAACTTCTTTTTTTATTTTTTGAAGATTCTCTTTTGATCGATTATTACTCTTTGTCATTCAAGTTTCTGTTTTTCTTGTGGTAGTCTTGTTGCTAATCTCGGTCTTTAGTGTATTCAATTTTTCTTTAATGCCTTTTATTGTGATATCTTCTTGCTCTTTCTTATTTCTTATATAAGAGTATTCGAAATTTTCCATCTTCTATTAAAAATGATATAAATCCTCGTTTTAAGTATATTCATACTACTTATAAAAAGCAAAAAAAGCAGGAAAATTTTCCTCTTGCAAAATCTCTAGCTTTTCCTAGACTGAACAGAAGAAAAAGTCAGATTTTTATCTTCTTTTTGCTTGCTGATGAATGAACAGGTTTTTGAGCAGATCAAGAGGGTTAATGAATACTGAAAAGAGTATTGGCATGCTAGAGAGCTTGCGAAGGCTTTGGAATATTCTGATTTTACTAACTTTTCCAAAGTGATCAAAAAGGCCGAAATTGCCTGTAAAAAAAGTGGTCAGGCTACGACAAATCACTTCAGCGAATTTACGGAAAAAGCAAAAATTGGTTCTGGTGCGACGAGGGATTTAAAGAGCTGGAAATTGAGTCGTTATGCTTGCTATCTTATTATTCAAAATGCAGATCCGAATAAGGAAATTGTAGCTCTTGGGCAAAGTTATTTTGCATTGCAGACAAGGCAGCAGGAGCTTTCTGCTCAGTATCTCGAGGATCAGAAAAGGCTTGAGCTCAGAGAGGAGGTCACCAAGCACAATAAGAAGCTTTTTAGCACGGCGAGGGGAGCTGGAGTTTATGACTATGCGACTTTTTATGATTCTGGGTATCAAGGGCTTTATGGGCTCAAAAAGAAAGAAATTATAGAAAAGAAAAATCTGAATCCAGATGAGAATATGCTTGACCATATGAGTAGTGAGGAACTGGCTGCGAATCTTTTCCGTGCAACTCAAGCTGAAGCAAAGATAAAAAGAGAAGCCATTAGAGGGCAAGAAAAGGCGAGTCAAGCTCATTTTCAAGTAGGACAAAAAATCAGAGCTACCATCAAAGAGCTCTGAGGAACGATGCCGGAAGATATTCCAGCGGTAGAAGACATCAAATTTGCGAGGAAAAGGCTAGAGGAGCTAGAAGTCCAAGATGCACAGCAGATGCCGAGTTTTGCTCAGCAGCTTGGTGAAAAGTTAGAAGAGCAAGAAATGGTCAAGTATGAGAAATTGCCTGATAATATTCAGCTTTTGGAAGCTTTGGCAAAGATCATTAGAGGTTATCCTGGAGAGAGGCTTCTGCTTTTGGGAGAGAAGAAATTTAAGCTTTCCAGCGAGGGGATGAGATTAGTGAAGGGGCTTTTAAATGGATAGTATTTAAGTCTGACTTGAAAATAAGAGGCAAATTCCTATCTTTGAGTCAGTTTTAAATTTTTGATAGAGAAACAATGGTAAAAATTGATGCGGCAGAAGTAAAGAAAGGAACTGTGCTTGAGATGGATGGACAGCTTTTTAAGGTGCTTGATCTTTCCTTTATGCAAATGCAGCAGAGGCAAGGGTCTTATACTTACAAGGTAAGAAATCTGATGACTAATGGAGTACAAAATGTGACTGTAAAGTCCGGAACTACCATGGATCAGGCAGATATTTCTACTCAAAATGCAGTTTATCTCTATAATACCGGAGATGCTTATTCTTTCATGGAAAACGATACTGGGGAGATTCATGAAATTGCAGCAGATACGATTGAAGATATTACCGGATATCTAAAAGATAATCTTGATGTGTTTATTCAGATCTACAAAGGGAATGTTATCAATGTGATCCTTCCTTCTACGATCAGTTATACGATTACTGAAACCGTTCCTGGAATTAAGGGAAATAGAGCTCAGTCTGGGACTAAGCCTGCTACCATTGAAACTGGAATGGAAATTCAGGTACCACTTCACAAAGAAGTAGGAGATACCGTGACTTTGAATACGCTTACTGGAGGTGTAAACTAGTTTTTGGATTACTATTTTGAAAAGTGGAGATTCAGTTTATTTCTTTTGCTGTGTGGGATTAGAATGGCAAAAATTCTCTTTGTCGTTGCAAATGTAGGGTTTCAGGATGAAGAATTTAGTATCCCTTTTGAACTCTTATCTTCTCAAGGGCATTTTTGTGATGTTGCTTCTTGAAAAGGTGGAAAATGTAGAGGCGTCTTTTTTAAAACTATAGAAAAAAGTCTGAAATTTGAGGATGTTCAGGTTTCTGACTATGCTATTGTGGTGTTTGTTGGTTGAGGTGGTGCTTATGAGGAGTATTTTCAGAATGCGTGTTATCTGGATCTTGCTCGTCAGGCGAAAGCGATTGCTGCGATTTGTATTGCTCCAACTTTACTTTCTGATTCTGGTCTTTTACAGGGGAAACACGTTACCGGTTGGGATGATGGTTTCTGAACGCAGATCGGTTATTTACAGCATAATGGGGCTATTTTTAAAGATGAAGAAGTAGTGCAAGACGGAGATCTGATTACTGCTAATGGTCCAGCTGCCGCGACGAAATTTGCTTGGGCGATTGTTGATTTTCTTAAAAATTCTTGAACAGGAATTTATTCCTCATGAGAATATCATGAGTGATAGCCCGTAGGAACTGGTAAAATATTCGTATCTTCATCTATAGGGGCACGGTATGTTTTGAGGTAGGTGTTTTCTGCCTCTTGGGCTTGCTGTTTTTGTCTGTTTTTTTCTTCTTCTAAAACTTGCATTTCAAAATACTCGTTAAGATAGCTATCTAATTCTTCTAAGATCGTCTTTACTTCTTGATTATTAAGTTTTTCTCGAGGATCAATCAGATTTTTGAATTGTGAAAAAAAGTTCTCTTCAAAGGATTGAAGCGGATTTTGAAGGTTTCTTGGATCTCAATATAACTCTCTAATATTGTCTCCTTTTTCATAAAGTTCTCTAGTGCTATTTCCCTGTTCATACGAGTTTTCTTGTTCTTGTTCGGCAAAAAGCTTATCTCTGATCTGTGAGTGGCTAAAGATTAAATTGAAAAGTGCTTCAGGTCAAAGCTTATGTAAAATTACTTTTGTTGGTTTTGTGAGGTGGGAGCTGTGTTTTTTTAGCTGTTTGAGGTCTTCTTGTCCAAGAGCATAAAGCGAACTGCACTTCTGATTCAGCTTTCCCTGTAAGTTTTCAATGAGTTTTTGCTGGGTTTGCTTTTCTTGTTCTTTTCTCTGCTGGGAAACAAAGGAGCTATATTTGTTTAAAAGTGGCTTTAAATGGGATTCTGGATCGAGGATAGGCTCTCCGAAGGTATTGCGAAGAGATTTTTCCCGTTTGGTAGTTAGGAATTTAAGAGCATCGTGATAACCTGTCCTGAAATTTCATGAGCTTTTCCAAATTTTTCTCGCCTCTTCGAGTGAAGGCAGAAATTTATTGAGAAAAAATTCTTTTTCATTCTGATTTTTTGCAAGTATTTTAAGTATTTTTTCTAGTGTTTGTTTTTCCTTTTCTAGATAGGTAGAAAATTTTTCGTAGGAGAAAGTCGAGGTTTTATGTTCAGGATATTCTCTGCTATTCATGTCTATTTAAGCAAGGGTAAAATACTCTTTAAGTATAGGTATTTTTGCTTTAAAAGTCAATTTTTACCTTTTCTGTTTATTTATGAGTGTGTTGTTGCATAGATAAGTTTACACTTTGTGGCGAGGCATTATGACAGCAAAATTATTTATTTTTTTCAATTAGAGTAGTTTATATATCTGCTGTTTACCTTGGATTTGTAAACATAATGCCAGGTCAGCACGATAACTTCATAGCCCTCCTACAAAGAACGACCGATGATCTGCTCAAAAACCGTCTCCTCTCGTCCTTTGTGAGGCAGATAGTAATCCAAGACATGCAGAAGGTTTTTCGCCATTCGCTCAAGGGAAAAATAAAAAAACTGACCTCAGTGTAAAGGTTTTTTCGCTGCTTTCAAGCGATTTTCTTTCCTTCCAAGAGTGAGAGGTCGTTTTAAAAGTTCAGAAGTCTGATTTCACCTTTTTGGTAGCTTTACGATGATGGTAAAAAGTAAGGTTGTTCTGTTGGAAATGAGGGGAAAAGTTGAGGTAGGATAAGGACTAGTTAAAAACCTTTATAAAAAAGTAAAACTTCTTTTTATCTTAATATCACAGTCTTTAACGAACAAAACTATTTCATCTGTTTTTTTGATGACATCAGTATAGGTTTTAGTTCCCCTAACCCCTCTATGAATAATGCCATTTCTTTCGGAATATCCAACTTGAATAGAACTATAAACTCTATGCTTAGTCCGATAATTGCGAGATGAGGGGAAAAGTTTTTGTAATTTGCTAACAATATCCGATCGTTTTTCTTTGTCTTCCTTCTCTCAATATAACAATTTGTATTGAGTCGAAATATATTGTTGATTGCCATTTTGTTCGTGATCTAATATGATAGCATCTTTTATTTTCTTAAAATAAGATTCTAATGATGAATAGATCGCAGTGTATAAAATATCAGCAATAAGATTTGGATTAGAAACAATAGAATCAAAACAGTTCCTTAAAAAAGGACTTTGTAATCCATCTAAAAATTCGGAAATTTTCTTTATTTTAGCAAGTTCATTTATAAAATCTTTTCAATAAGCTGTATACTTAGACATTACTATAATCATAAATGCTTTAATAAAAGATTTCTTCTTTTTTGGATATTTGACTTTTGCACTATCCCTCAAGAAATAGTTTTTAAATATTCTTCACTTTCAAAAAATGTTTGCATTTTTTGAGGGATATTTTTTAAGGATGGAAGAATATTTTTATACTTTCTGCAAAATCGCATAATTAAATCGTAAATAGCTATACTATCTTTTTTTCTTTTATTATTTATATTAGAAAAGGGAGTATCACCAAAATATTGATAAGCAGAATCTAAAGTTTCAAGAAATAATCTTTCATATTCATTAATTGTTTCCAAAGATATGTTTTTATTTTGCATAATAAATTGATTCAAATACTCTTCTAACCTATCATTGTAACCAGATAAAGTATCATCCGACATACAAAAAAATCTCAACACAAGTTCATGATGATATAAATCATCAGTTCTAGTGCTAGCTAGCTTCTTAATACGAGGATCTCCTCACAAACGAACTAATAATTTATAAAAATTTCAGTGATATAAAGCTTTTCTAATCTCTTGAGCTGATAAAACAACTGATCCTTGATTAAGCCTAGCGAATATTTCATTCACAATGTCTTCAGGATTAGTTCTTCTAAGAATAATGCATCTTATAGTATAGTTTTTTAAATCTGTCTGATAAACAGGATTAAGATCTTTAAATTTTTTTCCATTCAATTTAGGGAAGACTGACAATCCTTCTAATTCAAAGTTATTATTTAAGAAATTTTTTATAGTAGTAAGCCTTTGAACTCAATCTATAACATCGAAAGTACCATCTTCTACTTCTCTAAAATAGCAAGAAGGTAGAGGAATTCTCATAAAACAAGATTCTATAAACTTTGATCATCTTTCATTATTGTCTTTGTCCCATTTATAGGTTCTCTGAAAAATAGGATCTAATTTTATAGTTTTCTCTTCTATATCTTGAACTAAGATCCTAAAAGCATAATCTTGGGAATAAAGATCCAATTCTTGAAATTTCATCTTAAAATCTTACATAAAAGTAAAACATTTTATATTTAAATATCACAAACTAAAAAACAAGCTAAACTGATCACAGTAGCTCTTTCTGTATTACGGACAGTTTCAGCCAAACCGTTATTATAGCTGATCACAAAAGTAGATATCTGCTTTTGCAAAAAGGGATCAGATTTTTTTGCCTTTTTGAAATCGTCTTCAAACTACTTACAAACTGTTTAAAAAGATTTAAAACTGATTTTTTATCTAGCATTCCTCCAAAAATCTCAGCTCTACCTTTCTGAGTCCGAATTTAGGATTATGAAATTTTACAATTCCCATATTGTTCCAGATCTCCAAAACATAGCCTGTCCCGAAGAGCTTATGCCTCACTGTCGCTCCTTCAGTAATGCTTGATTGCTGAGCTCTACTGCTTCCTTGAGTGAGGTCGTAATGTTTGATGAGTTCTGAAGGTAATTCTGAAAGAAATCTGGATTCAGGATTCATTTTTGTTTGTCCCCAAGTCATCCTGCTCTGAGCATGAGAAATAAACAACATATCCTTCGCCCTGGTAATCGCCACATACATCAGTCTTCTTTCCTCCTCCAAAAGTTTTGGCTCAAGCATGGCATTTGCTAGCGGGAAAACCGAATCCTCGGCCCCAACAATAAAGACCACCGGAAACTCCAGTCCTTTACTAGAGTGGACCGTCATGAGTTTTACAGCATCAGCATCCTCATCTTTATTTTCTGTGGTATCTACCATCAAGGTCACTTCTTCTAAAAACCGCCTCAAAAGCTCCTCTCCAGAACTTACCACTTCTTGATTCGCATTACTCGCTCAGAATTCATATTTGCTCGCCATATTGATCAGCTGACCGACATTCTCATATTTTTCCTCAGCCGCTTGGTCATTTCCTTCTTCCTTGATCAAATAGTTCTTATAATCCGTTTTTTTGAGGATAAGCTCAATAAAATCCGCTGGATTAAGCGTTTTTAGTGCTGTTGTTAAAGCTTCAAAAGTCTGAATAAAGTTTTTAATTCCCTCAAAAGCAGGGTTCATCAGCTTGATTCAGGTTTCTTGTTCGATAGTCTTCGTATCTGAAAGTTGAGCAAGCATCGCTAAAACCTCATAAAGACTGACTCCGAGGCTGTTTGCATAGTCTTCAAGCCTTTCCTCCGAAGTTTTTCAGATTTTTCTATTAGGAATATTCAGAACTCTCTTCAAAGATACGGTATCAAAAGGGTTATTGATCACTTTCAAATACGCAAGAATATCCTTGATTTCCTTCCTCTCAAAAAATTTGAAAGCCCCAAAAATCTTGTAAGGAATCCCCTCCTGAATAAACATCGTTTCAAAGTTTCCAGATTGGGCATTTGTCCTGTATAAAATCGCAACCTGACCTCGTGACTTCAGTTTTTCTTTGGCTTTCATCTGCTTGATGAGTTCAACGGTATTTGCTGCCTCATCAATATCAGTATTGTGATTGAAAATCGTGATTTTGTCATTCCCTTCCCTATAGGCAACAATGTTTTTCTCATACTGGTTTTTATTCTGCTTGATCACGGCATTTCCAGCATTTACGATATGAGGTTTGGAGCGGTAATTGGTTTGTAGCTTAAACATCTGAATATCAGGTCGGTACTGCTTTACATTGAGAAAGTTTTCCATCAAAGCCCCTCTCCAGCCATAAATACTCTGAAAATCATCTCCGATCAGGGTAATATTCGCTCCCGTTCCACTCATGAGTTTCATCAGTTCAAACTGAATCCAGTTCGTATCTTGTGCCTCATCCACGAGAATATAATCAAAGGCATTCTGCCACTTTTTCAAAATCTTTTCATCCTGCTTAAAAAGCAAATACGGCAACAAAAGCAGATCATCAAAATCAAGAGAATTTGCTTTCTCAAGCTCTTTTTCGTATTCCTGATAGAGTTTTCCCATGGAGGCTTCATAGTTTCCATTGGCGTGCTTGAAGAAAAGCTCAGCAGTATTTCCGTTATTTTTCTGTGTAGAGATGAAGCCTTTTACTTCCTGTGGTTTGAAGGTATCATTCAAAGCGAATCTTTTGAGCAGATCTCTGATAATTTTTGAACTATCATCACTGTCTAGAATTCAGAAGTTTTTGGTAAATTTTCTCCCAAGAGCTTCAATATCTTCTTTGAGAATTTTGAGAAAAATAGAGTGAAAAGTCCCAATCCGTTTCAGTTCTCTGGCTTCTAAACTTTTTTGGATTTTGGAAAAACTTTGCATTTCAGAAAGAAAATCTGAAAGATCATCATAGTTAGCTTTTTCTTTTTGATTTCCTTGATCAAAATTCTGGCTTAAGATCTCGTCTCCTAGCTTGATCAACCTTTCTTTCATTTCATTAGCGGCCTTATTCGTGAAGGTTACGGCAAGAATCCTCTGCACAGGAAGCTGCAATCCTCGGATAAGATAAGCGATTTTGTAGGTTAGCACTCTCGTTTTTCAACTTCCTGCTCCTGCGATGATAAGTGAAGAAGTTTTGGTATGAAGTGCTGCTAAAGTCTGTTCTTCATTGAGATTTGATGCGATATAGTCTTTGAGGTTCATGATAGTATTTTGGATTAAGAATTATGTATTGGAGAACTGAGTTTTAATTCAGTATTTTTTGCTTTTTTCGTGAGATTTTTCTTTGCTTTGTAGTGTAGGGAAATGATTGCTGTTTTCAATTTGAGTTTGGAGAATTTGTTTGATCGGTTGTAGAGTGCTTTTTAGAGCAGAGAGTTTTTAGATTGCTTGTTAGAATTTACTTTTCTCCTGAGATGATTCGTGCTTTTTGCTCTTTGGAATCGGAGTATTTTTCGTTTTTGATAGCCTTCTTTATTACTGGGTTTTTGTTGGATTTCGAACGATACTAAGCTGACTCTTACCATTTGCCTATTCTCAACGAAAAGGTGATTTATTAGTTCTTTATAGCTTTCTTTTGCTGTTGCTCTTGGACGGTTTGCGAACTGAAAACTTTTGTTGATTTATTTTTTTAGAATGTTATAGTATTGTTATTTTATTTTTTTTAATGAGGAAAATGACGAAGGAACAACTTACAGAAACACAAAAGGCAGATCTTATGAAAACTATGACTCCACGTCTTGTACTGTGTATGGTTCTTTGACCTCTCTATTTTATGGTAATGGTGTTTTTGCAAAAGATGGAGACTCCTCTTTGGTTGTCTCTAGGGATTTCTCTTGTTTATGTGATTTTGATTGTGATGATTACTCTCCCTTTGACTAAACGTAGATAGTTTTGATTCTGATTTTTGAAGCTTTTTATTGCTCTTGATTTTTTCTCTTTTTTCCATATCTTTTGGGTGGGTGTTTAGTCGAGAGAATTACAATAATGAAAAAGGTCTTTAAGCCAAAGCTTTACAGAATTGTGTTGAATGGATTTTATGGGATTTTTGCTGGAGTCCTTGTTACTGTGATTGTAGGCTATATCTCTGATAACGTAGTTTATGCTTTTATTGGTGGGATTCTTGCTATTATTCTTTATGTCTGGTGGCTTATTATCAATAGGTTTATTACTATTGAAGTAGATTCTACCCATCTGATCGTCAAAAAAGGAAAAGAGGAGCGTTATTTTGAAATTGCTCAATGTGCCTTTCGTGCGAAAATTATTACAAGAAGTTGAGATACTGAATGTTGATTGTATGTTGCAGATCCGGAAGGTAAAGAACATCTTATTGATTGTGAACTTATTGGAATTGAACAATTTGGAGAACTTCTGGAGTCTCTTGGAATCTGGGATAATCAGCCTTCTTCTTTACTTCCTTCTCAGAAAAATTAAGTTTTATATTTTTTAATTCTATTTCATCGTGTCGACTGGAGCGATTCTTATACTTGTTATTTTTATGGTGGTTTTGCCTGCTACTTTCTACTTTTTGACGAAGCAAGCCTCAAATAAAAAGGTGCAAGCCTTTCTTGAGCAACACCCTGATGCTGTAAAAGTTTACCTTCCTGGGCTTGGAATGAGTGGAGTGCATGCTGTAAGCGTTGCCCTTGAAAGTGTTGATGGTGAAAAGCCTCTGATTTTTATGGAAGGCATGAAAACGGGATTTTATGTTTTGCCAGGTAAGCATACTTTAGAAGCTACTGCGACAAAAACGAGAGCTGGAGTTCTTCACAAGAGTGTTTCTACAGTTTTTGGTCCTTTTAAGCATGAAGTGCAGGTAGAAGCCTACAAGGTTTATCAATTTGGTTTTGATGGAAAGGAAGAAGTTTTTACTTTTTCAGAAAAGAACTAAAAAGCTGATCTCTTGCTTAGATTTGGAGAGATTTCTGGGGTGTAGGTTTTTTGTTTCTTTTTTTCTCTTGCATTTTAGAATAAAATTATTAGACTGCGAGTGTGTTTAGTTTTCGTTACTGTGATTATGAAGCTTTTTGTTGCTAGTTTTATTCTTAATAATAATCTACGGCTACCGTAGATAGATTGAGTTGTATACGAAAACTTCTAAAATCTCCTACGGTAGTTTATAAGCCGTGGGGGATTTTTTTAATCTGGATTTTATTTCTTATATAGTATTATCATGAAAACACTCTATGCAAACGCTAGGCGTTATCGCTCATGCTTGGATCTCAGATCCACCCAACAGGCAATCTAATTTGTCAAGAGAAGCTTTGAAAAGCAGCTGGAACAGTTTTTATCTCTGGAAAAAATTGAAGCTCCTCTCTTCGTGGCATCTGAAAGTGGGCTTAATGATTCTCTTACAGGAACAGAAAAGGCGGTAAGCTTTGAAATCCAAGCTCTTCCTGAGCTAAGAGCAGAAGTTGTGCATTCTTTAGTAAAATGGAAAAAGAATGGTACTTGGTCTAGGGTTGTTATGCTTCTTCTCCAAAAAGCACATATTTGAGAAGTTCAAAGCTTAATTTGGTGATCAAGATGGGAACAAGAACTCTGTCAAGCAGGGATTCAGCTCCTTTAGCTCTTGAAAGTATCGTCAAAAAAATTATATTACTTCACAATATCCTTTTTATTCTTTGTTCTATACATTATGTCTACAACTAGTATAAAAACTCTATATCAAAGCTATGAAAGCTTGTTTGGAAGTCAACTTATTGTAAAGGGGCGAATTAGAAGTCTTAGAGATTCCAAAACTTTTGGATTTATTGAGCTTAATGATGGTTCTTATCTGAAGAATTTGCAAGTTGTTTTTGAATCAGATTTACAAAACTTTGATGAAATCTGTAAATTTACGACAGGAAGCAGTATCGAAGTGCAAGGAGAACTTGTAAAATCTGAGTGAGCGAAACAGGCTTTTGAACTGAAAGCAAGCAAAGTTATTCTTATTGGAGCGGCAGATGAGACCTTTCCGCTTCAGAAAAAAAGGCATTCTTTTGAGTATCTCAGAACCATTGCTCATTTGAGACCAAGAACTAATACTTTTTCTGCGGTGTTTAGAATAAGGAGTCTCCTTGCCTTTGCTATTCATGATTTCTTCAATAAAAATGGATTTATCTGGGCTCATACACCACTCATTACCGCAAGTGATTGTGAAGGCGCAGGAGAAATGTTTCAAGTGACCACCCTTGATCTCAAAAATCCTCCAAAAAAAGAAGACTGATCCGTTGACTTCAGTAAGGATTTCTTTGGGAAACAGGCTTCTCTCACTGTAAGTGGTCAGCTCGAGGGAGAGACGTTTGCAACTGCTTTTGGGAAGATTTATACCTTTGGACCAACTTTCCGTGCTGAAAACTCTAATACCACAAGGCATCTTTCAGAATTTTGGATGATTGAACCAGAAATTGCGTTTGCTGACTTAACTGATAATATGCAGCTTGCGGAGGATTTGCTCAAGTATGCTTTCCGTTATGTGCTAGAAAATGCCGAAGTAGAGATGGATTTCTTTGATAAATTTATCATGCCATGAGTAAAAGCCAGACTTGAAACTCTTGTAAATGCTTCTTTTGGAAGGGTAACTTATACTGAAGCGATAGAACTATTGAAAAAATCTGGTCAAAAATTTGATTACCAGCCAGAATGGGGAATTGACTTGCAAACTGAACATGAGAGATATTTATCAGAAAAAGTCTTTAATGGTCCGGTTTTTGTTACCGATTATCCAAAAGATATTAAGGCATTCTACATGAAGCTCAATGATGATGGAAAGACTGTGAGAGCTATGGATTTGCTCGTTCCAGGGGTAGGGGAGTTGATTGGAGGAAGTCAGAGAGAAGATGATTATGAGAAACTTAAGAAGAGGATGGAGGAGATGCATCTTGACACCGAAACTTATAGCTGGTTTCTTGATCTCAGAAAGTATGGAACGGTTCCTCATGCTGGATTTGGAGTGGGATTTGAGAGGCTTGTAATGTATGTGAGTGGAATGGAAAATATCCGTGATGTGATCCCTTTCCCAAGAGCTCCTAAAACCTGTGAGTTTTAATGCTAGGAGGTGGAAAATGAATAAAGGGAAAATCAATCGCAAAATAGAAGAATCACTGAAAAGGCAGAGACAAAGAGAGATTATAGCTTTGAAAAAGGAAAGAGATGGGAAGAGGCGAAGAAGAGAAATAATAACCGCTCTTGACTACCATTCTACCGGGCATATTAGGCACGGGAAATAAGAGAAAACAAGAGAAAGAAGTCAGATTTTGATTTCTTTTTCTTTATGAGTAAGAAAGTATATTAGCCAAAGAATTATCTAAAACTGCTTTTTCTCTTTTTCTTGTATTAAGAAATTGGATAGCTATAGTGAAAAGGGATTTTATCTTTTCTTAATGATGTCAAACTGTATTTTCTGCGACATTATCGCTAAAAAATTACCAGCTTATCTAGTAGCTGAAAATGAATATGCAATTGCCTTTCTTCCCAAAAAAATGGAAAGTTTCGCACACACTTTGATCGTTCCAAAAAAGCACTACGAAAATCTTTTTGATATTCCAGCAAATGAATTAAAAAATCTGATTCCCTTTTTGCAAAATACTGTGAAATCCTATAAAATTTGACTTTGAGCAACAGGTATCAATATCTTAAATGCGAATGGAAAAGATGCTCAGCAATCTGTTCTTCATCTGCATTTTCATCTTATTCCTCGCTTTCCGGATGATCATTTGGATTTACGACCAGATTTTCCTCATTATGACTGAAAATTTGAGGAAGTGCTTGCAAAAATAAAAAGGGAATGTCTCTTTATTGAGAAATAAAATACTATGACCATAATTTGATTATCTATTCAGGATCCCCTTTGGGAAGGGGTTATTTGATATGCCAATGATTGTCCATGGGAAGCTGGACCAATTTTGGCACAGAAAATGATTGAGAATGATTTTTCTGACTGGGAAAAAGTGTTCGTCGCTATAGAAGGTGAGAAAATAGTTTGATTTTGCACCTTTACCAAAGAAGACTGAATTCCGAATTGTGAATATGCTCCCTTTGTCGGATTTGTGTTTGTAGATGAGGGGTATCGTGGGAAAAGATTGAGTGAAAGACTGATTGACTCGGTAGAGGATTATGCAAAAACTTTAGATTTTAAAAATCTGTATATTGTCTCAGATCATAGGTGATTGTATGAAAAATATGGATTCAACAAAATAGATGAAAGTATTGATACTCAAGGTCGTAGAGAAACTATTTTCTGTAGAGCAATAAAAGAAAAGACTCGTCAAACCCTCTTTTTGACGAGTAAAATTTGCGAAAAGCAAGAGCTAGATTGAAAACTTAGTCTATCAAAGCTTTCAAATGAAAATGGTTTTTTGGATACTTTGAAAAAGCAGATAAAAACACAGAATACATTTGTGATGCTTGCTAGTGATCCTACTGCTTATGAAAAAAATGATCAATTTTTACAGCTTGATAGGCAAGCCCTGACTCTTTCAGGCTTACATTTTCAGAAATATCTTGTCTTGGATAATCGTAATAAAGATAAGGTGAAAACTGTTTTGGATCAGGTTTCTTTAGTTATTCTTGCCTGAGGCAATACCTACGAACAAAATCAGTTTTTTAGCACAATAGATTTGGGAAAGCATTTGAAATCTATTGACTGTCCGATTGTGGGAATTAGTGCAGGAGCGATGAATTGTGGAGAGACTGTGATTAATAGCTCAGAAAAAAGTAAAAACCCTGATTTGCCTTTGATTTTGAAGGGAATGGGGATTTCACGATATACTATCGTTCCACATTTTCAAAAAAAGAAAGAAAATCAGAATGAACTTAGGCTTATTCTTGAAGCTTCACAAGATACAAAAATTTATGCACTTGAAGATGGTAGTTATCTCTTGAATGATACGATCTATGGAAGATGTGATCTCATATATCAAGGGAAAATTACCAGAATTTGTGATACTTGAGAAAGTTTTTTATTAAAAAAATAATCAGATTTTTTTCTTCTTTTTTATAATCTTTTCTGCAGAAATTGCTCAAAATGGTTTGTAAGGATCGGTTCTTTCTAACGGATCTGCTAAAACAGCTTATAAAAACTGACTTTTGCGAAGAATTTGGCTAAAATAAGCGATTTTTTGTTTTTTGACTGAAAGAGGGGGGTGAACTTTCCGTTTTTCTTGATTCAGAATTATTTTTTCCTCTTGAAAATTGGAATGATAGCTGTATATAGGAGCTAGTTTTATTTTCTAATCACTATTACTGATGAACCACTTGAAATTTTTGGTGCCGCTGGTGGGAGCTGTGCTTTTAGCGGGGTGTGGAGGTGATCAACCTACTCAAGTAGCCATTGATCAGAATCCAGTGTCCAAAACTGCGTCTTCTGAGAGTCTCTTCTGAAGTCGTAAGTCAGATTTTTCTTATGCGACGAAGATGCAAAAACCTGCTTTTGATGCTCTGAGCAACAAGGATGAAGTTCAACAAGAAACTTTTAATAAGCCTTGGACAAGGCAGTATCAGTTGACCCAGCAGGATATTGATCAGTTTAAAGAGAATATAAAAGGAGGATATTGTAAAGATGGCTTTGGGCTTTCTCCTGAGTCTTGAGATGGTGATGTAGAGCTTCGTCCTTCTGATTTGCAGGTAGGGAAAACATTTCCTGTGACAGGGAAGTATTCTGTGCATAATTATTTTCCTTTGACGTGAGCTCTTTTGGCTCAGGTAAAGAAGCATGGTTTCTGAATCTCTGAAATTACAAGAGAATATCTTGATCCAGAGTATAAGGAGGGGTATGATGACTTTTTTAGTAAGGAAGAACGGGTCAGAAGGATCCAGGAAATTGGTGGAAGTCATGAAGCTTATGAAAGAGCTCCGTTTAATACGCTTTTGGTGACTGATGATCTGCTTCTTCATACTTTTCATAAGATTTTTTCTAATGAGTTGCAGTATTTTGAGGAAAGTCAAGCGAGACCTGTATTGGCAAAGCTTAGTGAAACACTTTTCAAAAAGTTTCAACTCTGATCCAATACTATGGATCCTTTCTTAGCAGCGTATTGGACGATTCCTCATGCTTTGCTTCCAAGTAATGAAGAGTTACTTGAGCTCTTTAGGAAGAGAGAAAGCACTATGCGAGATAATTATGATCATACTTCTGGAAAAGATCCTCATGCAGATTTTGATGATGAGGAACTGAAAGCCTATCTTACTAAGAGGTTTGAAAAATTAGTTAAGCAAGTAAAGCCGGAGTATCAAGAACCGCTTAGGAAGGTTTGGACAGAGATTTGGAAGGCAGAACAGCCAAAAGCTCCAGATTATCTTATGTTAGCATATAGTCCTGAATTTATTCAAGCAAATGCAATTGAGCAGGACTATACCCAGTTTAGACCGAGGTCTCATTATACTAATTCTTCCTTTCTTAAGTCGTATTTTATGGCGATGAAATGGTTGATGAGAGAAAAATTTTATTTCTGAGATCAGAAGTTAGCGGAAACGGCTCTTCATCTTGTCAATAGTATTCCTGATAGTGAGCTCAAAGAATTAAGTCAGCTCCAAAATGCAATTCTAACCTTGATTTGAAAGGATGACGATGCTACGATTCAGGATTTAAAGTCTTTTATCACTCAGCAAAACGGAAAAATCACCGGACTCTCAGCAGAACAACTTCAACAGCTTGCTCAGCTTGGAACTCAAAAGATTATCTCTACTTCTTATACAACTCCAGCAGTTTGAAGTACTGATGAGGCAAGTGCAAAAGATATGACAAGAGGATTTGTGTTTTTCGGAGAGAAGTTTACCTTGGATAGCTATATTTTTGATCAGCTAACAGCAGGAAGTGCTGAAAAAGAGTTTTTGCAGAAGCCTAATGTTCAGACGGCAATCATTGTGCCTGATGTATTAGAAAATTATGCTCCTGCCCACGAGCTTGTAAAGCTTCGATTACAAGAAAAATCTCGTGGAGATGATGCTCAGGTGCGTGAAAATGTAGACTGTGATTCAGGGATTTGTAAACAACTCAGTTCATATGATCAAGTAAAAGCACAGGCTCAAGAAAAAGTAAAAGCAGAACTCAAAGACGAATCACTCTTGAAAACCGTATATCATAGTTGGTTAGAGATGCTAGGACAACTCTTTGTAAAGGTTAAGAATCTTCCTTATTTTAAAGAAAGTCCACTCTATGCCTTCAAATCACTTGCGACTTATATGGGTTCTTATACTGAACTTAAACATGATACCTTGCTTTATGTTAAGCAGGCCTATGCTGAGCTGGGAGGCGGTGGTGATGATCCTTGTTATATTACCGTGTATCCTCCTGAGTTGCCTGTTCCAAAAGGTTATATTGAGTCTGATGTGAATTTCATTGATAAAATGATTGCTCTTAATCAGTCAGCACAGCAATGGTTCAACGATGCAGATAATTTCAAAGGATTTGGTGAATATCTTCAAAAGATTAGAAATCTGAGCCTCAGACAAATGCAGAATCAAAAGATTTCAGATGAGGAATTTGAAGATTTGAGATTATCTTATGATGAATTAGCAAAACTTACGACTCCACGCAAACTTTTCTGAGAAGCTCCTTCCAAAGAAGAGAGAGGTGCTCTGATTGCAGATATCTTTACCTCTGAAGGTGGAAATCCGCTCTATGAAGCTATTGGTAGACCAATGTTAATGGCTCTGATGGTCAATGATATAAATGGAGCAAGAATTGTGATGGGACCAGTCTTTGCTCATTATGAGTTTTATAAGTCTGATAATGTCCTAGAGGAGGAACAGAGATATTCTGATAATCAACGACAAGAAGCCTATGACGGTCTTACTTCAGAAATGAAACAGAAATATTACGGAATTGAACAGAGAAAACTCTTAGAGGAATTGAGAAAATAGTCTTGATATTAAGTATTCTAATGATTATTTACTTGATATTCTTTTTACTCTCTTAGCATTTATGATGATGAAAAAAGTATTGCCCGTTTTAGTGCTTTGTTTACTTACAGTAGGATGTACGAGTTCTACGGAGCTTGGAGCTCATTTTACGCAGTCTAAAGCTTCTGTAAACTCTCCTTCTGAAGGCTATACCGTGAGGGAGGGGGTTATTCGTCGTATTGATCTGATCGACTGGGGAAAGTTTGGTGAAACCGAAGAAGACGATCAGCAATATACTGCCTGTAATAATGATAAATCTTTGCGAGGGACGGAGAAATGTCCTATCTTTTCATTCCTTACTTTTGTTCCAACTGATGGGAAACTCATAGAAGATGAATGGTATCCTTCAGGTGTTGAGTTTTTTGAAGATGATAGTAAAAAGTCACTTGATCTTGGATGTTTTTCACCAGAAGAGGGCAAAGGTGATGATTATGTCCCAGCATTTATCTATACCAGCAGTTTTGATGAGAAACAAAGTGAAAATGATGATTACACCATCATGGATAAGGCAACAGAAGATGCTCTAATTAAGTTGGTTGATACCGATAAAAAGGTAAAGCTCAAGTTTACTAAGACTCCTTATAATGTTGCTACGGATTTTAAATGGGCAGGATGTGAATCTTTGATAAACAAGGTAGAAATTGTAAAATAGTTGGTGGTATGCTGTGGTGGATACTAGATTAAAAACCAGAATGGATCTCTTGATGCTCTTGATCTTCGGATTGGGAGCATTTTTTTGATATTTTCCTTGGAATGTCAATATTCTTTTTTTGATTTTGTGGGATTTTTTTCCCTTTTGGGGAGAATTGACTATACTTAGTGTGAGGATTTTATATGTTAGTGTGCTTATGGCTCGTAAAATAGAACAAATACAGCAAGAAAATATTGCTATTCAGAAGGAACTAGATGCTCTCAAGGCATTGACTGAACGTGAAGAAAAAGAAAAGAAAAAATCAGAACTTGATCTTCGTATTCAGCATGCAAAGAAAGAAGTTTCGTCTCAGTATCAAGCAGAGACCGACCAAAATATGCGTGAAAAGATAAAAGCAGAGGAAAATAAGCTTGAGAGTTTTTCTACTGAGTTGGGAGCATTGGGGGCAGAAGTTCAGGGAGAACAGCCTGCTCATCCTGAAAAAAAAGTTTCGAAAGCAGAAAAAGATCAGACTTCTTCTACTGAAAATCCATGAACCTGGAAGCAAGTGAAAGATTTTGTCTCAGAGCAATGGACTGATGTCTGGGACGCAGATAAATGGAAAACGGAGACGGAGAAAAATACGCTTCGTGCGGCTGGATTCGTTGCTACGGGAGTCTGAGCGGTGGCGTTGGTTTATAAAGGGCTAAAGTCTTTATTTTGAGATGAAAAAAAAGAGAAAAAGTCCAAGAAAAAGAGAACTACATCTGAGGAAACGAGTTCTTCGGATGAAGATTCTGAAACTGAAAAAAAAGATAAGCCTTGGCGAAAGAAGGCATTAGCTCGAACATTAGGAATTTGAGGCGCTGCTGCTGGAGGACTTTTGGCCTATAAGAATTGGGATACGATTAAGTGATGGTTCCTTGATGTTACAGGAAAAAATTTGAATAAAGAAGAGGCCCTTGCGAAAGTGAGTGCTGAGGTGAAAAATGGGATTATTACTGAGGATAAGTTTTGAGTTTTTTCGGCACATTTTGATGGAATCACCTATGATGAGACCACTTGAATGGTTTGTTCGTATGGAGAGCAGATTCCAATTGATATTGGGGCAAGAAAGATTGTAGGGCTGGATGTGCAGTTTTCAAAGCGAGAGGAACTTTTTCATGCTGCTAATATCGTGAATTTCTGTAGGAGGAAGCTTAGATGAAGGGGCGCTAATGCTCAGCCTTTTGTAAAAACTGAGAGCGGAGGAGATATTTGTTTTAATAGTTCAGCGGAATGAAAGCAGATGGCTGTGTCTGCCAGTGGTTCTGATGAGTGGAAACGGATTCTTTGAACAGTTGGAACGGTCGGTGGCGGACTTTTGGGGGGGTATCTTGCTGGTGCAACTGGTGCACTTGCTTGAGCTGCTGCAGGAGGAGTGACAGGAACGGTAGGAGGTGCTGCTCTTGATGATAAATCGAGTGTTAATAGCACGTGTTCTATTTTGGCGAAGGAGCCTAATCTTTCCAGGTTTATCAGTTTGCTTAATCAGCAGAAATATTCTGATGGAACTTCTCTGTGGGCATGAGGGAAGGAATATTATGAGCCAGATAATACCTCTCCTATTCATCCATATTTAAATAAAGTGAAGAAAAAGATTGATGAGGCATATTGAAAAGAGGATAGTGTTCGTAGGGATCTATCGGCTGAGGTTGATCCTAGCAATCCAAGTGTTTTTACTATCAAGTCTTATGGTCAATCGGTAAAATTGTCTCTTGAAGGAGATGGTGTGATTTCAGGTGGGGGGATTGATTTTGATAAGATTCAGAAAATCTCTCTCTGAAAGTATGATGAACAGAATGATTGGTGATCTGGTTTGAATCTTGATTTTCCTCATAATGAAAAGGGGCTAGAAGAGGCGATTATGGTTGCGAATCTCACCAATAAAATTAGAGAAGAATTTAGTAATAAGGCTGCTGAAATGATGCCGTTCTCGTATGGAACTTATAAATTTCCTTTTTCTTTGGATATTGATACTCCGGGCTTTGCTGGGAAACAGGTGCTTTCACATGATGCACTTAAAAAATCATTCCCTACACTTCTCAAAGATCTATCTCAGCAAGGGAAGCTCTCTTCTCAGGAAACGCTTCGAAATCAAGCCAAAGAAGACAAAAAAAAAGGTTGTTCTCAGTATATTAAATATCTCCATCAAATGTTGGGGGAGGGGCAGACATCCTATTGGAAGGTGAAGTAGTATTTATATTCTTATGATTTTGCTATGGCAAATCTCTTGGAATCGATCAAGGATCTTTTAAGCTCTGAAAAGGAATCAGATACAACGTCCAAAGAGCTTATTCAACTCAAAAAGGAAGTAGCTCAAAAAGTTGTCGATGATGTAGAAAAGCGTCATCCTGATTTATTTGTTTCTGCTTCAAAGGATCTGATTGCGGATTATCTGGTTTCCGATGGTTTTTGGGATTCCGTGATGGATAATCTGGTTTTGGAGAATACCGTTTTGAAAATGACGAATCAAGCCCAGAAGTTTCAGCAGGTTAAAGAACAAATTGATCAGGCTAAGACCAGAGAGGAGCTTAAACAGCTAGAGGATTCTATCCTCAATGGGAAAACAGCTTTAAATTCTGATGTTTCTTCTGTTCAAACTTCGACTGATGTGTCTTCTGACCTTGCTGCTCCTTCTGATGTTGCTGTTCCTTTACAAGAGGATGTTCCTCCTGTTTCAGCAGTTTCGTCTTCTCCTGTTGTTGCTCCTCCTCCTGTTGTAAAACCTCCTCAGTCTCCAAAGCAGGGAAAAAAACGTTCTCAGGGAAAAAAGAGAGAAGCATCGAGAAGTCAGTCTTCAGTAGATTCTTCTCAATATCATGAAAAAATTCGTGGATTTGATGCTAGTAAAATAGTTTCTTTACCATTCGCTAAGAGTAAAAATTGAGTAACACTATGTGCTTCAACTGCGAGGCTTAACGCTCAGAAATTCGGTCTGGTCCTACCTTCTGGAGATGCATGGAATGCTTCTACTAAAAATCCTGTAGCAAAGGAGTATAGATTTTCCCTTCCAAGTGCTAGAAAGCATGAGAAACCTAGAAGAGGACGAGCTCCGCTTTCTTTGTCAGATTTTAATGCGATGCCTGGTGTAAATATGGCGGATATTTATACTGATTCTGGCTCTAGGTATTGACATAGGTCATTGGCATTTAGAGATATTTCTGGAGAATGGATGGTGCTTGATCCTTATATTAGAGTGCCCTGAACTACTCAAACTCAACCAAAAAAACTCAAAGACTATATGAAGTCCGTTAAGGTCATCAAGGGTCATTTTTATGCCGTAGAAGCTTAAGTTTCTTTATGAACAAAGTTTCATAGGAAAAAAGAGAAGAAGAGTCAGCTTTTATTTTTATTGCGGATTTCTTTTTAATTCCTCTTGAATATCACAATCTAATCTATATACTCGGCGACAGATGTTTTTTTATCTTGTTTGAAAAGCTTATGGCACATAAAAAAGCCGCTGGTTCGGTAAAAAATCTTAAAGATTCTCAGCCAAAATACCGTGGAGTCAAGGTCTTTGGTGGACAACCTGTTCGTGCGGGGAATATTATTATTAGACAGAAAGGAAGTAAGTATGAATGCGGTAAAAATACTTATACAGCAGCTGATTTTTCTGTTCATGCAGAGGTTGATGGAATTGTTTCTTTTAGAAAGAAGAATTTTAAGAAGTTTAACGGAAGGACGTATCTTAAGACACTTGTAGAAGTGGTTGATTCAAAATGTGCTTGTGCAGCTTCTTCGTCTGCAGCAAACGGTTCAGAAAAGAAGGTGAAGGCTCCTTCAGAGAAGAAGGTTGCAAAAACAGCTGTAAAGAAGCCTGCTGTGAAAAAAGTTCCTTCTAAAAAAGCAGAAAAGGCTGAATAAGTCAGCTTTTTGAATTTAGTTTACTAACGGTATCAGACAAATGACAATTGGTCCAAAGAAAAAGATCAGTAAAACCCAGTCGCATAAAAGACATTCAACATGGAAAACAATTAATCTTAAGAGATTGTCTAAGAAATATCAGACAGCAAAATGTCCTAATTGCGGAGCAAATAGGCTTAATCATAGGGTTTGCCCATCTTGCGGTTATTATAATGGAAAGCAGGTGCTTACTATCAAGGCTGCTAAAAAGGATTCAGCGGTTGTAGAAGCTTAGTTTCTTAGGTTTCCTTGTCTCTCAGCAGATAGGAGGGATATTTTGATTTATTTGAGGAAGCTGTATTCGATGGATATTAGGAAGAGAATCAATGCTAGAAAAATCGTGCTTTCGTATTTTTATCAGCGTTGTTTTTTTTCTGCTTTAAGCAAAAAACCTGTTGTTGAAGAGTTTCCTAGAGAAAATCAGGCTTTAGAGGATTTTGTTGAGGAAAGAAAGGAGGAAGCTTTTTTGAGCACGGATTTTTTGAATGCTGTTGAACAAAAAAAGCAGGAAGCTGAGCAGTGGTGAGAGGTTGTCCAAGCACAAATTAACGCGTATGCTCTTTGAGAGGCGATTGATGAGGATTTAGCATATATTGTTCGTTATTTTTTTGATCAATGGAGGGGAGAGGAAATAGATATGGAATATGTTTTGAGAATGGGGAACGCTTTTTCTCTCTATGAAAGTGTGCTTAAAGAGAAAGTTGATCGTCATGTTCAGAGCTTTTGATATGAGAGGATGGATATAATGGATCAGGTTTTGTTTCTGGTCTGATATATTGAGTATCGTCTCTTTGCTACCCCAAAAGAGGTGATTTTGAATGAAATGGTTGAGCTTGCAAAAAGATACTCTGATGAGGGAGCTCCGAAACTCCTTAATGGTGTGCTTCATGCTATTTTTCAGGAAGAATAGGCATAGTGTATTTTTTAAAAATGAGGTTTTGAATGCCTCATTTTTTTTATTTTTCTTGGGGAGATGAAGGAGTTCAATCTCTGTTGGAGAGGTTTTTTAAGTGATTGGCAAGATTAGCAAAAATCTGATCAGGTTTATTTCTCTTTTTTATATCTCCAAGGACTCGATCTAAAGCTACTTCTAAAAGCTCTCCAATAATTTTCCCCGGCTTAAGATGAAAATGCTCCATAATATCTTTCCCTTTTATTGCAAGGTCTTTGGCCCTAAATTGTCCTTCTTCTTGTTCTAGCTCGAGGAGAAGTTTTTTGAGATATCGAGAATCGCTGAGGTCACTTGCATTCTGAAGGGGATTATACATTCCCATTCTATCCGCGATATTAATATCAAGAAGGTTATTTACTCTTTCAAATCCAGCTTCAGAGAGGAGTTTTCTCAGTCTTTTGGCTCGATTCTGAGGATTTCAAAGGAGGATTTCTCAAGGAGTATGATGTTCTCTGATATATCGCTGAATCTCTTCAATCTCCTTGTGAGAAAATCAAAGTTTCCTAAAATCCTCTTCAGCAAGCACTGCTGAACTGAATCTATGGTTGAGTGGACCTGCGAGGAGAGTTCTGATTTCTTCTTTTGAAAGATTTTTCCCATATTCCGCATATTGACCGACTTTCCCGACATCATGATAAAGCATTGAAAACCTGACTAAGTAATTTGGGTTAATCGCTTGAAGGTGATAAAGTGTCAAGATAATATGCGAATAAATATCAAAAGGATGATACCTGATTGGCTGATCAACGTGTTTGGTCAGTGCAAGCGCAGGGAAAAGAATTGGTAACATTTCTGCCTCATCCAAAAGTCCAATAAGACCAAAAGGATTCCCTTGAGAAAAGGCTTTTGTGAGTTCTTCTTTGATTCTTTCTTTCGCAATAGTTTTGAGGAGAGTATGATTGGATTTGATTGATTTCCAAGTCTCTGGTTCAAAATCAAACAATCTGACTTTATCGGTAGGATCAGGTTTTTTCTTTTTGGCTCTAGTAAGGAGTTTTTGATTCAAGACATTAACAAACCTCAGCCCCCTTAATAGTCTGAGGGCATCTTCTTGAAATCTCGTATCAGGATTCCCAACGGTTCTTAGTTTCTTTAGCACGAGATCTTGGATTCCCAACGCTGGATCAATGAGAATGTGAAGTTGAATCTGCTTTTTTTCTTTTTTTTCTCCTGTTCAAAAGATGTAGGCATAAGGCTGAATATCTAGCAAATAATACAAAAAATCAGTATCAAGTTTTGCATTTGGAATAAGCTGAGAAAGAAGTTTTTGATTCTGAACGATAAGACTTTCACTATTTTGAAGGTAGATAAAGCCCTCCTTATTCAGGATTTTGAGAAGCATTTCCTCACTGATTGTCTTTTCTTTCTCATATATTGGTGTTTTCAACTTCTGCTGAGTATAATAGATTGCATTGATGGTAAAATCCCTTCTCTGAACATCTAAAAGTAGATCATCACTCCAGAAAATCTCCTCTGGATGCCTACAATCTTGATAGCCCGTCTCAGCACGAAGAGGAGTTAGTTCGTATTTGAGTTCATTATTTTTATCTTTGGGAATTAGGGTAATCGTACCATATTTTTCAGTTATAAAGTGAGAAATTCCATCGGTATTGAGATTTTGATAGATCTCCAAAGGATTCCCTGCCATTGTAAAATCAATATCAAGAGGATTTTTCGTTGTCCCGAGGAGGATTTCCCTCACGCAACCTCCCACGAGGAAAAAATCTGATTTTCCTATTTTTTTTGTTAGAAAAGTATGGTGAGGAATGAGTTTTTTAAGATTATGAAAGTGAAGCATCTACGACGTGATGTGATAAATGACGGCTTTATTTCTAGTTTTTCTCTGATGATATTCAAGAGATAAAGGATTCTTTGCATTTTGCGGTTTTACTCTTGTCTTTAATAGTTTTTTTGTTACTATTAGGATTTGCGGTTTTAGTCTGTATTTTTTGCTATGTTTGTGATTCTTTCGATCTCAGATTCAGATAAGCATTTCCTCGTGCCGATTCAAGAATATGAAAAAAGACTCGGAAAGAGCCTTGTAATTGATAATCTTAAGCCTTTTAAGGATGATAATGTGCAGCTTGTTATTGAGAAGGAAACAGAAAGTCTCTCAAAAACTTTACACAAAAAATATCTTAATTATCACAAAATTCTTCTTATTAAAGAATGATGAACATATGATACTTTGGAGTTTTCTGAGCTGATTCAGGGAGAAAATGTCGTTTTTATTATAGGTTGACCCTATGGTGTAGATGAAAAAAGGTTAAAATCAGATTTTTCTGATCTTATAATGCTTGCTCTCGGAAAAATGACTTTCCCTCATGGTTTAGCTAAGTTACTCTTGATTGAGCAGATTTATAGGGCAACAACTCTTTGGTCTGGAAAGAAATATCATTATTAAATATTGACATTTTTTGTTTAAATGGTTATACTTAGTCAGGTTTTTTTTAATCTTTGATTATCCTGAATAATGTCTGGTCAAACACCATCTTTGCTTCAAGAATCTCTCCATACCGAACAGGTAAAAAGAAAATATAGCAAGCTTGAAAGAGAAATAAAAAGAAAACTTACTGAGTGTTTTCTCTGGGATCATTTCTCAGAAAAAGCTTTTTTGTGGAAAGATGTTTCTTCTGCGGGAGAATTTAAAGAAGATTCTGCGTGTAGAGGACTATCTTTTACTAAAGATTTTGATATTAGAGTTCTTGGAAAAGCTGAAAACAGCAAACATATTATGAATCTTGCAAATATCAAGGAAGATACGACCCGAAAGACCAGAAAAATTTTTGAAGCAGAGATTATTGATCTTATTGAAAGAAGTGTAGATGCCGAAGATGAAGCGATAAAAGCTAAATATATTAATGGAGTCAAAAACTTTATAGCAAATAATCAGCAAAGAACGATCAATTATCTAAGGGATAATAAGACCTACCTTACCTTCATTTCTCAATATCATTTTTTGCAAAAAAGTGAGAAAAAAGAAGAGAGAATTAAATTTAATGTCATATCTCAGGTGGGGAAACTGATGAATGAAAAGTTTTGAGAAAAAGCTTTTGTAAAATCTGTTACAGAAAATGGAAAAGAAACTATAGAATTTTCTGATCTTTGTAGAGATTATCTCTATGTGCTTTTTTACAATGCTAATGCTGTTCGAAAGGACTGGGGAAGGAATCTATGACAAGTTTTTCATGATAGTGATTATTCTTTCATAACAACCAATGAGAAAAAAGATATACGAAAATATTTAAAGGCCCTTCAATATCTTATTTCTAGAGATAAACATAATCCTTATGGGAAAAGAGACAAGGAATGAATTAAGGAATGGGCAAAGAAAACATCACAATATGCTGATGTTTTGCGGGCTCTAACGAATAATCAGCTTCAACTAGAAAATATAAATTATTTTTCTCCGCAAGAAGAATTTTGAAAAAAGAAAGACCCTTGATTTGCATGGGATTATTCTACTCAACAAATTGCAAGAATTGGAGGTTGAATTTTTAATAATACCATAAAAACTCACAATAAATTTGAAAGAAAAGGGCTTCCTCCCTTTGAGTTTAGTCAAAGGAATAAAAGCCTAGCTTCTTGTGTAGAAAAAGTTATTGAAGGGAAAAAATTAAATGATATAATTGGATTTCGTATTTCGATGAAAGGTGTAAATACCGATCATTTTGAGGAGATAAAACAAATTGGTAAACAATGGATTAAGGAATTTGCTACAAGTTTAGAGGCTTATCCAGAAAAATACTTAAAAGATTGAAATCTGAAAATCAAAAATATCGTTATAGATAATAAAGGTGTTCTTTCGAAAGATCAGGTTCAGAATTTTATTTCTGAATTAAAAACACTTGGAGTAGGAGAAATACAAGAAAGGGAAAAACCGGAACCAAGTTTTATTGATGTCTCAGAACGAGAACAAAGAATGAAAACTTATTATAAAGAAGATTGGAAGGATACTGAAAAATGGAAAACTTACAAAACTTTTTATACCCAATTCTCTGGGAATACTAAAAGAGGTTCTAATGGTAACTATAAAGATTTTAAGTTTAATATCACGGTTTGAATTTTTGATAAAGATGGAAAAGAAATCTGAGAAAAACCAATAGAAATACAATTTGATGACATTAATAATGCTGAAGGTCTAGCAAACTTTCATATTAGAAACATTGAGAGAGAGGTTAATACTCAAAGCAATCTGAGTTTTAGTATTTCTCTTTCAGAGCTTAGGAGAATAGCTGAAAAGAGTCTCAAAAAAATGTCGGATCGATCTGAAGATAAGGATGAAAAATTTTCAAAAATTGATTTTGGAGAGGGGCTAATAATAGATATTTCAGATTTCTATGAAAGAACTCCTGAAAATGACGATCGTATTAATAAGGCTATTATTGGAATTATTAACTATTTTCTCAAAAAGGGTACTTTTTTCCTCTACTATCAGGGTAATGAAGACGCTGACAAACAAGACAATCCTGAAAAAAAGATTCACCTTACTAAGGGATTATTAACTACGAATGATCTCGGTCTTGATCCTTCTAATTTTATTAGAGTTTGTTCTGGACTAGAAGTTTGAAATCAACAGTATTCTTATCTTGGAAGCAAGGCAAATGCTTTTGTCTGAATCTACGATGCTCAGGCCGAGCAAATTCGTTGGGCAAAAATTGGAGAACTAATTGATCGTATGAATCTTGGAAAGAAAAAGGATCCTCAATATATAGCTTAAATTTCATTCATAATTTCGGTCACAATTCCATTAAATACATCCATTCCAGCGTCTGTTAGTTTGAGTTTTTCTCAGTCAATAGTGATTAATCCTTCGTTTTCGTAAATTTGTAGTTTTTTTTCGTAGTGAGGAATTAGGAGAGAGGTGAATTTTGAAAGCTGAGGTACTCCTTTATCAGTTCTTAATCCTAGAAAAAACTCTTCTATTAAATAATCTTTTTTACTAAGTGGCTCAAATGCTGAGGGATCGAGAAATTGCTTGTTGCAGTAGTTTTCAAGATTATTAGTGTTTTTGAATCTCAGACCTGCTTCTGGTGTGGAGAGTCCTAGAGAAGAAAGAAATTCTGAATTAAGTTCTTTTTTCTTTAAAAATGAAGATGCGTTGAGTCCCAAACCGAGATAATTTTCCATTTCTCGATAAATTCTATTGTGGATACTAGATTTTCCTGCAAGAGCAAAATTTGATAGTTCATATCTATGATATCAGGCATCTAAAAGAATATCCTTTAAAACGCTAAACTCCTCATAGATTTGTTCATCAGTTCCAAAGTATGCTCCTGAGATAAGTGCGTCAGATTTTTTTCTTTTTCGAGTTTGATTTTCAAAAAGCTCCAAAGTATAAAGCGAGAAACTATCGGCAAATTGTGAATTTACAAAATCTGTAAAAAACTGTAAAGCTGAAGGAGTCCGCAGGTAGGGATTGCCTTTTTTACTCTGGTTCCATTTTCCAAAAGCGATAAAATCAAAATTAAAGACTGTATTATCTTGCTTGAGAGGCTGGAGATTGCGGAGAAAATCAACCAGTCCGAGGAAACGTGTGTGTCTTCCTGCGAGTTGAAGCACTTCATTATCAAAGCTTTGGATTCCAAAGGAGAATCTGATTCTTGGATATTTTTTTCAAAAGGTTTTTTGAAGAGCTTTTATGATTGTGTAAATTTCCTCTTCAGGATAAGGATTAAACTCAAAGCTTAGTTCTGCAAGGTTAGAACAATCAAAGTATTGCTCTACGGTGAAGATAATCTCAGAAAGCTGATCTGCTCCAAGGAGATTTGGCGTCCCACCTCAGAAATAAAGAGTTTTTATTCCTTCGTGATGAAAATGCTCGCTGTAATGTTTGATTTCTTCTTTTAAAGCCGAGAGGTACTGTGCGATTTGATCAGATTTTTCTGTTAGAGCAAAAGAAGAGAATGCACAGTAGTTGCATTTAGATTGGCAAAAAGGAATATGCATGTAGAGTGAAAGCATTACTGAGGATTTTAGTAAAATACTCTTGATGATCTATTTATAAAGTAAAGAAAATACTTGTCATTTGCAAGAGAAAGTTTATTTTTCAAAAAACTCTTGCATTTGTTTTCTATTTTCGTATACACAGGGTCGTTCATATTTTTTATTTCATTATGAATGGTAAAATGACAAAGAAAATGTTGGCAGTAGCTTTGATGGCTGGGTCTGTATTGGTATTGGCTGGATGTAATAAAACTCCTGCTGAAACTGAAAATGAAGTTGTATCACCTGATGCAAGCGGTGTTGTAATTGATGTAGATGCAACATCTGGAGCAACTATGGACGATTCTGCAGCTTCTAGTTTTGATGAAACTTCTCTTACTGGAGATGAATCACTAACTTCTGGTGCAGATACTGCTTCTGTTGATGAAGCTGCTAATGCTGCTCTAGCTGCTCAACAAGAAGCTCTTAAGAATGCTGGTGTTGATGCTGCTGCTGTTCAAGCTGCTCAACAAGCTGCTCTTAAGAATGCTGGTGTTGATGCTGCTGCTGTTCAAGCTGCTCAACAAGCTGCTCTTAAGGCTGCTAAATAGTTTAGTACTATAAAACGCTTGTAATCTCAAAGCAAGCAAGTATAAAGGAGAACATCTATAAAGGGTGTTCTTTTTTTTATTCCTCAAAAAAATATGCTACTCAGAGCATACTTACAGACAAAACATCAACTCCCAAGGAGAAAAATAACGCTACTCATTGATAATGGGAAAGTTTTTATTAACAAAGAAAAGGTAAATAACTATAAAGCTGAACTGCATGAGAAAGATCTGCTTGAAATTCCAGATATAAAGCTTCAAGAATATATTTTATCGGATACATCTAATACAGAAAATAAAAAACCAGATTTTATCCTTTTCAATAAACCTAAGGGATATACTTGCTCAAAGGCAGATCCATATAATCAGGTTTTTTATGATCTTTTGCCTCAAAAGTTTAGGAAATATTATTATATTGGGAGACTCGATAAAGAAAGTCGTGGATTGATGCTTTTGACTAGTAAGCCGGAACTCGTCCATCAGTTTGAGCATCCAAGCAAGGAAATTGAAAAGAGTTACCTTGTCCAGCTCGATAAGCCTTTTGATCGGAAGCTTAAAAATAAAATCTTAGGTGGAATCTCTGAATGAGGTGAATTTCTTAGAACAAAACAACTCAAAAAATCTGACTTTTGACTGTTGGAAATTACCCTTAATGAAGGAAAAAAAAGGCATATTAGGAGAATTTTTAAAGCTCTTGGCTATGTGGTGACTGATTTGCAAAGGATTCGTATCGGTTCTTATGGTCTTGGTTCTTTGCCTGAGGGGAAATGGAAGGCTCTTAATTAGTTTTTTGAGCTGTTAAAAAGAGGGACGATTCGTCCCTCTCATTTGCTACTTTTTCTCTGCTTTTGATGTAGCTTTGTTACCTTCTCCTGCTGTTGAGGATAATCCCTGAACTCTGATCATTAATTGCTGTCTGGATCTTGGAATACAATATCTCTTTCGAGAATTTCTCCGTCCTGCTTTCGCATCCCATATATGGTTTCGGATATCCAGAAGAGTAGTACCATAGGCATTGTGACGAGGATTACTCCAATGAGAAAGAGTAATACAAGGCAGCCATTTCCTTTTTTATTCTTTTCCATATATTTTTTTAAATTTGTGTTTGTTAGGCACAGTTTAAGGTTTTGGGGGTGGAAAATCAAGTATTTTTTTGCTTGCAATTGATGTTGTTTATCTTAGGATAGGGAATTGCTTTTATTTATTAGGGAGATTCGATGTTTTGAAAAATTAGAAAGTTCTTGAAACCTGACTTGAAAACCCTTAATACAATCTCGATTTCTAGGGCTGCGATTTTGCATAATCTCGATATTATGAGAAAAATTCAGCTAAAATCTGCTTTCTTTCCTGTTTTGAAATCGAATGCTTATGGACATGGGATTTTGCAGATATTGGAAATTTTGAAGGGGCAGAATTTTCCGTATTTGGTCGTTGATAGCTTCCCTGAATATCAATTGGTGCATAATCATTCCAAGTTTGATATTTTATTGCTTGGTGAGACTTTGCCTGAAAACTATCGTTTTTTTGATTTGAGGAGAACTGCGTTTGCGGCTTATACTTTGAATGCCTTGAAGGCGCTGGCTCAACTGCACAAAAAAGTCAGAATTCATCTTTTTTTTGATACTTGAATGCACAGAGAAGGGGTTCAAGAACAGAATTTGCCTCAGATTTTGGCGTTTCTCAAAGAGCATAAGCAGCTTGAATTGGAAGGATTGATGTCTCACTTACACAGTGCTGATACTGATGATGCATCGATTCAAAAGCAAGTTGCTTTGTTTAAAAAAATGGGAAATCTAGTTGAACAGGCAGGTTTTGCTCCCAAATGGAAACATATTTGAGCTTCTGCTGGTTTATTAAAAATACATGATGACTACTTTTCAGCTTTTAGACCAGGATTGCTCCTTTATGGTTATAGTCCGATTCCGGATATGAGGAGTAAATTGGGTTTGCAGTCGGCACTTACTTTGTATTCTCGTATTGTTTCTCTGCAATATGTCCCTCAAGGAGAGTGAGTGAGCTACAATCAAAAATGGAAGGCTGAAAACCCTTGTAGAGTAGCTGCAATCCCTTTTGGATATTATGAAGGTTGGCTGAGGAGCTTGAATTGAAAACTTGTTTATCGTTATCATCAGAAGGATGTTCCGCAGCTTGGGGTGATTTGTATGAATTTGAGTTCTTGTTTAGCGAGTGAAGAAATGGCAGTTGGGGATGCTATAGAGCTTATTAGTCCTCAAGTTTGACTGCAGAATAGTGTTGAGGTGATCGCAGAGAAGGCTGACACAATTCCTTATGAGATTTTGATCAGATTGGATAAGGGTATAAGAAGGGTTGTTATTTAATTTTTGTGTCCTGTTTTTATTTTTCGTTATGGGGGTTAGATTCAGATTTTTTCTTTTGACTTGTGCAGGCTTTTTTTTATACTTGGTTAATTTTTAGGCTTTATTTCGTTTTTTTTTCTGATGAACGAACCAAGAGAGGAACCAGAGTCGTTTTGAAAAAATAATTATGATCAGCTTTCTCATATCATTTTTGACGCTTATGGGACTTTGCTTTCTCCGTCTAAATACAATATCTGGCAAGAGCTCGGAAAGCGCGCGAAAGCTACAAGAGAGGAGGTTTGAAGGGCTTTGGCGGCTTCAGATGATTTGCAGGAGATTTTGGATAAGATGGCTATTCCCAAGCCTTCTCAAAAGGAGTTTATGGAAAAAGTGCGTGATGATATTGCGCAAATTCAGCCTTATCCTGATGCGATTCCGCTTTTGAAGTATTTAAAAGATCGTAAGTATTCGTTGGCGATAGATAGTTTCTTAATCCCTCTTTATGCTGGTCCCATCAAGGAGCATTTTTCTGATTATGTTGAAAAATTTGTTTTTTCTTTTGAACAGCAACATATGAAAGGAGAGAGTCAGCATTATTCTGATCTTTTACAATCTCTTAATATCCCTGCACATCAGGCTCTCTTTGTAGGAGATCATTATAGAAGGGACTATCTTGCTTCTAAAGCAGCTGGAATGAATGCCTTACACCTTTCTAATAAGTGAGGGAAAGTGGGAAAAGAAAAATTAACTACACTCGATGAGCTTCTTACGGTGCTTAATATCTAAATTTTTTGCAAAACTACTTCGTGCAACTTTAATTGCTTGAGGAGTAATCTTTGATAATACTGCTTCTTTTTCTTCTCAAATAACGCTAAATTCTCATGCTTGCTGTTCGAGATTAAGCAATTCTGCGAAAAAGAAATGAGATATAGAATGTAAATTAAGATCCTGCTTTTGCTCATACTTTTCAAGCTGAATGGTTATCTGCAGATTTTTAATCTTTTAAATATGAAGAAATCAGTCTTCTTCTTTAATTTCTCTTTCAACTGCTTGTTCTAAGCTTTCTCCTTCTTCAATTCATCATCAAGGGACAGTAATGCCATATTGTTCTTCAATCAAAGCGAATTTTTCTTCATTCGGGTGCTTTAAAAAGCAGGCAACTCTTTCTCTCGTCTTTCGTTCCTTATCATTTTGAGGGGGCTGAATTTCTGAGACAATCGTAATTTTTTCCATTACCATAGTTCATCAAATAAAGCTCCAACCTCATCAAAATCATCATCTCCAATCAAAACAAGATCAAATGCTTTTTCATACGCTTTAAGTAGTTCTGGAGTCTCCAAAGTCAGAATTCAGATTTTGAGAAGCGTTTCATGATTACTTCCCTGTGCCATTTCAGCATCACCAAGTCCATCACCGATAAGAATTACATTTTTCCTTTTCTCAAGCTTTTCCCTCAGCTCTGGAAACTTAGAAAAAACTCATTCATCTTTATTGAGTGCATGAATAACCTCTCCTTCAATACCTTTCGCAAAGCCCATTTCATCTCGGCTAAAACGATTGATCACATAGCTGATATTTGGAAAATCACAGGCATTATGCTGCATAAAAAGCGGAATTGCATCTCCACAACCGCTTGCAGAAAAAATCACAAGCGGGATTCAGCTTTCATCTAATTTTCTAAGACATTCAGCAACACCTTTCCTCAGCTGGAGATGACCATTTTGCGCAATATCTTTGAGGTCTGTAAGTCTGAGTTTTGAGGCAATCAAGAGTTCATCGTGCTTTTCTCGCCATTCCTGCATTTGAGCTTTTCTATATTCCAGAGGCAAGCTAGAATCGCACTCTATAGCATGATAATGATCAAAGAGCTGATGTGCTTTTTCAGCATAATCCTCGCTAAGATGATTACCATCTCTCAAAAGTGAAATAATGCTCGGCGTTTTTTCCCCATTGAAAGTCCCGTAAGTAAGCGTTCTATCAAAATCAGCAATAATAAAGCAGGACTCTTTCCCAGCCTCTTGAATCGCTTGCTTTTTCTGAGCAAAAAGTTCTGGATTTTTGATATGGACTTGCATTGACTATTCAGCTAAGCTAAAGTGAACTCTCTCATTTCAAGAAACAAATTCTGAACTGATCACTCAGTCAGCCTCTTTTTCTTCTATCGTCAATAATAAGGCTTCTCACTTGAATATTTCATCAAATTCTTTCAAAATCGCTCTCAAATATTCACTTTCAGTCGTATAGCTCAGCTTTACCTTTTGCTCTACTGCAAAATCTGCATCTTTTCTCATTTGGTTGAGGAAACGAGAAATCTCCCTTGCGACCCCCTCTCTCTCAAGTTCTGGAGTCAAAGTCAAGTCAAGCTCTGCGATCATATTCCCCTCTACTGCGATATTATTGGCATCAAGCCCTTCATACGCTACTTCATAATCCTCAACACTCAAAACCCAGCTTCCTCCCTGTGGAGAGAAAACTTCAATCTGTCCGTTTTCAAGCTCTCTGATATTTCCTTGTTTTCCATTTGCGATGATTTGCCCGGTATCTTTCCCAAATTTTGCAGAAAGTTGGCTTCCCAACGGTTTAAAAACTTTCACCAAAGGCTTATCCGAACTAAAAGGTCAGATTTCTTTTACATTCACTTCTTCTTTGATGATTTCGCCGTATTTTTCCAAAAGCTGTTGTTCGTTGAGCATGCTCGTGATTTTAAAAGAATAAAAATCAGATTAAATATAGAAAATCGTCGGTAGAATGCAAGATTTCTTTTTTAGATTGTATCACGAGCGATTTCTTTGAAATAAATTGTTCTTTCTTGACCTTTGATATTGCCTTTTGCAGAGTTCTGCGTTCCAATATCAGAAAGCTGAAACTTTCCAGTGCTAGTCCTCTCCAACTGAATTAAAGCTCCTCCAAGTCCAAGCTGTTGCCCCAACCAATAACCAATACTTCTAATATAGGTTCCAGAGCCAACTTCAAGTTTAAGCTTCAAAAGAGGGAAATGATAGTCTAGAATTTCGTAAGCATAGATTTTCATTGGCTTTTCTTGGATTTCTGCGGTTCCTTTTCTTGCATCTTTATAGCGTCTTTTCCCATTCTGTTTTTTTGCACTAAAGGTCGGCAAAGGAAGCAGGGCTTCTTTTTCTTCATGGAAGAGGATTGAGTCTAAAAGGTGAGAAATCTGATCCAAACTTGGGGCAGGAATCAGTTTTCCTTCTTTTTTAAGAAAAAAAGCTGTTCAGGCATCCTGAGACTCAATGACTTCAAATCTCTCTTCCTTCTCCCAGAAACTTGCATCTCGGGTATCAGTCAGAAGCGAAAAATTAATCGTCGTTTCATAACTTTTATCAAGCCCAATCAAAGATGTTAGTTCTTTCGTGCCTTTCCCAATTCCGAGGATCATAAGTCCACTTGCCATTGGGTCTAATGTTCCGCTGTGTCAGACTTTATCTTGGAAATGCGTCCTAATGATTTTTACCACATCAAAACTGGAAATTCCGCTTGGTTTGTAGCAGGCAAGGAGCATTGGAGTCAAAAAAAAGATAAAATTTCCGTTAAATAATAGAAAAAAGCTGATTTTTTTCAAGGAGGAAAAATTTCAATCTTAGAAATTCTAATTCCTAAGCTAAAAAAACTTTTGATCAAAAAAAGTCATCAAAAATTTGTAATTTCTTTCATCTCTGAATATAATAATATCGTCATCAAGAAATAAGTCCTTTATGGTTTTTATTGCTCTTGGTGGTGTTCAGGTTTTTAAGTCTTTTGATTTGATGACTTGGGCGAAGATAATGGATGTGATCTTTAAAATTCTGCAAAATGATGTTATTGGTCTCTTCCTTATGATGGCGAGTTTTGAGCTATGGGGCAACCTTATTGCTTGGAAAATTGGCTTTTGAAATAAACAAAAGTTTAAAATCAGATTTTTTCTGGCTTGGTATTCGTAAGATATAGTCCATTTCAAAGGTGGTAGAGGATTACTGCTTTTGCTTGGAAGTAAGGTAACTGGTGCTTTCAAGGGACTAGACTAGGTTTTGCTCTAGAAAGATGTGAGTATTCTTTTTGTTTGATGAGGCTTCCTCCTCAGGAATTACTGCTGTAGGATAGGAGGACTTTTAGAAAAGGATTCAGCTTTTTATCAAGGTTTAGGTGATGGAGATGGTAGCATAAAAAGAGTATTTGTTATTTGCTCTCTTTAGAGAAAGAGTAAGTCTCTAAATGTATCAAATGATGATTGAAAGCTCTTGATCGGATTTGTTTTTACTCACTATCGTAAAAGTAGATTGATCAATCTTCCTCTAAAAGATATTACTTTTTAAGTATCTAATTCTGGCTTTAGGATTGCCTAGAGCGTTAGGTAGCTTGGGACTGGTTCCTGAGTCTTCGGTTGTGATGAAGCTTCGTTTGCAGAACATTCATTTCTGTTATTTTCAGAAATGGAGAGTGCATGATTTCGTGTATTCTCTTTTTTTTATAGAGAAAAAAATTTAAAATTAGAAAAAAAAACTGAATAGAAATGATATTCAGTCTTTGAAGCTTTTTCTATAATGTTGAGATAATCGGCGTTTGGAATCAGCTTTTTTGCTTTTAAATAGTGAGAATGGTCAACTCTTCTTATTCATTGCTGACGCTTTGTGTGGAATCGAGGAGGGGATTGTAAATCGAAAAGAGGAGCGAAATGAGATCTCTCGTATTGAGAAGTTCGGTTTTGATGCCGAGGCTACCAAGGCCTTCTTGGATAAGGGCGGCTCTTGTGTTGAGCATTTTTTGCCCTTTTATGAAGTTTCTATATCTGGAAACGATAGTTTCGATGTCGTCCTTGCTATTAAGGGTATCCATAAACTTGCTTCGTCGCGGTTTTTTTACTTGGTCGAGATCGGTTTCGCTGGTGTAGTAAGGAATGATGATATAAAATTCCTTGACGAAAATAAGCCCTTGTCTCAGGTTGATCTCCTCCAAAAAAGACGCATAGTTTTTGCCCTGCTCTTTTAGAGCTCCCGGGTCTAGTTTATTGATGTTTTCGTGTACGTAATTGAGATATTCTCTCAGGTCTAGGTAGGTATTACGGATCAGAAACTGTAAGGGAAACTCTAATCCATTGAGAAATCTTTTGTATTGCTCTAAGATGGTTTGAATTTCGTCAAAGTTTTTGAGATCGAGGTTGACGCCGTCTGCCTTCAGGATTGCTCTGATTCCTCCGTCTTTGAGAATTGCGTATCCGTCCTTGATCTCAGAAATAGGAAGCATTGTCTCGGTATTAAACTGAGTTTCTTGTTTCCCTTTTTGGATATTTTGATTTTCAAGGTTTTTGAAGAACATTTCCCTACGGTTTGGCTAAAAGAATGCTGTGAAGAACGGGAGCTATGGTGTATATGCTTTGTTTTGATAGATTCGGAAGAGGAATGTCACGATCATTCGTGCTAAACCCATAGCTGCGATAGCGATGGCGATTCCTTTTAGGGTGCTTTTTACGTTGTTAAATTGTTTATCTCCGTCTCCAACCACCATACCATAGAAACTATACAAAAGAAGACAAAATGCAATAAGACTTACAAAACTGAGTGCATAATTCAGAATTTTTTTGATATAGTAAAAGGCTTTTTGTGGTCCGTGATAATCTGGACCATCAAGGCTAAACACATTGAGCAATCTATTTAATAAGCTATCTTCTGGGCTTACAGCATCGTCTTTTACGAGCTTTCCGTATTCAGTATCAGTATCGGTTCCTATGACTCCTCCTTCATAGTAAAATGGGTTTTCCTCTGCAAAAATGGGGGTAAAAGAAATGCATGCGAAAATGCTTGTTATCAAGAATTTTATTCAGAGCTTTGGGAGTTTCATCTATTTTTTTTATTCACGAATATAAAGCTGAATTTTTTAGAGGTTCATTACCGTTTTTAGGAGTCGGAAGATACCACTTACGACAAATCGGCTGATTGCGATTCCTGCGATTCAGATTGCTATTTTTTTGAGGGTTTTATTTCCCGCTTTAAACTTTCCATCGTCTCCGGCGGCTGTTGTCATTTGGAAACCTGCATAGAGTAATATACAAAAAGCGACCAGACTAAGCATTCCTAGTGCGTAATTTATAAGTTTATGGATGAGATCAAGGGTTCTCTTGGTTGCGTCTTTTTGTGATTCGATTTTTGTTTTACTTTCAATGAGGTTGCCGATTTCTTTGTCGCTGTCTTTGGAATGAATGATGTCGTGGCTTCACTGACGCATTGCTTCTTGGTCGGGAGGAGTGATGATGTCTTTGTCTTGAGTAGTGAGGATTTGATCCGTTGTGGGACCGAGAGATCTTGTGGCTGTAGAAAAGTTTATCCCCAAGATGAGCATACTACACAATCCTAAAATTCCATACTTTCGCATTTTTTTATGGCTATATAAATTCTCCTCAAGTATACTTAGTTCTGGAGAAAAATGCAAATTTTGGCGGTTTTTTGCCAGTGGGAAAAAGAAAAAAACTGACCTCAGCGATCAGTTTTAGATGTTTTTAAAATTGTAAAACTCAATTCCATTGATCATATCGGTTTTTACGGGATTGAGGGTTTCGTTTGCTTGGAGAATGAGGATTTTATCATCAAGAGAAATATTCCCCTTGAAGATCATTCTAATCATTTCTTTTCCGATTTTTTTGAGATTCTCGTAGTTGAAGGATTGTGAGATTTTGTACCCTTTTACTCCTCGCACGAGACTTAAGTATCTGTAGGTATCTTTTGATTGGGTAAAGGTGATGATTGGTATCTTTGGACCCAATGAAGAATATCTCGAGGCAGTATAGCCGTTTTCTGTGAAGCAAATCGTTGTTTTGATTCAGAATTCTTCTATACTTCTGAATGCATTGTAAATGATATAATCTCTTACCTCAAATTCATTGCTTGTTTTGAATCTTTCAATTTCCTGGTATTCGTATTTGAGTTCGTGATTTCAGAGGATATCTCCTGCTTTTTCAATTACATCAAAAACTTGATCCTCAATAAGGAAGGTCTCTAGCATGATTCCGTCAATATGCTCCTGAGCTAATTCTTGCATCTCTTTCCCAAAAGATTTTAGAAGAGGTTTTTCGTAATCCCTATTAGTATAGGTGATAAGCACAGGTTTTCCTTCGGCTTTGACTGACTGGATCAATGTGTTTAGTTTCTTGGTTGGATTCAACTTTTCTAGTACATTGGCAACGAGGATTATTCCGTCTGCGGTTTTGAGGATTTCTTTGAAGTTCTGGAGTCAAGACGTGGTTTCTATCTTGGCGAAAACTTTCATTTCTTTCGCATTATTTTGATCAAGGAATTCTTTTGCACTTTCTACATGTTCGGCACTATTGGAGCAGGCAAGTCCGATGACGTGAGCTCCGTATTCTAGTCCCCAGAGGATGTCTTTTTTATCCTTTTCTGTTAGGGCTTCATCTTTGTTATCTAAGGCATCAAAATTTATTCTATCGTATTGCAAAATTTCTCAGTTTCCTGCTGATAAAACTTCGACTTGTGCAGTATCCTCTTCTGTGCTCAGAATTTTGAAGCTCGTGTTGCTCTGTTCACAGGTGATGATTGTGTTTTCTTTTAAATTTCCGAGATCTGGATAATCGATGTAAATTTTACTCGTTCCTTCTTGTGCGTATTCAGAATACTCCATGGTCCATTTTTCTCCCTTTTTGATTGGGAAATTGCAGGTGTTTTTCATTCTGATATCAATCCCTTTGGTTTCCAAGATGATTGTTTTGCTGTTGTCAAGCTTCATGATGGTATCAATGTATTTTTTGTTATTGTCGTCATAGCCTTTTGAGAGGGTAATTCTAAAGGCATCTACCATATTGATGATTTTAGAAAGCACGGTTTCTTTAGCAAGGATCGGACTTACTCCGGCAATGATTTTGGTAAATCTAAAGTTGTTCATAATGAAAAAGAAGGGTAAAAATCTGGAGTAATGTTGGGGTTTGATTTCAGCTTTTTGATTTTTTGATTTTTTGATGAGAGGGATCTAAGAGTGAGATGTCATCACGAGCCGTAGGCGAAGTGATCCAGATAGCAAACAAGCTTAATTTTTACTAGATTGCTTCGCTTTGCTCGCAATGACATTTAAACGATCATTATTACTGAGAAAGGTCGCTTTTGTTATTCTGAATTGATTTATTCTGCATTTATCACGACAAAGCCTTTTCTCTTGATGAGTGTAGCGGTTTCTTTATTTTTGATGACAATGTTTGCTTGATTATCCGCCTTTGCATAGACTAATCCATCATCAACGAGCAGCGGAACCGTTTTATTTCTAAACTCTTCTGGGAGCGAAATCACCAAAGGATCGCCTTTCCTATCACCTCCTGCAATATCTACCTTCACTTCAAGCAAAGGCAATTCGTTGAAGGTTTTGACATGGATTCTGAGTCCGATATCTTTTTCAAGGTTCGTGATTGCGGTTCAGCCTTTTCCGATAATTTTTCCTTTATAGTATTCAGGAATATAAAGCTCAAGCTCGCTTCCTTTGATCGCAATATGGAAATCACAAGGGAGCAACTGCTGTAATTTTCTCTGAATTCCCTCTTTTGCATACTGAGAAACAACTTGGGTTTTGGTTGGTACTTTTGGATTGCCATTTTCATCGGTAGCAATTGGCATTACCACGACTTGCTCTCCAAAGGTATAGATTTCATAGAGGGGCTTTTTCTGAAGGAAGCTAGAAACGACAATGACAGGTCTCGCAAGCTCTTCTGAAAGCATTCCATCTGGGACTTTTGCAGTAAGTTCTAGGGTAAGAACTTCGCTCACTTGCCCTTTATCAATAAAGATAACGGTATCTACGACCTGAGGAATGATTCCCATTTCAATACTTCCAATGAATCTCTGAATACTATCCACAGGTTTTGTCGCATGGATGACTCCAACGAGTCCAATTCCTGTGAGCCTGAGATCTTTATAGAGTTCAAAGTCAGGTTTATTTCTTACTTCATCATAAATCGTATAATCAGGTCTAGAAAGCAGAAGAATATCCCTCACTTCATCGTGGCTTCCGTAAGTAAAAGAATACTGCACGATATCATCATTCAGCATCAAATCTCTCGGCGACTCAATCGTCTTGATGATATGCTGATCTTTGTGATACAGCTCAATCAACGCCCCAGTAAAAGTAGATTTTCCGCTTCCAGGAGCTCCAGAGACGAGGATCCCTTTGGATTTATTTCTCAGTAATTCAAAGAGTTCTGGCTGGAGATTGTACTCTTCAATGCTCATTTTCTTTACCGGTTTCACTGCGGTAAGTTCTAGTCCATCGGAAAGTGCAGGATACACGATTACGATTCTATAGGGTCAGATTTGGAGGACTTTTGAGAGTTCTCTATTGATCTCCAGAAAGGCATCTTCTCTGCTTTCTACCTCTTTAAAAAGCTGATCAATAAGTTCATTAAAGGCTTCTTTGGTCATAATTTCGTTTGGATCCACGACAGGCTGCCAATTCCCTGGGAATCCTTTTTTCCTGAGAATTGGTCTATTAGCTTTGAGATGGAGAGACATAGTCGTTTCATCAAAATACTTGTCCAAGACTGAATTTCCAATAATCGTTTGTGTCATATTTTTGTTTACAAGATTAAAAAGCCGTAGCCTTTCTCATTATAGTCAGATGAAGGAGAAAATACAAAAAAAACCTGACTTTTCTTTTGAGGTAAAACGGCGGAGTATATATTGATTTTTTTGTTTTTTTCAATATAAAGTGAATGTGTAGGAAAATTTTCCTAGGTTTTATCGGTATTTTTGGAAATGTTTTTTCATTTAACGGGAATAAAAGATATTGCAGATAGAAATTATAGCTTGGAGTTTCTCATTGAGGGAGAAGATATATCGTCTGTCAAGCAATTCCTTGCTGATCAGAAGGTTATTGTTCTTGGATTGGAGCATTTTACCAATGAACCTCAGACTTTTGGAGCTGTTTATTTGGATGTTGAGTCTAAGAAGAAGGTTTTTAGGATTGTTGGGAAGTTTGATACGTTAGAAGAATTTCTTGCTTACTTTGTGAAACTAAAACTTAAAGTCGTAGATGCTAATTCTTTTGTTTCTCCTCTAGAGCCTCAAAAAGTTCAATCTCTCCTTCAACAGATTTATCAGAAACAAGAAGAGCAAGAACGTCTCTATCAACAGGCCAAGGAAAAAAAGGCAAAACAGGCAAAATTAAATTTTCAAGATAAGAAGCTAGCTAGGGCTTATGAAGCGATTGACCAGATTATTAGTCAAATTGATCAGCTTTTGGCTATTGGTGGGAAAAATATTCCTCCTATGACGTTGAAAAATTTTGATGATATGAGGTGAGCTATTAATAAGCTCCGTTTGGCGACAAACTATGATAAAATTATTGAAGAACTTCACAAGGCGATGAATCTTATTGTTGAAACTCAGGATTTATTACTGTGAAAACTGGATGCATGAAAGATTTTTACTGTTGTTCCGCAGAGTACTATTACGAATATCGAAGTTATTAGAGAGCAGACGAGGCTTGCTAAAGCAAAGTTGCTTACTGCATTGGGAGCTCAGCTTTCAGGAGATGAAGTAATGTATTCTTCACTTGGGTATCTTAAAACTTTTACTCAATATCTTCGTAAGGATATTCGTACGGCGATGGATAGTAAGTTAACTTTGTGTAGATTGGTTTTTCAGGGAGCAGAATTATTGTTGTTGTTTTTCCTCTTGGAGGTTGTGATTTTTTCTGTTTTTGGTCAGAATTTTGGTCTTAATTTAGGTGTTCAAAGGGTTGGAATTATCCTGATATATGGAGGTGTTTTGGCGGGACTTTTGAGGATTGTGAATGAGTATTTTCGTCCTCAAACGGTTTTGCATTATTTGTTCTTTTTCCTCGGTATTGTTGCTATTTATTTTTTTATTATCTATCTTATCAAATTATTTTTAGTTCTCTAGGAGGTTTCTTGTGATCTATTTTATCGTCCTGCTTATATGTTGAGCGTTTATAGCGTTTTTTCTTCAGCTTGGAGTCTGGTATTTTTGATTATTCCCGCTGATTTTTTTGGTTGTTTTTTTTTCTCAAGGTATAAAGGATGTTCATTTAAAATTACTGGAGACTGATCTTTCTGAAAAGTATGGTCTTTATCTGCTTATTGGATTTATTTTTTTGTGAATCTTTGGAGTTTTGAATTTTATTGGATTGGACTATCAATCAGGTTTTTTTGTTTTGCTTTTTCTTACGTTACTTGCTCGATATGGAGCCTATTTTCTAAATTATGAAGATGGGAAGCAGCTTTTTGAGCATTTTTTCTTGATTTTCCTCTTGTTGCTCCTGTGAAATAGTGTGTTTTTGGATGGAGTGATTGGAGTATCAGCAATGCTGAGCTTAACTTCACTTTTTGCGGTATTGGCTTATGGAGGTTTGCGATATTGAGTTGCGTCTTTTTTCCCGGTGGATTCGAAATATCAGTATTATTTTTTCTTTTTCCTTTTTTTGGCTTTTCTCCGTGCTCTTTTCGTTAGTGTGAATGGAGGACTTCAAGCATTGAACTTGGATTTGGGAATTTGCTTTGTTTTGCTCCTTTGTTTGGATTATTCAAAGTCTTCTCCGCAGAAAAATCTTGAAGCCTCTAGGAATGTTTCACTTAGGAGGGTTTTGGCAGGGGAGAGGATTTTGGGCAAAAAAAGTAGACTCACTCTGATGCACTCAGGAATTCGTTTTTTCAAGGAGTTGCCAATGAAACTTTGGAACTTTTTGGAGTATCTGAATGTAGTTCTTTTGCTAGGAGTCCTCGTTGCTTATCTCTTTCCTGTGTTTCAGGGGCAGGTTTTGCAGCAGTGGTGGTATCGATTGGGAATTTCGTTTTTCTTAGCTAATGCTTTTTTGCTGAAGAAGAATCAGATTTTCTCTCTTTTGAGTAGATTTGCTGTGGTTGTGATTATTAATTTTTCTTTGTATGTGAGTTTATTGGTCGTGGATAAGAATGTACAGTCAATGCTTCCTTGGCTTATCGTTTGGAATCTGCTCTGTGGAGTGCTTGTTTTTTATACAAGATTTGGAATGGTAAGGAAATATGTGAAGAAAATTGATGTGCTTTTCTGGCTGATTGCAAGTCTCGTGGCGATGTTGCTTAATATTGTCCTTCTTATGTGACTTTCAATTTCTTGACAGCTGATTTTTTCGCTAATCTTTTTCTATTTGGGGATTCAATGAGTGATTACTTATTATGTCATTCAACTGATAAAAGTGTATGATTTACCAAAGACTGAGGAAGGAGCAACTAGTTCTGATCCTCTTGAGAAACTTTTGGGAAAGGAGATTTCTCTTTAATGTAGTTGTTTACTCTCTTCTGGGATAATGATAATGATTTGTTTTTTGGAGAGGTCGGAATTTTTTGGAGTATAGAGATTATCTCGGTTTTCTCTTTTTTCTCTCAGGATTTCTAATTTTAGAATATCGCTTTTTGCTTTTGCTGAGTAGAGTTCTTGATTTGCGAGTTTCATAAAATATCCTCTTGTGGTCGAAAAATTAATGTAATACATAAATATGCCTCAGAAAAGAAGAAAAACAGCGAATAATCCTCAGATTTTTGCTAAATCTCGTAATTCTTGTTTAGTTCTGTAGGTTTCGAGGAAGCTTTTGAAGCTTTTGTGAAATGATTTTAATGATTGATAGGCGAAAGTTTTTACTTTATGCTGAGCTATTTGGAAAGAGGTGTTATTCTCTGGCATTGGGCGTATTGTTGAATAAATCAGGTTTTTATTTTTTTTCAATAATTCTGAGTTTTGCACTTCTGGCAGCTTTATTTCTTTGGACTTCAGTATAGTGGGGAACGATTACTTTTTTATTTATCAGCTGAAAATCTCAGCTTTCTGCAAGGGTTTTGAAGGCATTTTTGGTGATTCTGTCCTCAATGCTATGATAGGTAATAATCAAGCATCTTCAACCCTTTTTCAAAGTCTGAGGAAAGTCTTCTAAAAACTGCTCTAACTGTTCAAGTTCACGATTGACCATAATCCTGATGACTTGAAAAATGACAGCAATCTTTTTCTGGTTGAAATGATGGCTGGTGAGAAAGTCTTTGAGCTGAAAAGTAGTTGAAAATTCAGATTTTTTTCTCTGTTCACAGAGGAGTTTGGTGAGCCATTCAGCGGTTTTGGGAGAGAAATCTCCATAGATTTGTAAGGCTTGTTCAATGGTTTCGGGTTTTGTTTTTTGAAGCCAATCTTTTGCGGTCGTCGGATTCTTTTCCTGATCAAATCTCATATCCAGCGGTGCATCCGTCTTGATAGAAAATCCACGGCTTCCATCTTTGAAATGTTCTAAGTTTACACCAAGATCTAGAAATTCGTAGTCGAAGAGTCAGCTTTTTTTGCTAATGTCTTTAATTTCTGCATATGAAGTACGGAGAATTTGGATTTGATGAGCGTAGGTTTTGGTTAGCTCTATTGCTTTCTGGATCATCTGCTGGTCAATATCGGTTCCTATGATTTTGAGAGGTTCAATCAGCCTTTTCTGCTCTTCTTGGCTGAGGAAAAACTCGGCATGTCCTCCATGTCCAAAAGTTCCATCAAAGCCAAGTTGTCGGTTTGGTGGGAGTAGATCGTAGATTTCTTGGGCGAGGACAGGAATATGGCGGAGCATAACAAAACAGAAATATAAACAGATCTGAGCATACGGAAATAGGGGAGAAAAACAATCAGATTTCTCTTTAAGAGGATTATTAGAAGAAGGCAGGCTTTTTTACTTTTCTCCCTGATATTGGTAGGAAAGGATATTATATTCTTCTGTATCATAAGCGACAATCCCTTCTGAATGCCAGAGATGAAAGGTTTTTATTCCTACTTCCAAAGCCATTTTACTGCAAATCGTGCAATAGGGGTTGCCGGATTTAGCAGGTTTCCCTTCTGGATCTAGGCGAATAAAATATAAATCTGAACCTGGAAGTTGATCTGAAGCGAATTTCAAAGCATCAAGAATTGCTCTTTGTTCAGCATGGATGCAGCATGTCTTATCAGTAACTTTTCTATGATACTGTTCCTTATCGCAGTGGCATCTTCTTTGGGATTCTAAGTGCTGAGGTGGGGAGTTGAAGCCTTTCCCGATTATTTCTCTGTCTTTGACGATGACACAACCACACTTGGATCTTTCACAAGTCGCTTTTTGTGCTATTTCTGCAGCTTGTTGGATAAAAAACTCTGCTTGTGTATGATTTTGTCAGGTTAGAAGTTTCATTTTTATTTTTCTAAGGTTAAAAGTTATTCTAAAAAGGTTTTATAATCAATCCATTTTGCATGCATTTGGTAAGATTTTTATTTTTTACGATGGCGTATTAGCATTTGGATCTTTTATATTTTAAGCGAGTCTACAGAAATAGAGGAGAAAAACAATCAGATTTTTTTTTACTTAAGAAAAACACTCCAACCGTTAATCGTTGAAGTGCTTTTCATTGTATTTAAGAAATAAGAGTTCAATAAGATTATTCTTCATCCATCTTCTTTACCTTTCCTGCTCTTTCTTCGATAATTTTCTTTTCAATCATTGCAGGAACCTTTTCATAGTTTGAGAACTCCATAGAGTATGCAGCTCTTCCTTGAGTATTTGATCTCAAATCAGTTGCATATCAAAACATCTCTGAAAGTGGAACTTTTGCAGCAATTGCAGTAGCATTTCCTCTTGGAGTTTGTCCGAGGATGATTCCTCTTCTAGATGAAAGATCTCCCATTACTGTTCCTACGTATTCTTCTGGAGTTACGATTTCTACAGACATGATTGGTTCAAGGATTGCAGGAGATGCTTTTGCGAAAGCCTCTTTGAAAGCCTTATAAGTAGCAACTTTAAACGCAACTTCTGAAGAATCTACATCATGATAAGATCCAAAGAAAGGAACTACCTTAATATTGATGATAGGGAATCCAGCAAGGATACCTTGAGCCATGGTTTCTTTTGCCCCCTTATCAATTGCAGGGATAAACTCGTTAGGGATCACTCCACCTTTAATTTCTGATACAAATTCGTAGTTTTTCTCTTCAGGAAGTTTTTCTAGTCTAAGAACTACGTGTCCATACTGACCTCTACCTCCAGATTGTTTCTTGAAGAGTCCTTCTCCTTCTGCAGTAGCGAAAATAGTTTCTCTATACGCTACTTGAGGTTTACCTGTATTTACTTCTACTTTATGCTCTCTCTTGAGTCTATCAACGATCACATCAAGATGAAGCTCACCCATACCTCCGATCACAGTTTGTCCGCTCTCTTCATCAGAATGAGCAGTGAAAGAAGGATCTTCAGCCATAAGTTTTGAAAGAGCCAAACCAAGCTTTTCTTGATCAGCTTTTGATTTTGGTTCAATAGCAATATGGATCACTGGATCAGGGAATTCCATTTTTTCAAGAACGATAGGTTTTGCAGCATCACAAAGCGTGTGTCCTGTTTGAGTTTCTTTAAGTCCGAGGAAAGCACAGATATTTCCAGCTGAAATTTCAGAAATTTCTTCTCTCTTGTTTGCGTGCATCAGAAGAAGTCTTCCTACTCTTTCTTTCTTTCCAGTAATAGAATTAAGCAAAGTATCTCATGACTTGATAGTTCCTGAGTATACTCTCACGAAAGTCAAAGTCCCTACAAAAGGATCCGTCATGATCTTGAAAGCAATAGCAGAAACAGGCTCATTAGGGTCGGCTCTCCTTACTACTACTTCTTCTTCATTATCAGGATTATGTCCAACTATTTCCCCTCTATCAAGTGGAGAAGGCAAGAAATCTACTACTGCATTGAGTACAAGTTGAACTCCTTTATTTCCAAGTGCAGTTCCACAAAGCATAGGATAAAGCTGATTGCTAATAGTTCCTGTTCTAATTGCCTTTTTGATAAGATCAATACTGATCTCTTCTCCTCCTAGGAATTTTTCAGCAAGTTCATCATCAAACATTGAGATTGCATCAATCATTTTTTCTCTCCATTCTTCAGCTTGTGCTTGCATATTTGCTGGAATTTCTCCTTCAACAACATCTACTCCTTTTTCTCCTTCAAAATGATAGGCTTTCATTGTGATAAGGTCAATAATTCCCTCAAAAGTATCAGCCTTTCCAATAGGAAGCTGAATAGGAACTACCTTATCGCTCAGTCTTTTTTCTACTGATTCAAGAGACATGAAGAAGTCTGCTCCCATTTTATCCATCTTATTTGCGAAGATGAGTCTAGGAACTCCATATTTATCAGCTTGTCTCCAAACCGTTTCAGTTTGAGGTTCTGCTCCTTGAGAAACATCAAGCAAAGCAACAGCACCATCAAGTACCCTAAGAGATCTCTCTACTTCTACTGTAAAATCCACGTGACCTGGGGTATCAATCACATTTACCTGGATGTCGTGCCAAAAACATGTCGTAGCAGCAGAGGTAATCGTAATTCCTCTTTCTTTTTCCTGCTCCATCCAATCCATATCAGCTTCTCCATCGTGAGTTTCTCCAATCTTGTGCTTCTTCCCTGTATAATACAAGATTCTCTCAGTTGTTGTGGTTTTACCAGCATCAATATGTGCCATGATACCGATATTCCTTACCTTGTCCAAAGGTTTTTTGTCGTTTGCCATCAGTATAAAACTTTAAAATAAAATAATTGGCTTTGCCGTTTTCTTCAAATCTCTGAGAGAAATCCCAAAAATTCAAAAAAATATGACCATCGTTACTATAAAAAAACGCCTGCTGTTTTCAAGTGTTTTTTATCTCGGGAGAAAAGGTTAAAAAAATTAAAATCAGATTTTTTATTTCTTTTTTTTCTTCTTTTCCATAATCAGAGAAATGATTAGTGAGAGGACGAGGATATTGATCAAGATAATCAGTGAGGTAGTAGAAGAGAAATGAATAACAGGACTTAGAAGCATTTTTAGTCCAATAAAGGTGAGAATTACTGCTATTCCATACTTTAAATAGGTGAATTTATCAATAAAGTTCGCTAGTAGAAAATAGAGGCTTCTTAAGCCGAGAATTGCAAAAATGTTGGAAGCGTAGAGGATAAAAGGATCATTTGGAGCGATCGCAAAAATTGCAGGAATGCTATCTACGGCAAAAAGTATATCTGAAAATTCAACTACACCTACGACGAGTAATAGAGGAGTGGCGTATTTTAGTCCGTTTTTTATCACAAAGAAATCTGATTCGTGAAACTCATCGGTCATCCTTGGGAAAATTAGTTTTACGATTTTTGCTCCTAAAGTCTCAGAGAAGTTCTGTTTTTCTTCTGCTTGTTCTTTCTGAAAAAATGACTTTATCCCAGCATAGATCAGAAATATTCAGAATAGAGAAAGTAAAATATTGATCTTTATTGAGAAATTTCTTATGGAAAATTCTGGAAGATAGGTAAGCTGGATAAGTTTTACTCCCATAAAAATAAAGAATGCTCTAAAAATTAACGCTCAAAGCACTCATCGAAATAGTACTTTATGATGTGCTTTTTTCTCAACGCGGAAAAAGCTGAAAATCATCACAAACACGAAGAGATTATCTACAGAAAGTAATTTTTCTATCCAATACGCAGAAAGGAACTGTGAAAATCTTTCTACTCCTGAATCTCGATAAACATATCCTGCGAAAAGCATTGAAAGTCCGATCCAAACTAGTGTTCGTATAAGTGCTTCTTTTGTCTTCACTTCGTGACTTTTTTTATTGAAGAGTCCTAAGTCGAGTAGTATCATAGTCGAGACTATGACTCAAAATACAATCATTTCGTGGGTATACATCGAATATTTGTATGAGTAAAATGGTAGCAAACTATAGCTATTCTTTTTTCTATTTCCATAAAAAAGTAGAAAAACTGATTAAAAATTCAGTATTTTCTTTCGCTTTTTGACTAAAATTTCCTGCTTTAGAATTGCTATTTATCACTTCTTCATAAAAAGTCTTCTAATACTTGACAAATATTGTTTTTGTGCTATAATAATGTTGTCTTTATTTTTTATAAAAATACACCCATGAAAAAACTAGTAAAAAAACTCCACAAAGCTGAAGCTGAAAGAACAAAGGTTCAGAAGATTGTTAGAGATGTAGCTTTCTTTTGAGTTGTCGTGTATGCAGCAGTGATGACATTTATGGTCTTTACTGCAGAAGCAGATAAAACTGAGGCTGAACTTGGTGTTGTATCAACAACGATTGAAGCTTCACACGTTGCTCTTGCAAGATAATTTGGAGATATACTAGAAAAAAGTCTGAATGGGGATGCTTATTCAGATTTTTTATTTTTTTTAATATTGTTGTGAGCTTTTTTCGTCATCAATTGGATCTAGTTTGATGAGCACATTTGCTTTTTTAAATTTCTTTTTGATCGAAGTTTCGACGTCATTATTTACTTGGTGGGCCTCTTTGAGGCTAATCCCCGCGTTTTTAAACACCATATGAAAGCTGATAAATGCTCGGTTTCCTGATTGGTGGGTCCTGAGTTCGTGGAAGCTTTTTACTGCAGGGTGGGCTAGAATGATTGTTCCAATCTCATGGTCTTTACCTAAACTTGTGTCCATTAAGAGGTCAATTCCTTTTTTTGCAATGCTTCGTGCACTATAGATCATGTAAAGTGCCATTCCTCCTGCAATAATTGGATCCATCCAAAACCATTGAGTATGTTGTATAATGATTAGGGTAATGATGATTCAAATATTAGTGAGGATATCCATCTCATAGTGCATTAAATCTGCCTGAATAATCAGACTTTTATCCTTTTTGTTTACCTTTCTGAGTAAAAAAATGATGATTCCAGTAATGAGAATCGCAATTCCCATTGTGATAATTCACGCTCCTGTGCTTTCTAGTGGGGTTCTATTAAGATATTTCTGGATCGATGAATAGATCAAAATAATTCCAGAGCCTCAGATGAAAACGCTTTCTGCAAGGGCTGCGATTGCTTCGATTTTTCCGTGTCCGTAATTGTGTTCTTTATCTGCTGGTTTTTCTGCTGCTTTTAACGCGAAGAGATTGAGCATTGAGATGATTAGGTCCATTACGGAATCTACTGCAGATGCGATGATTACCATACTTCAGGAGACTATTCAAAGTGTTAATTTTATGACTGCTAGTAGGGCCGCACCAAAGGAGGCGATACGGATAACTTTTTTTGCTGATAGCATTCTTTTGTTAAAGTAAAGGATGGAACTATAGCTATTTAAGTTTTTTCTTCAATAGAAATTAGAAATTCAGATTTTGGGCTGATGGAATTTAGGAGTTTTTATTTCTCTCTGGACAAATTGTCATTTCTCTCTCGGAATTATAGAGATTGATGAGATTATCTTGTTCGACTTCTTTGCTAAGGAGCTTTTTTATAATGGAAAAAGTCTTTTGAGGAGATGCTTGGTCTATCTCTTCGCTATTCGCTTCTAGAGCTTGTATTGGAGTGTCTTGAAGAAGACAAAAGCTGGATTCTATTCCTATTCAAAGATCACGATAAATTTGTCAGACACAAGTATCTAATTTGCCACTTTTATTGCCAATTGAAGTGACGAAGATGATTTTTTTGGAGAAAGGGATATGGTCGTCGTTTCCAAATCAGTTTTCGCTTAGGAGAAATTTTTTATCGTCTGGAAAGCTATTTTTGAGGTAGTTTTCTCGTACTTTATAGCCTTTTTTTTGGAATCTTTTTTCAAAAGAGAAAATGAGATCATACATTTCTTCTATCTTAACATGTGTGATGACTATTTGGGGTTTTATTCAGGTTGCAGTGGAGATTTTTTTTAACATTAGTTCAATATGATCAATACATGGAAGTCCGTTCTCGACCAGAGGCTGATTTTCAATGATATTTCGTGCATTGATACAGACTAAAATCTCAGAATCCTGTCTGAATTCTGAAACTATTTTTTTCTTGTCATCTAGATCGAAACCTGGAATTTCTGTTGTGGTAGAATTGTTTTTGAGTAATTCCTCACCGATTTCAACGTAGAGTTTCCCTTTGGTGTTTGTTACTTTCTCTTTGAGGTTTGAGATTGCGGATTCAAGATATTTTTTGTTATCAAAACTACTTCCCATAGTGTCATTGAAGAGTAAAAGTTTCTTCATTATTATAGTTTTTCTTTGTATGTTTGTCAAAATATCTTGTATTTTCCTTTAATACATCCTTTACAAAATATGAAATTAGTTTGCTTTTTAAATTCTTTTTGAAAAAGGGAAAAAGTTTCTGTTTCTTATCCTTATGAAAGTCTGAAATGGCGGTTCATTTCGGAAATGAAATGAATCTTTCGAAAATTGTTCTCTTTGGGGATGTCTGATTTTAAATCTTTTATGCTGAGAATTGTGTTCTGGGATTGATTTCGTGAAAATTAAAGGCTTTTTTTGAATGTTCCGTAGATATTTAGACTAATTTTTTGGGCTGAAAATCCAGCAGGAAGCCCCTTCATTTTTACTACCGGAAGATCGATGTCGTAGATTTCTCCAGATTCAGTATCAATGAGATGGGCGTGTTCTTTTGCGGTGGATTCATAATAACTTCTTCCACCTAAAACTATGGCTTCTTTGAGTTCTCCTGAGTCTATGAGTTCATTGATGTTTCTATAGACCGTGGAGAGTGAGATATTGGGAAAATATTTTTTAAGTTCAAAAAAAATCTGTTCTGTGTGGCGATGTTGACCATCACAGACTTTGAGGATGATTTTTTTGTATTTGAAAACTTTTGGCATTGTCTGTGGTTTATTGAGCAGAATGTCTCGTATCATATATTTTTGGTAACTCGAAATCAAGATGAGCTTGATATTTCTTATCAGATTTTTTAACTTTCTCTTGTAAACCCCTTTCACTTACCTATAAAAAGAGCAATTTATCTTTTTTTGAAGAGAAGCTATGGCAACAAATCTAGAGCGTATGAATGAAATCCTTGATTTTTGGATGAAAGATAGGACTTTTCAGAGATCTATTGATGAAAGAGCAGAAGCGATGAGCTATAAATTCTTTGATGGCCCTCCTTTTGCGAGTGGAAGTCCCCACTATGGACATCTTTTGGCTGGAAGTATCAAGGATGTGATCCCAAGGTATAGAACCATGAGAGGATACAAAGTAAAGAGAAAGCGAGGTTGGGACTGTCATGGTCTCCCTGTAGAAAAGGCGGTAGAAAAGGCACTTTGAATTGATGGGAAAAAAGACATTGAAGATAAAATCTGAATTGAAGCCTTTGTAGAAAAGTGTAGAGCCTATGTGAATCAAACCAACGCTGATTGGAAGCGGTTTGTGGATCATACTGGACGCTGGGCTGATATTGAGAATCCGTATTTCACGATGGATTTGGATTTTATGGAAAGCGTGATCTGGTGTTTCTCTACGATTTACAATCAAAATAAGGTCTATAAAGGATTTAAGGTGCAGGGATACTGCCCAAGTTGTGCAACTCCGCTTGCCAACAACGAAATCTCTGATGGCTATGAAGACAAGCAAGATATGGCAATCACCATCAAGTTTGCTCATCAAGCTCCAAAGAGCGGTGCATACGAAGCTTCTGAAGATGGTTTTATTGATGTGGTAGCTGGAGTGATGAGAGATGGCGAGGGTCGCTATGCGATGATTCATCACATGAAGGAGAATCTCTGGTTTTTCCCTGGTGGAAAAGTTGAAAAAGGAGAATGCCGAATCGCAGCACTCAAAAGAGAACTTAAAGAAGAAATCGGAGTTGAAGCTGAAGAAAAGCACTATCTCGGAGCGATCAAAATCATTCATCTCGGAAAACCTTATAGAGTTCATTGGTTTGAGGTGACAACGAGCGATACGCCAAGCGTTCAGGAGAGCGAAAAGCACAATGCACTCGTTTGGGTAAAAGAAGAAAAGTCTGAAAATAGCCTCGGATTTGCCCTTAATATCAACGGAACGATTATTGATGATGAAAAGGAACTTACGCACAATTTCATTGATTTTCATCTCTTCAAAAAGGTTTTGGATCCTGAAGATAAAGGCCTGATTGAGGGGAAATTCAACTTCCTTGCTTGGACGACGACGCCTTGGACTTTGCCGAGCAATATGTTTCTCGCCGTCGGAGCTGAGATTGACTATGTGACCGTTTACGATCCTGAGAGTCAAGAATACTATGTCATGGCAGAAAATCTGTTGAAAAAATACTACAAATCCCCAGACCAATACAAATTTATTTACAAGCAGAAAGGAAAAGAGCTTAAAAATCTGACTTATCAATCGCTCTTTGACTATATCCCAAATTCCAAGATTCCAACTGAATACAAGAGTCAGTTTTTCCAAATTTTGAACGGAGATTTCGTAAGTACTGAGGATGGAACTGGAATCGTGCATATTGCACCGACTTTCGGAGAAATAGACTTTATGGCGGTAGCGGAACTTCTCGGTGAACAACATGCTTTGGAGTGGCTCTTTATGCCAGTTGATGAGTATGGTTGCTTTGATGAGCAGGTGCCTGATTATCAAGGAATGAAGGTCTTTGATGCGAATAAGCTTGTGATGGATGAACTCAAGGCGAGAAAAGTGACGGTGAAAGCGGAATCTATCACCCACTCCTACCCTCACTGCCGAAGATGCCATTCTCCATTGATCTACAAGGCAATGTCAAGCTGGTTTATCAAGGAGAAAGAAATGAACGCTCAGACCTACCAACAAGCCGAGCAGATCAATTTCGTGCCTGAGACCGTAAAAAACAGATTCGTGAATGGACTTCAGCAGGCTCCTGACTGGAATATCGCGAGAAATAGATACCGAGGTTCTCCTTTGCCGATTTGGCAGAATGTGGAAGATCCTGAAGATCGCTTCTCGCTTGGGACATTAGATGAGCTTTATCATCTCACCAAAACAGGATCAAAAAATCTGATCAAAAACCTCTTTATCCGCCACGGAAGGACAGATTTTAACGATGAGAAAAAGTTTGATGGACTTGGGGTTTCTGTCCTGACTCAAGAAGGGCAAACGCAAGCCAAGACACTCGTTGAAAAGCTTACAAAGCTAAAAGAAGAAAAGGCTGATCTCGTTTTCGTTGTTTCTCCTCTTCCAAGAGCTTGGGAAACCCTGAAACCAAGTCTGATTTTTTTCTTTGATGAAACGCTTGTTGCTGACTGCGAAAAGAAATACTTTGAAATCGTAAAGAGCTATCAAGACGCTTTCAATAAGGGAACTTTGCTTGAAATCGTGCAGGGAAGCGATGATCAAAATGTTTTCCAGCTTCACGAGCAGATTTTTGTGGATTGGAGGATGACCGATCATCTTTCTTTTGCAGACCAAGGGAAAGTTCAGCCTTGTGATCTTTTGAACTGGCAAGATGCGAGCAAACCTATCGGAACTGATGGTGAAACCACTGAAACCATGTTTGCGAGAGTAAAAAATGCCGTGCAGTATTGGAATGCAAAGTTTGCTACTAAAACGCTCATCTACGCTTCTCATAACGATACGATTGCGATGGCGAGGAAAGCTTTCCGCAACTTTGATTATGCGAGCAAGAGAAAGCAGTTCCTGACTAAAAATGGAGAAATTCAGACGCATTACCGAGATAATGCGAGAAATACCGAAGTAGATCTTCATAAACCCTATGTGGATTCTTACTGGGGAATCAGAGAAGGAAAGACCTACAAGAGAATCCCTGAAGTGATGGATTGCTGGTTTGAATCAGGTTCTATGCCTTTTGGACAAGATCATTATTTAGGGGAAGAAAAAGCTGAACTCACCTATCCAGCGGACTTTATCGCTGAGGGATTAGATCAAACCAGAGGTTGGTTCCGTTCTCTCCATGTCGTAGGACACGCAATCAAGGGAGAAAATGCCTTCAAAAATGTGATCGTAAATGGACTGATTCTCGCAGAAGATGGGAAGAAAATGGCGAAAAGTCTGAAGAATTATCCAGATCCTAGAGGACTGATTGAGAAACGAGGAGGAGATGCCTTCAGACTTTATACTTTGAGTGCTCCTGTTGTAAGGGCTGAACCGATGAGATTCGCTGAAAAGGGAGTAGAGCAATGCTTCAAAGATTTCAATATTCCACTAGAAAATGTCTTTAAGTTCTTTGAAACCTATGCGAAAATTGATAAGCGAAAGAGTGATGGAACTGAGGTTTTCTTGATGAGGCATGCAAAAGCCGAAGGTCAGGGCATGAATGATCCACTTACTGCAGAAGGGAAAGCTGAACTTGAAAGTCAGGAAACCAGAGAAAAAATCATCAGACTTAATCCTGATATTATCGTTCATACGCCATTTTTGAGAACGAAAGCCACTGCCGAATATGTCCAGCAAACCCTCAAAACCCTTACAGGAAGAGAAATCCCGCTTCAAGTGATCAACCCGCTTGGCGATGACAATGCAAAAAAATCCTATATGAAAGCTCTCTATGACGAGCTCTTGAAAGAGCATCAAGGGAAAAGGATTTTGATCATCGGTCATGCCTATACTTTGAGAACGATCCGAGAAATTCTTTATGAAAACTATCTTGAAGATTATGCTTATACCGAAGTTCAAAGACAAGAAGGACTCAAGCAGCTTGAAGTCGTAAAACTTCCAACCTATCAGATTGTAAATGAGCTTGATAAGTGGATTCTCGCAGAACTTCATCAGACTTTGAAGCTTGTAGACCACTACCTTGAGGCTTGTGAACTTGATGCTGCCCTCAAAAGCGGTATGGACTTTATTGAGAAGCTTACCAACTGGTATCTTAGAAGAAGCAGGAGAAGATTCCGAGGAAGCGAGATGACAACCGATAAACATTCAGCATATGCTACTCTCTTTGAGGTCTTGAGCACCTATCTCCAGATGATGGCTCCATTTACGCCGTTCATTACTGAGGAACTCTGGCAGAAACTTCAGACTTTTGTTGCTGGTAAAGAAGGAGAAAAAGCTGAATCGCTCCACCTTGCTTATTGGCCATTCGCGAGTGAGAAATACATTGATCAGCAGCTTATGGAAGAAATTACAACCGTGAGAAAAGCGATCAAGCTTGCCCTCTTCATCAGATCAAAGAACAAAATCGCGGTTAAGCAACCTCTGCAAAAGCTGAGCATTAAGCTGTAAATACTACTCAAGCTTTTATCTTTCAGAGTGCTAAACCATGAAAAGAAACTGAATCTTGTGAATTATCATCAGTCTTTTCCTCATTTGTTGAGTGAGTTCAGCTTACTTTCCTTATAAAAGTGAGTGGAATTGCAGTAAAATTGAGGATAAAGAAGCTAGAGAAATGTGTGAAAACGAAATGTCTTTTGCTAAGTTTACGGAAACAACAGGGACTAGAGAAATGTCTACCACTTGCTGTAGCTATTTAGACCATGATCCTAAGTTCAACCTACGGCGAGAACAGGTAACAGCGTTTGGGGGACTTGATAAACGGACAAACGAAGCTTCTGAAGAAATAAAAAATAAACCCGATCAGGATCGAGCCCTTATCTCAGGTTCTGTCCAACAATTTACAGATCTTATTCTTAAGTTAAGCACTCAGATTTATGAACAATCCTTAAATAAAATTCAAACTACTAAAATGCTATCTTCGCTCTTCAAAGGTTGTAGTGAAAATAATAAGAACCTTGAAGCGAGAATCGTTTGTAAATACTTCTTGTATGATCTTATTTGAAAGGAGCCTAAAATAACTCCCATAAGCTTATCTGATATTACTACAGCTTTTCAAAAAGAAAAAAAGCTGATCCAGAGATCGGTTCAATTCAGCGACTTAAACGAGAATTACACTCCAATCAATTATCATTATGCTACCATCCGTAAAATGTATCGTATCGGAGGTTTTGCTTTCTGACTTATGGACTCTTATGATTACTTTGATAAAGATTCAGATACTGATTTCTTTAAAATTTTAGTTTTGAAAGCTTGAGATACGCATTGGCAAGATTTTGCGGATATCAAGGCAAATATAAGCCTTATTGATGAGTCAACTTTAAGCTTCGAAAAGCATACTTTAAATCTTTTTATTCCTGTCGTTAACAATAAGGAAAAAGAAAACGAAAGGCTGACTGCTCAATTTCAGATGCAAAGAGATTGAGTCCGAAAATTAGTAGGCTGTTTTGAAGAGAAGTTTAAAGGGACTCAGGCTGCTACTGAGGATCTCATCTCTAGAAAGAAACTCCCTCTTAACTCTTGCGAAGCTCTAGGAATAGAAGTCAAAACTACTTTATGAAGGTAGCTCCTCTACAACAAATCATTTCTCAGTATACCTGTAAGCTTTTCTTTCAAGGAAGAGGGAAGATGATCTTCTCTTTTTCTTTTTGTTCAAGGGGGAATGATTGAATCGCTTGTTACCCTTTTAGAGAAAAGTCATTAGTTTTTTCTGCTAGAAAGACTAATGCAAAAGCTTTTTTCTTGGTAAGAAGATAAAGAGAAATAATTTGGTAGTTGATAATTTCTTTCAAATAAATGAAAAAGTCTAAAAATAAACTTGAATTTCACTCTTAAAAGTATATAGTGGTGGACACATGAAAATAAAAAACCTATGTAAACAAAAATTATCTATGAAGTTTGCCTTGCGATAGCAAGCTGAACTTCCGAAGTCATAGAGAGGACTTTGCTACTCATACCCTCTAAAAGGTAGGAAGTGGGCTACCTTAATCGACAAGAAAGCGAATATCGCCACTTCGGTATTTGCAGGAAACAAAAAATAAAAAATTTAATAAATATGAATCATTTGAAAAAGGCACTGTATGCAGTGCTTGTAGTGATGTTCGCAGTTGTAGCTTTTAGCTCCTGCGATAAGAATGAAGGTCTTTTACAATCAGAAGTAAATCACACAACTGCTTCTAGTGAACTTTCTGCAACTCGTCAAGGAGGAATGAGATCATCTTCCCTTCCTTACTTTGGTAGTAGTGTTGCTGGATGGACAAAAGTTAAGTCCGGTAATAATGTAACTCTTTATAAAAAGGGTAACAATATTTATATTGCTGATGTGGATCTAACGCGTGCTAGAATTGGTTTATTATTTGGGAGATCAAACATTTCCAACGGAACACTTTCTCAAAATGCAGGAAGTCATAATTTTCAGAAAAATTATGTATCTGGTTTTGCTCAGAATGAGTCCAGTTGTTTCTTAGCGGTAAATTTCGGATTCTTTCATTTTTCTAAAAAAAATCATACATGGGATGCTTCCACCTACCCTTTTAAGCAAGGGTCTTTCGTTGATATAGGAGGTTCCAAGGTTAGTAGTGGAGATTACACAAACAGCGCTATGTATACTATGGTAGTTAGATCTGATTTAGGTGTTCGTTTGGATAATTATGGAGCTAGTGATTGGGCAAATTTTGGCAATACATATGCTAATGAAACAAAAGCATACGTCGTGAGAAATAATGTTGGAAATAATCCCAATTCTACAACTACTAAGCGAACTATCTTGGCATTTACCACGAAGTCAGGTTCTTATTACCAAAGAATGTATATCTTTGTGAGTTCTCAGGGAATGAAAGAAGATGGTGATTCTAATGAGAATTCTGCAAAACGCTATATTAGAGATTTTATTGAAGCTCAGCAAAATCTCTGTGTTCCAATTACCTTCTGTCCTCTTGATGGAGGTGGATCAACACAGCTCTATGTTCCAGGTTCATCCGAAGCCATTACGACTACTAGAAAAGTCATCAATGCTTTAATCGTGAAAGACTAGAAAAAATCTTGATTTATCCTAGAGAAAGGCTACGATATTTATCGTAGCCTTTTACTTACTTGAAAAATAAATAATGTGAAAGAACCTTCTTTTGATCATCAACGGCATTTTGCTTTGTTGTCTTTTGTTTTTAGGTTGGAAGCATTATAAAAATCCAAAACTTCTCGTACCTTCTCCTTCTTCTGAAAGGGATTGGAAGGAAACTCCTCCAGTAGCTTCTCAAACCGTTAAAGAATCTCTTTTTTGGAATATTGAAAATCCTCATAAACAGGCATTCTTTCATCAGCTTAAAACCCTTAGATTACAGTCAGGAAAAGAAAAGCTGATTGCTTACTATGGAGATGAAAAATTGAAAAAGAAAAAGTTTGATCATATCAAATTGATTCCCCTTGGCTTTGAAGAAACGGTCGCTTATTTCCAAGATCAAGGCATTTCTCTTACTGAGGAACAAAAAGACAATGTTAGAGAGAAAGATCCTTTTATCTATGAATTCTGAGAGTTCTACATAGGTTTGTGTGCTCAGACCTATATCGGAGCAGGTCCTTGTTTGCCTGAAAAGCGTAAACCGTTTTCTTTTTTTTATCATTATGAAGAATGGGACACCCAAGAATATAGAATCTTTTGAGGGCTTCTTATCCAAAAGAAAGGTGAAAAGGATTGGTTTCCTTTGTTTCAAACAAAAAATCACTTTGCTTATTGACCTGAAGTGATATGGATGGAAAACTGAGTTCTATATCTAACAATTTTTACTCCATGAGCATGATCTGGGGATTATGTTTCGTATGTCTATCGCTTAGAACCAAGAAGTTTCTCTCCTAATATGGAAAATTTGGACTTTTACCCTGTCTTTCATGGCAGTTACTATTATTATGCTCCATGACTTTATTCAGGAACCTTTACTGAAGAACAAATTGACCAATTAGTTTCTGGTGATCCTATTTTGATTGATGATGAAGGTTGGCGAACTGATCCTCGTGTTCTTGAACTTTTAGGAAAAGGGGATGATGTTGTTGATAGAGAGACTGGTGGCTGGTTTGATACTAATTTTCTCTAACTTCCTCTTGCAAAGCTCTCAAATATTCCTAGACTTCTGATATCTTTATTCTCTAACCAACTACTATCATGGCTGTAAAGTATAATGTTATTGAAAGAAAGAATCTCCTCAAACCTACTGAAGCTCCAAAATTCTATGCCTCAGCAAAGGCTGATGGAGAAGTGAGTTTTAAGTCGCTTGCTAAAGAGATTGCGACTGTAGATTCTACCGTTTCTGATCCTGATGTTCTCGCAGTGTTTAGTGATCTTACGAAAGTATTAGCAAAACATTTAGTAGAAGGAAGGATTTTAAAGTTTGGAGATTTTGGAAACTTTCAGCTAACACTCAAAAGCGAATGAGTAGAAAGTGCAGAGAAATTTATAGCTAGCCATATTATAGGGAATAAGATTCAGTTCTTTCCTTGAACATATCTTAGAGATATGCTTGCTACGCTAAAGTATGAAAAGTATACAAAATAAAGACTTTTTTCTTCTCTTCTTTTATATCTCTCGATACTGCTAGGAGGAGTTTCTTTACTTGTTTTTTTCATTTATTCTTCTTAATTGATATTTATGCTTCAAATAAAAAATCTTTCCGTGAAGGTCGGAGAAAAACAAATTCTGAATCAGATTTCTTTTGACTTTGAAACTGGGAAAAACTACTGTATTCTTGGGAAAAATGGTTCTGGGAAGTCCTCACTTGCGATGACCCTTGCCGGAAATCCTAAATATGAAATCAGCGAGGGCGAACTCCTTCTTGATGGACATTCTCTCAAAGAAATGAGTCCTGATGAGAGGAATAGAGCGGGGATTTTCCTGACTTTTCAGAATATCCCTGAGGTGCCTGGGGTGAAGCTGTTTGAATTTCTCAAGACGATTTATGATGCGAGAGCAGAGAAACCAAGCACTTTTTTGGAGTTTAAAAAGATTATTGAGCCGCTGATGGCGGAGCTAGAGATTGAAAAAGCTTTTCTCTGGAGGGACTTGAATGTAGGGTTTAGTGGTGGAGAGAAGAGGAAAATTGAAGTCCTTCAAATTAAGCTTCTCAAGCCGAAATATATCATTCTTGATGAGATAGATAGTGGACTTGATGTGAATGCCGTGAGGCAGGTTGCTGAGCTTTTGAAAGCGGTAAATACGGAGGAAAATTCCTTTATTGTGATCACGCATCTTTTTGAAATGCTCCAAGAGCTTCCACTAGAAAAAATTCTGATCCTTGAGCAAGGAAAGATTAAAGCGATAGGGGGAAGAGAACTTATGGAGCAGGTAAGGAAAGAAGGGTTTTAAGAAAAAACTCCCGACAGATATCTGCAGCGGGAGTTTTTAGACCTTAATATGACCATTATAGTAGGAAACTATATAATGGGGATGTCAGAGTAGATCTCTTTGTGTAGATCAGGACGAAGGACCTTTCGAACTTGAAAGTAAGGATCCTTGTCTGGGGTAGGTGTGAAGTTTGAACACCGGGGCGGCTGCTTTTCGATTTCTTCGCTCTTGTTTGTTTGTTGCTCATTTGTGTGTGAGCAGAGCTTTCCTTGCTGGTCTACGATCCAGTTATGATCAAACATATTAATCTCCTTTCTTTTTAGTTATTTATGATCTTTATATATCAATATATCTTAAAAAGTCAAGTAATTTATATAAAGGGACAATTAATGACAAAAATTAAAAAACCAGATTTTAAGACTATTTTCTCTTACTTAGAGCAGCTTTTTCCAAATGCTAATACTGAACTCAACTATGAAACGCCTTTTCAACTGCTTGTAGCCGTGATTCTTTCTGCTCAAACGACCGATAAACAGGTCAATAAAGTCACAGCAACGCTCTTTCAAACGATTAAACAACCGGAAGATGTACTGAAGTTGGGGCATCCAGCTTTTGAGCAAGCGATTAAATCAATCGGACTCTACAAAGGCAAAGCAAAAAACATCTATCAGACTTCTGAACTTTTAGTTGAAAAAAAAGGAAAAATCCCAAAAACAGAGGCTGAACTCGTCAAACTCCCTGGAGTCTGAGAAAAAACCGCAAAAGTCGTGCTTCATGTCCTTTACAAAAAGCCTGTGATCGCTGTAGATACTCATGTGCATAGGGTTTGTAATAGGCTTGGTATCGTAGATACTTCAACTCCACTTCAGACTTCAAAACTTCTTGAAACTCTTATACCAAAAAAGTATAAACAGATTGCTCATCATTGTATTATCCTTTTTGGAAGGTATTATTGTACTGCTAGAAATCCGAAATGTGCTCAGTGTAAGCTTAATCAGATTTGTCCTTATTTTATGTCTTTAAAGCAAAAGTAGTATGCCAAAGATTTTTATGGTAGAACCTGAGTGGTGATTTGATTTTTTGCTCGCTATTGCAGAGCTCTGAGAGAAGTATCCTTGGATTGGAAATTTTTATCCGATAGGAGCTGATATTTTTGTTTTTGTGTATCCTGTTTTTTTGACGGCGCTTTATCTCTATGGAATGGTTAAAAAAAATCGAGAATCTAAGAAAGTCGCGCTCTTTATTTTCTTTGCTTGCTTTTTCTCGGTGGTAGTCAATATCCTTTCTCAACAGTTTTTTGATAAACAGAGACCAATCCATGAGCTGGGAATTGTAGATGTGGATCAAGAAACCTTGCTTCATCATCTTTTACCATTGACTTCGTTCCCGTCTGATCATGCGGTAGTTACCTTTTCGATTGCAATGGCGACATGGCTTATTTCTCATAAATATCGTAAAATGCATCTCAAAATTTGGTCATTCTTTTTGTTTGTGTTTGCGATTTTGACGGGGATTTGCAGAATTGGGACGAAGGTGCATTGGACTACGGATATTCTTGCATGAGCGATTATGGGGCTTTTGGTACCAGTGGTTTTGATGATTCCTTTCTTTTATAAGAGAATTGAAAGCTGAATTTTGATTCCACTTATTCGTTTTGAAGAGTGGATCTTGGGAAAGTTTAAGAAAAAGTAAACACAGCTAAAAGGGGAGGATTTAGTATGCTTCCCCTTGCTTTTTCTGGGTAAATAAATATAGTCCTCTTGTCGCCGCGATAGTTCATTCGGTAGAACGCATCCATGGTAAGGATGAAAGACGAGTTCAAATCTCGTTCGTGGCTATGCTTTTCGTAGCAATTATTCCTGTGAGCTTTTGCAGGTTTTTTTTATTGCTTGGATTCTTTTGAGATATTCTTTTTCGGAGAGGAACTCACGTTCGGTTCAGCTTTTTTCTTCGTGACCAATAGCAAGGTCAGGGATGAGGTGAAAATGCATATGGTTGACACTTTTCCCTACTTTCCCGCCTACGAAGCCGTCTCTCAAAAGCAAATTGATATCGGAATGTGTCTGGTGGAGAAAGTCGTCTCGCTTGCTGACGAGGGACATAAGATCTTTTACTTCCTTGGTGGAGAGATCATTGAAAAGTACGACGTGCCTATGTGGAATAATAAGCAGATGGTCTTTGATATAAGGGGCACGAGCTAGGGTAACAAAAAAATATTGAGAGCTTTCCAAAATAAATTTTGGTGGCATGTCGCAAAAAGGGCAGAGATTATATTTTAGGTTGTGGGCAACGATATCGTGGTATTTGATTTGCATGGCTGGATGATTAGCGAGAAATAGGAATTAAACGAGTGTTCTATATCCTGGAAGAGAGGAACTTCTTTGCACTCTTTTTCAACAGTTTCGATGAAGAGTCTGATAGGTCTTGTATTTTGCTGGTGGGAGAAATAGATCCTCTGGGTTTATAGTTTGTAGGTGCTTTCTTCTCAGGTTTTCATATCTTTGATTTTGTAGATGCCAGCTTCTTTTTCTCCTTGTCCGTAAATTATCACGTAAGGAATTCCTTTTTTGTCGGCATAAGCAAACTGTTTTCCGAGCTTTTCTGCTGTCGGAAAGATTTCAAAAGTCTGATTTTTTTCGGCGAAAGTCCCTGCGAGCTTTAGAATCTCTTCAAAATTTTCTCCAAAATAGAGAAATAAATAGTCAGCAACAGTCTGCTTTTTTTCTTCTTTGAGCTCAAAAATCTTTCCGAGCAGTCTACTAATCCCGATACTTCCTCCAACTCCGCAATAATCGCTTCTTTTCGGATCAATATATCCAGTCAAATTCGCATATCTTCCTCCTCCACAGATAGAACCGAGCTTCTCATCATTTTTCAGCACAGCCTCAAAAATCGTTCCGGTATAATAGTCCAAACCCCTGATGATTTGTAAATCAATCTTCCATTCAAACTCAAGATGCATCGCTTCCTGAATCTGTTTTAAAAGCGTAAGGATTGTTCTTAATTCTTCTACTCCCTCTTTGAAGGCTTCTGAATCTGCAAAGCCTAAAATCTGATCGCAATCTTCAATCTTCTCTGACTGAAAAGAGATAAAATTCAGAATTTTTTCGCTATTTTCTGCTGAGATATTGAGGTCTTCTTTGAGGGTTGCGATAAAGTTTTCTGTTCCAATCTTCTTGTATTTATCAATAAGGGTTGAAATCTGTTGCATTTGCTCCTCATCTTTGCTGACTTCTGCGAGAAATGCTTTGACGAGCTTTTTATTATTGATATGAAAAACGGCAGTATCTTCGAGCTCGCAGCTTTTCAAGATTTTATTTAGGGTAGAACCGAGTGTGGCGATGATTTCTGCATCATAGTAGAAATAGTTTTTTTCTCCCTTCCAAATCACATCGATATCGCATTGAAAAAACTCTCTATATCTTCCTTTCTGAGCTCTTTCTCCTCTCCAAACTGGCTGAATCTGGTACCTTTTGAAAGGAAAGGTCAGCTGATGTTCCCAATCCAGCGTATATCTGGCAAATGGCACAGTAAGATCAAAATGTAATCCGTATTCTTTCAAGTCTTGTGCTCCCTGAGCGATTCCGTAAAGTCCAAAAATTTGTTTTCAGGTTTCTTCTCCATTCTTTGAGAGGAGCACATCATTTCTCTCTACGGCAGGAGTATGGATATGGGTATATCAAAACTGCTGATAGCTCTGCTCGATGGTTTCTTTGAGCTGATCAAAAATTAACTGCTGACTAGGACTATATTCAGGGAATCCACTAGGACGAAGTTCTGTCATATGATGAAAGAAAAAAATAAATCTGATTCTTTTGTAGTGAAATGGAGTGAGAAAGCAAGGTTTTCCAGATGAAAGAAAAGAGCTGATGTAGATCTGATCATCAGCTCTTCCTTCGTATACGAAGATTACTTGTGTTGTGTCCGCTTATAACTTGTTCTTTTTTTCGTGTTGCGAGTTGCCTTGAAAGAACGTGGAGTCTCTCGCATCTCGTGAGGGAGAAGCTCTCTCACGTGGCAACTGGGAACGAGCGGATGTCTCTCTTCTTTGTTTTCCTTTTCCATAATTGTTTTTTTAAAAAGTTCGACGTTTATTTTTTAATTCACTGGAAAAACTACTGATTTTTCTGAAAAAGTCAAGTAAAAATTTTATAGGGAAAATTATAATCAAAAAGCACCGCTAATAGCTAAGATAGAAATATTAGTTTGTATTCTCTATAAGATTCATGATGTGAGGTAATCATAAAAAAGTTATTTATACCAAGGGCAGAAAGATGAGCTAAACGAGCGATATATGCTGGCAGGTAGTATAGGAATGATGCATACAAGATAAAAAGGAGACACTCTATTTCTGAGCTTGAAAAATGCTTTCCAATAACTAGAGTGGAAGTGTTTTATTTTTGTGGATTGAAGAGATGGAGTTTTCGTTTTTTCGTGAGGATGCTACAGTGCCGTCAATGCAGGGCTTTCTTTTGGCATGAGGGGTAGTAGTCTGATTTTTTGTGCTTTTTTGTTTGATTAAGTTTGGAGCGAGATTTTTGCTTGCGAGACTTGGGAAATGAGCTTCTCTCAAGAAGGATTTTTTGGTGATTTTGTTAGGATTGTCGTGGTATTCGGGGATTTCTGTAGCACTCTTTTGTGGAAATCTCTTCCTCCCGTTTGTAAAGTGGATCCATGTGGTTTTTTCAGGTTTTTTTGTTGTTGCATTGGTTATTGAGCTGAGTGGAATCCTAAAATTCTTTTTAAAGGTCGTGATGGAAAAGGGCTTTGCTCATCAGGACACGAAAACTAAGAAAAATCTGACTGAAATCCTTAATACGCTTCTTCAGATTCTGATTTGGATATTGGCGGCATTGATTTTCTTTGATACGGTGGGGGTTGCGATTACGCCGCTCCTAGCATCGCTTGGAGTATGAGGAATTGCGGTTGCTTTTGCCTCTCAGAAATTGATTGAAGATTTTTTCAGTTCGTTTTCTATTATGGGATCGAGTCCCTTTAGGATCGGTGATATTATTACGATCAAAGATACAACGGGGACGGTCAAAAAGATTGGACTGAGAAGCACTACGCTCCTTACAGTGGAGGATAAGTCCATCATCATTCCCAATAGACTTTTGGTAGCGGAAATTATCGAAAACAGTGGAACTATTAAAGTGAGAAGAAAGAGATTTTCACTGACGATCACGTATGAGACGCCGCTTGAAAAGGTGCGTCAGATTCCTAAGCTTTTGGAGCAGATTATTGGGAAGTACAAGGATGTCGGATTTGAATGGGCGGTGCTGAGGGATTTGCAAGCATCGTGCTTGGAGATTTATGTTAGTTATGTGATTAATAATGATGATTGGCTAAATGCTACCCAGCTTCATAGTAAAATCCTTGAAGAAATCCTAGAAAAATTTGCGGAGGAGAAGATTGATTTTGCCTATCCTACTCAAACGCTCCGACTGAAGAAATAATTTTACTTTAAAGCTCCCTCAATGCGAGATAAATTGATCACTATTTTTTTGGAACAGAATCAAAAACTGAATCTATCTGCGATTCGTGATAGGGAAGGTGTCAGAATCAAACATCTTCAGGATTCTCTTAAACTTCTCGAAACAGCTCTCTTTACTCCGGGGAAGCTTGTGATTGATGTTGGGACGGGGGGAGGCTTTCCGTTGATGCCGTTAGCGATGAGCTGTCCTGAGATGCGTTTCCTCGGGATTGACTCGGTAAGAAAGAAGACGCTTGCTGTGCAAGCAATGCTTGGTGAGCTTGGTGTGCAAAATGCTGAGGTATTGCGAACTAGGATTGAGGACTATCAGGGAGAAAAGGCTGACCTTTTGACTGCGAGAGCGGTTGCTTATAGCGATAAACTTTTGCAGCGGAGCGTCCCGCTGGTGAAGAAAGGCGGAGCTTTGGTATTGATGAAGCAAGTTATCCCCGAAGAAAAAATGCTTTTACAAGAGCTCTGTCCTCGTTTTCAGCTTAAGATTGAGCAGGAGTTGAAGTATCAGCTGTTTGAGGGGGATATTGAGAGGGTGATCTATGTGCTGAGGAAAAAGTAACATATCTTCAGGTTTTTAAATCTTCTTCCTCTCGGGTGGGAACTCTTTCGGAGGAGATGAAACGTTTTTGATTACGTGGTTTGTGGGGGAGAGGGTGGACGTTCGTGAGGAATCAGCCTTCACTTTTTTTCTTTTATTAAAAAAAGGAGTGCCCCTTTTCGTAGAACGCTCCTTTCTTTCCTGTAGAGGTTAGTTTTCTTGGGGAAGATATTCGACTTCCATATAAGAAGGCTGGAGTTTATCTTCTGTAGCGAGACTCATTCTTAGATGGGTTTTTGCACCACCTGCGAGCGTGATAATATCACAATTTCCACTCTTTTCTTTCATTTCATTGGTGATCACAGCACTTTCGTAGAGTTGGATACAAAAATCTCCTTGGTATTTTTTCCTCAATGTATTAGCATAATAGTCTTGAGCAAGGTAATGATAGTCGAGTTTATCGTATGCGGATTGTTTTTCTGGATAAGGATTCATGAGCTCCATATTCTCTAATCGGAATCTTGCATTTTTGAAAGTGAGTCTGATTTCTCTGTCTCTTTGTGGTTCGATTTCTAAATTTAGGATCTCTGCTTTCTCTGGATTGGCTGCTATCCTCATACCAGAGGAGATTGGCACTGTTTTTACCTCCTCTTGACGATAGCCTCCGAAAGGTTCAGGTTTCCGACTGTTTTCTTTTTCTCTTTCTTGTTTATTAAGCTCCATCAACTTCATATAAAATGTGTCTCTAGCTCCAAAAATTACGCTTTCTCCTCCTTTAATATCTTCTTTGATTCCGACTGCATGCATGAGTCCGATGATGGCGAAGCAAGCTCCTGTAATCATCGTGATACTCAAGAAGAATTTTCTCAATCCTCTGATTATTCTGGATTTTTTCTTGAGGAATGCGGTGATGGCGTAGACGATGATTGTGAATCCGACTGCCCGAGTGAAGACTTCCAAGAGCGTGTTGATAACAAGTTCTGCTGGTGAATAGAGTCCCATGATAATAGTATACAAGATAAAAATCTGATCCCTTTGTGCGAGGGATGAATACTTCTAAGCTAATTATATCCTTTAGCTGTGGGAAAGTCAACTTTTCTCGGAGTATTTTACTTTTTAAAAGGGGCTTTTATATGAGCGAGGATATGGAAGTGGCTTGTTTGTTGTGTTTGTCAGATGACAAATCATTCCCAGAGACGTTTTGAGCCATTTGTCAGATGACAAATCGTCCCCAGAGGCGTTTTGGGACGAGCGGCCCCTCCACTTTAAGAAAAATGACGATTTGAGCGCATCTCCATTCTGGAGTTTTTGCTTGAAAGGGTATTTTTATGGATTGCCACGCTGACGCTCGCAATGACGGGTGAAAGTCCCCTTCGGCTTTGCCTTGTCCCCTCCTTGAATTTTACAAATTCCCTCAATCCTTCGGACAGCTCCCTATTAGAGGAGCGAAATCGGTGAGGATTCTCTTCGGTCGCCTAGCAGGGAGAAAAATAATGGATTGTCATGCTGACGCTCGCAATGACGGGTGTGAGGTCACTGGATTGCCACTCTTCGCTCGCAATGAC
>ERZ772827.40-NODE-40-length-74804-cov-4.789268_pt1 | contig 74804 bp, 79 predicted proteins | sample MGYA00580850_ERZ772827 | MGnify/ENA primary metagenome ERZ772827 (study PRJEB29015, sample SAMEA2737950) | human oral metagenome | biome: human oral; feature: human-associated habitat; material: dental | place: China | collected 2145 ... | reverse complement strand
TTTTGCTCCATTTCCACTTTTGGAATTTGCTCAAATCGTCATTTTGCTCCATTTCCACTTTTGGAATTTGCTCAAATCGTCATTTTGCTCCATTTCCACTTTTGGAATTTGCTCAAATCGTCGTTTTGCTCCATTTCCACTTTTGGAATTTGCTCAAAACGTTATTTTGGGGCAGGCGACGAAAGGCTTTTCACTTCTCATGCTGCGACGGGGAAGGGGAATTCCTTTGCGGATCGTTGCGGGCAAATGGAACAAAGGCAAGCTCCTCCAGATCAAAGCCCAGTGTTTTTATCGCGATCGTAATGCTGAGGTTTGCAAGGCTCGCTAGAAGGGCAAGGAGTTCTCTTTTGGGATTAGAGAGGGAATAACATCCCAGTGGGATACTCAGATTTTTTTCTTTTTTGAGCAAGTAAAAAAAGCTGACCGAAAAGCACGATCAGCATTTTTTCGTTGTTGTTTTCAGGACAAAGGTTATGCCTCTGGATTGTATTTTGCTTCTTCTGAGAAAGCAAGGATTGGATAAAAAATAAATGGCAAAAACCAAAGCCCCACAGCAAACATATCAGTTTTTCCGAACTTCTTGGAGATTTTAAACTGAGCAACGATTGCTAAGACTCCAGCCACCGGAGGGAGAAGGAGTCGCCGCGTCCATTCTGGTTTTCCCGCGAGCTTGAACATCAAGTAAACGTTGTAGATCGGGATCAATGCTCCTCGTCCTGGGAGTTTCGCCTTTTCGAAGATTCTCCATCGAGAAACGATTATAAGCGCGCCAATCAATACTGTGAAAATAATGAAAACGGTCCCTATTGCTGCTAGTGCACCTCCTATAGCTCCTGCTCCAAGAGATGCCATTTCTGGGTTTTGAGCCATAATTCCTGTTAGATCCATATTTTATAGTATAAAAAGGTAAAAAAAATGATTCCTTCCACTTTTCAGGAGAAAGTAGAGGCTCATTCGTTTTTGAACTATAGTAAATTTTAAACGGAATGCAAGGCTTTTTAGAAGTTAGAAGAAGGAATTACAGCAAGGTAAAGGGTGACCCTAGGGAAGGAAAAAACGGCTTACCATAGCGGCGACATACAAGAGGAGCATTGCTGAGCCTGCTACTCTACCTATTTGTCCCTTCCTTGCACCTCGAGTTGCTCCAAAGATAAAAATAAGGAGCGTGGCAACGATCAAGAGGATAAGGTCATTATTCGTGCCCGGCAAAGCAGGGATCGGAGCGATTACTGCGCTCACCCCAAGGATAAATAAAATATTGAAAACGTTTGAACCAATGACATTTCCGAGAGCAATATCTGCGTTTTTTCTATAAGCGGCGAGGATAGAAGTTGCCAGCTCTGGGAGAGAGGTTCCTACTGCGATGATTGTCAAGCCGATGAGTCTCTCTGAAAGTCAGAAGCTTGTAGCGATAGCAACTGCTCCGTTAACGATTCGTTCTCCACCAAAAAGGAGTCCGACCAACCCGAGTCCGATCCAAAGTAAGGATTTTCGCAAGGGGAAAATGGCGATCGTGCTTTCTGTGTCAGCATTTTCTCTTTTGGCTGTCGCGAAAAGGTAATACACGAAGAACAGCAAGAGCAGGATCAAGATGATTCCTTCACTCCTGGAGACTCGTGAGGTAACTGCTCCGTCGATCCGAGCGTCATTGATAAAGATCGCAAAGACCAGCGTAGCAGCTAAGCAAATCACCACTTCCCTAGAAAGAAATTTCTTTTGGACAGTGATCGGGGTGATGACTGCGGCGGCTCCGAGGATGAGCAGGATATTAGCGATATTACTTCCCAAGACATTTCCGATGGTGATTCCTGTCGCTCCCTGAAGACTGGAAGTGACATTAACCACCAGCTCTGGAGCTGAGGTTCCGAATGCAACGATCGTCAATCCGATAACCATATCAGAGATACCACATTTTTTTGCTAAGGAAGAAGCTCCCTCAACAAGCATATCTGCACCTTTGATAAGAAAAACAAATCCAAGGATAAAAAGAAGTCCTATTCATCGTGACATCAGCAGTCTTTTGAACAAAAAAATAAAAAATCAGAATTAATTTTCAGCAGATCTTTTGACTCTATTCATAATCGCGAATCCTAGCCCATTTTCTGTCAATCTCTGGATAAAGACCGTTTGTATTCCTGCTTTTTCGCAGTCGTGATAGAGCTGGAAAAGGGTATGTGCACAGCTTGCGAGGTTGGATTCGCTTCCTCGTTGGAGTTTTGTGAGGAATGGAGTATGAGGATCGAGGGAGTCGAAGTTTTCACGCTCAAATCGCTCTGTCGTGGCGATGACTGCCGTCGGCGCATCAAAAGATGAGGGAAGCTCGGTTTTGTGATCAATGATGGTGATTTTACCGGGGATACTATAGTGTCTAAATCTGGTTCCTGGGGAAAGGTTTTTGTCTTTGCTGGTATATTCCACGGAAACTGGTTGCCCCTCGAAAAAAGCTTCAAGATCCTCTTTGGTAATGAAACCCGGTCTCAAGATTCAGATTTTTCCCTGATTATTTTCTTCGTCCACCTTGATAACTGTCGACTCTATCCCGTAATTTGAGTCTCCACCATCAATAATGAGGGGGATTTTGCCTCCCACGTTGTCCATCACCATTGGGGCAGAAGTCGGGCTAGGTTTGCCGGAAATGTTTGCACTCGGAGCTGCGATTGGCAATGCTACCGCTTTGAGAAAGTCGTTGGCGATTTGGTTGGACGGCATCCTGATGCCTACGAAGGGATTTTGGGTCACCACTTCGGGGATTCCTGGTTTTTTTTTGAGCAGGAGGGTAACTGGTCCGGGGAAAAGCTTGTCAATAATTTGCTGCTGGAAGGAATTTTCCACGATTGCGAGGTCTGCGATCTGGCTTTTCTCTCCGATATGGACGATCAGAGGATTGCTGCTCGGTCTGCCCTTTACCGTAAAGATCTTCTGCACTGCGTCGCTATCAAGAGCGTTTGCACCGAGCCCATAAATCGTTTCTGTCGGGAAGGCAACCAGCTCTCAGGATTGAATCATGGTTTTTGCCTGTTGGTAGAGCTCTGGACTTGGTTTGGAGATAAGCGTTTGCATAACAAAAGAGCATGATAAATCGGCAAGAGTGTATATGTTTGGTGCAAGATAGCAAGAGAATTTTACTACAAAACAAAAAAGCAGCTCGTGTGCTACCTTATTTTTTAGATGGGGCGATTGACGGGAATCGAACCCGCGACCCTCGGGACCACAATCCGATGCTCTAACCAGCTGAGCTACAATCGCCATCCTAGATTATCGGTCTCTGAAGAGAAGATTGAGCTAAGCTCGCAACAGGCAAGTCCTCAGACAAACTGCTCCTCTTGGACTTCAGCTCTCCGACGCCACTCACTATACTAAAAAGGGAGGCGATTGCAAGCGATTCATTATTTTTGGGAGAGAATGAGAAAAAAATCTGACTTTTTTTGACTTTTGGAGGATTTGTCAGTATACTTGAGCAAGAGCATTTTATCTACAAAGAGCGGACAATGAGTAAGCTAGAAGTCCAGAAACATCCCGAAAAACAAGAGCAGTCAAGAGAGCTTAAAGCACTCTGAAGGGATATTGCTTCGGAACATTTAAACAAAGCGGAAGAAAATTCTGACACCGTCGTCAATACAGAAACCTTAAAGCTAGGGATCATCAATGAATATTTTGGGACTAAAGATATTAATCAAGCTGGGAAACTCCTTCGTGATGCTGGATTTTCGTTCACTCCTGAGCAACTGGCAGCTTTTTCTAATGCAAAGTGAAAGGCTGAAGAAGCTCTGATTAAGGGGGATTTTGAGCTTACTCCCCAGCAGACACAGATTTTGAGCCGTATAAAAGAGCAACTCCAGGCTTCACAGCAAGATAACGATAATGAAGAGGAAATAACAGCGAAAGAAGACTGATCCTTGACTCCGGTGCAGCCTGAAGCAAAGAAAGCTCAGGAAACTGAGGTTCAAACTTTTAGAGATCGTTCGCAGTCCACGTCTCGCTCTTCGGACACTGAGCAAAAGTCGGACCAGGGCGTTAGCACTGCGGAAACAAGCACTCCAGATACTCAAGAAAGCATTAAAGTTGCGGCGGCTCAAGATACTGTAGAGTCGCTTAGTGAAGATGCTAGAGCAAAAAAGGCGCTTGACATTTTGCAGCAGCTTTCTAGGGAAGTAAAGCAAGATGAAGGCTGAAATGTCGTGCTTAATCCTCAGCAAATACATGCTTTTGAGACGATTGATGATTTACTCGTGGCTCCAGAAGCACCCGTAGGGACCGCATGAATTTCAGAAAGGACACTCCTCGTGCATGATAAGGCAACTCGTAAAAAGGTGATAAAATCCTTGAAAAAAGAAATTAAAGCTGAAAAGAAAGCTAAATCTGATATCAGAAAGATTGCGAAGCTTGAAGAGCAGCTTGCCTCAGTAAAAAATGACAACAACTATTATTATTCAAAGGCGAGCCTTCTAGAGCAGATCAATGCTGCTTTGGATCAGGGAATTTATATCAACACACCGATTGCTTTTCTCAAGCAGACTCCTCTTATCGTAGATATTTATAAAAATAGGAAGAAGATCAAGGGAAATGCCAAGACGGAGATTTCTTCTCAAGGGAAAATGGTCGATGTCTATAATCAAGCAGTAATCACAGGTCAGGTTCATGAGGTAGGGAACTATGTTCAGAGCTGTGGTGGCTACGCTAATGTTGCGGAACAGTGGCTTCATGAAAATACGAAAATGTCGCACTGACAAGCTAGAAATGCAGTAAATACCCTGACAACAATTGGGATGATTGGGACAGGTGCGCTAGTGTTGAGGTGGCTCTTTACCGAAAAATGAGAGGATGGGAAAAGAAAATTCTGATTCTCTTTCTCCAAGATTCTCATGGCGGTAGGGATTCCATTACTTGCTAATTTTGGTTCTCAGGCAGCTACAGGAAGGTGAGTCCTAGAAAATCTTGCTCTTGCATGGAAAACAGGGAAACTCCCACGAAATAATGAAATAATGAGTCAGTCTTCAACTGTTGAAAAAATGGCAATTGGACAGAATATGTTGCAATTTGTGCTCTTGGGAGTGCCTTTTAGCACGCTGGCACAGTGCTGCTCTCCAGCAACGGGGATAGTATCACGTATTGATAGTAGTAAGCTCAAAACCTACTATCTCGGAGAAATAGAAAAAGCGAAAGCAAATCGTGATTCAAAATCTGAAACCATTCTGAGAAGCCAACTTGAAGCATTGGAAAGCATTATAAGTGATAAAGATACTGAAAAACGCTTTTCTCAGGAATTTGAGAAGATGCAGCTCCAGGCAGATGACCTTGCTAATCCAGCATATGCACAAAAAACCCTGAATGAAAGACTTTATCAAAACTCTCAAGCCTTTAAACTTTTGGAAAGCTACTGTGCACAGCATCAGCTTATGATCAATGAAGAAGCGAGAAAAGAGATCGAAAGTCAGATTTTTAATACTGGTAAAGCACCTACAGAAGCAGACTTTAAAGCGATGCAAGAGAAGGGACTACTTATCCCGAATAACGCTAACTTTGAAGAGCTTTCTAAACTCAAGCTCAGCGATGCAGACAAATCCTGACTTTATTCAGACTTTTTGAAGCTAGCGAATAAACCTGAACATCAAGGAATGCAGATCAAGGCACTCAATGAAGAGGAAGTAGAACTCTCTTCACACGGGAAATCAATCGTCCTCAATATGCAGAAATTGACGCTAGATGGCTTTAAAAACAGTGCTAACATCCCTATCCCTCTCGGAAGTAGGGGTGAACTGCTAAGAGTCGGGCTTCTGGTAAATATGTTGAGAGCAAATGAAGAGATTCGAGGAGAAAAAGTCACTCCTCGCTATGAAGATAAACACGATATGCTCCGACCTTTTGACCTTTCTCATGGACGAGAAGTAGCTTGGAAGGGATTAGGAAGCATCGTCTTCAATGGATTTGAGAAGAGACCGGTCGTGCTAAGTAATTTGATTCCGTTTTTTGGTGAGATGGCGAGCGAATTTCCGACGCTAGGAAAAGCGCAGAATAGCACATTCTTCGTCCAGTATTTGAACCAGCTCTGGAAAAACGATCGTTCTCAATAGTTTAAAATCAGATTTTTTACCCTTTTATATAAAATATTATGACTCCAGGATTAACCTCTTCTGAAAGGGCTTTGAATAGGCAAAAAGACCTTGCTAAAAATTCTCGGAAGAAAAAACTTAAAAATACTGCGGCAATTATTGCAAGCTCTATTGCTATAGTATTAGGAACTACCGGCTGTGAAAGTGCAGCAGAAAAATATGAATCCTGAGAAGCTGAGCAAGAAATCGCAGCTAATCAAGCGGCGATTGACCTTCTCATTGAGCAGTATAATGATTATTTCACAGACTACGAGAAATGTTTTGATGATATGGTTGCCTTGCAAGCAGCTGGAGATATTGGAGGCTACAAAAAAGTCTTTAAAAAAAGTAAGCAACTCGAGGAAAGAATTAAAGAAATTGAAAAACAAATTGATAAAAAATCTATGAAGACCCTTGATCTTTCAGATAAGTTTTATAAAGGGAAACAAAAAGCTGAAGAGGAAAAAGCTAGGAATGCTTCTTCCTTCGGAGACTACCAACCAGCAAAACTCCAAAGAAGAACCTTTTTGGAGGACTGAGAATAGGCATAGGTTTATATTTTATTAGGAGAAGCAGGCAGAAAGTTATTGATCGGCCTGCTTTTTTATTCGCATTCCGTCTCAGAAACTATAGAATTTGTATCCTGCTTGGATTGCTCTCCGGTAGGCTTCCAAGAGATTTTTTCTTCCTATAAATGCGGAGATCAAGATCATTAATGAAGATTTTGGGAGATGGAAGTTCGTAATCAGTTCATCGGTTAAAAGGAAAGGGATTCCTGGTCTGATAAAGAGTCTTGTCTGGATAATCATCTTTTCTGGTATAGAAGAAAACTGAGTTTTCTCAATGCAAACCTCCTGCTCTGGAATAAACTCTTCAACCAGTTTTTCATCTATGGTTTTTGTGAGTTGATCTCGCCGATCTCTAGTAGCATAATCAACGTCAATGTTCAGATTTTTCTTTTTAAGAAAACGTCGGATATAGGGTAAAGACTCCAAATATCTGATCATTGTCGTCCCTATTGGGAGGAAACGTTTACCTGCCAGCTTTGCATCTGTGATCGTCTTTCGGATACCTGGCTCTAGGATCATCGGCTCAAAGTGCAGTTTTTGCTGCTGAATATGCTCTTCATAAACAGGCTTGAAGGTTCCTAGTCCTACATGCAGACAGGGAAATTGAAATTCTACTCCTTTCTTTTCCAGGCGTTTTACTAGTTCGGGAGTAAAGTGTAAAGATGCCGTTGGAGCCGCTGCTGAACCGAGTTTCTCCGCAAAAAATGTCTGGTATCGCTTTTCTTTTTCTTTTTCATAGCGGATGTAGGGAGGAAGAGGCATTTCGCCCTTTTTTTCCAAAAAGTCAAAAATCTGAACGCTCGTTTCGGATGGATTTCCGCTCGAGATTTCAAAAAGGATTCCATTTGCTGTAAATTCGAGACTTCTGAATACGACTCCCTCTCCGAGGAAGATTTGGCTTCCTGGTCTAAAATTTTTATTATCGGAGACTAAGCATTCAAACTGAGTCTTTGAATGAATAGCATAGATCAATAGTTCTCCCATCTCTAGGAGAAGTTCTTGACCAGTTTTTCTGCGGATTTTGGTATTGTGAAGCGGGATTCTCGCCTTAAAAACTTTCGTACTATTGAGGAATAGCATATAGCGCTCATCCAAGTAATTTGGCAAATCGGCAAAAATCTGATCTTCATACAAAAGATCTCCTGTGGCTTGGAGAGAACATATCATGAGTTTTGCGTTATGTTCAGGCAGTTTTGGCTGCTGTGCAATACACGATTCTGGAAGGGTATAGGTATAACTAGAGAGTAGTAGATCTTCCTCCATGATTCAGATTTCTTCTAATTAAAAACTCTCTAATTGCAAATAAACAAACTGCGGACATTGCTCCCAATGTGTCCATGAGCATATCTTTCTGAGCATCCCAAATATCCCCTTGAGATCCTAGCACCGCAATCCCAGCTGCCGGATCGGCAGAAATAGCATACCACCACTCAAAAATTTCATAAGCGCCTGCAATTGCGAGAATACTTGTAACTCCAAAAGTTAAAACTAGCCACTTTTTCTGGATTGATTTTGATCTTCGGAGGTATTCCACTATTGGAAAGGCATAAAGTCCTATGATAAAATGCCCAATCCTATCATACATATTCCTCTCCCAGCCAAAGAGATTATTAATAAATCCGAAAGGAACCAACTCGAAACTATAGTGTCCACCTATTGTATGAAGGAAGATTCGTAAACTCATAAAGAAATAGGAGAGATTAGAAAACTTCCACCAGCGAAAGGATATTACCAAGAAAGTTACCACTGCCATCACAGGAATATTTTCTGCCCACCAAACAGATCTATCATGCGGATTAAAAGCACAAACAACGAAGAGCACCAGATAGATCACTAATAAGCAGCGAGGGAATCGTGGGATTTTTTTGGACATTGTAATTGCTATTTTTTGGATAAAAAAGCTTTATTATTTTCTCTCCACCAGATATGAGTTGCTAACTAAAGGAGGCATTGCAAAACCTCTTTATGTTCAGCTCGTTGTGTACTATAGGGAAATCATCTCACTAAACAAGAGATGATTTTATTTTTTGATGGATTTCTTTATCTTTCGTTTGTCAGAAAGAGGCTTGTTTATTGACTTTTTTGTTTTGAGCTCTTGGTATTGAGGCTCTCTTTCCATAAGGAGCTTATGGATCCCCATTCTTGTTTGTGAGGCATTACAAAATTCATCGATACTCAGGACCAAAATTCCTTTTATCCCTTGTATTAAGGTCAATAATTCATATCCGTGATCTCTAATTTTTTTGGAGTAGTACTTTTTAGCAGTTTGTGTCAACTGCTTCTTTGGCTTTACAAAGTAATCGATTTCTAGCGAGGTCATTGCATTTTTTCTCTGGATGGGAGAAGGCTGAAGATTGTCTATCTTCTCGGTATTTTGAGTATTCAGAAAAAGGAGATACTCGAAAAAAATATTCAGATTTTTTTCTAAATTTTTAAGTTTATATCGATGAAGATATCTTAATGAGGCAATTACCTCTTCCTTGAGATATCCTGCGATATGAAGTGCATTAATCTGCACGCATAAAGATTTTAGGAGTTGCTCTGTCTTCGTCATGAAAGCATGAAAAATAGGATAACTAAAGGAATTTTCTTAACCAAGTGTAATAATTTTTACCTTGGTGCGTTCTTTAAGGTATTCCAATAGAGAAAGATCATGCGTAATAAGGACAATAGTATTTCCGATCTGATTTGCTTTTATGAGAATATCGGCGATTTGAAGCGAATTTTCATAATCTAAGTTTCCTGTCGGTTCATCTGCGATAATAAAGTCTGGGGCATGAATGATTGCTCTTGCCATCGCGATTTTTTGTTTTTCTCCTCCACTGAGTTTCTTAATTTCCTTGGTTTCAATAGCGGAAATATCAAGTAAAGTATTTACTGCATCATACTTTTTTTTGATTTCTGCGAGAGAAAGCCCTTCTAGCACTAGCGGATAAATCACGTTTTCTTTGGGGCTTAAACTACTGATCAGTTGATAATCCTGAAAAATGATTCAGATTTTTCTCCTATATCTTTGGATTTCTGCATCAGAAAACTCTGCCATATCCTCCATTTTGTAGTAAACGGTCTTTTTGTGGGGTTTGATCTGTCAAATCAAAAATTTCATTAGCGTTGATTTTCCCGTTCCTGATTTCCCTGTAATAACGGTAAAATCCCCCTTCTCTAATTCTCGGTTAAATTTCTTGAAAAGGACTCTTTTACTATCTAAGTATCCTCGAGTCATTTCCTTGATACTAATAAGAGGAATATGGTTTTTTTCTGCTTTCATTTGAATATATGTCATAAGAATAAAAGTATGAAATGCTGATACCTTTCAGTCTTTCAGATTATCTTAACTATACTCTAAATTGTCTTTTTTTTCAAAAAAATTCAACACTCAAGAAGGGATTAAACTTGACATATTTGTATTTTAAGCTGGCTAGGGAAACTAGCAAAATAACACCTTATTTCTGCACTTTCTGAGATAGTTCTCATGTATTATCCTCTAGCGTTGTAAGAGATTTTCTTATGCGCGATTAAGAAAACCAGGCATATTTTTTACTTTGAAAAATGGAGGCATAATGTCCTCCATCTTCCAGTCTTTTTATTCTTTTCATCTTTATAGCTGTATCTTAGGCTGCTAAAGCAGCGGTTTCTTTTTTTGGTGAAGCAGGCTTTTTTTCAGCTTTCTGATTCCAAGTTGGGATTTCCTCTATAAAAGCTTCAAACTCTGATACTTTATCTGCGGAAATATACGCTTTTAGTGCCATAAGGAAATCGCTATTAATTTGCTTCAACTGCTCTTCTAATTCAGTCTTTTCTTTTTCAGAAGCTGTTGGCAATCTTTGGAGGATTTGTTCCATTTTTTGCTGTTTTTGGGATTGAAGGAGAGCAATCTCTTCTTTTTGTTCGTCTGTTAGGCTATTTTCATCTAGCATTCCCCACAAGAAGCCTAATTGTTCACCTTTTAACGTATTCTTTTTCCCTTTTTTTTGCTTTTCCCCTTCCTCTTCAAGGAGCGAGAGGAAATTCTGTGATTGGAACTGCTGAAACTCTGCCTGTTTATTTGGAGCAACAAAAGGGGCAAGATTCTTGAAAAGTTCGATAATAATTTGATCCTTTTGCTGTTTGAGTTTTATCTGTTCTTCAGTAGTATTTTCTTGATTATCTGAAGTGAAGAGAATTTTGAGCTTGTCTTTGTATACTCTGATAATTTCTGCCAACTGCAACTTCTGATTTTCAGTAAGTGTTGCATAGTTGATCCGTGCGAGACTCATTGCTACTATTTCCCCCTTTCACTTGGACAATATTTTCTGGATCTGCAATTTCTGAGCCGCTGGGATTAAGTCTAGGATAGCGTCTCTGATCTCCATTTTTCTCGCCTCCCACTGCATTTTGAGGAGGATTTTTTCTCTATCGGTAGCTGCTTTTTCTCGCTGTTCCTGGTAAGTGCTCCTCTCTGTTTTGAGCTGCTGGAGAAGTGCGTCAAGCTGATTCTTTTTTTCTTCACTAAGTGAAAGCTGACTCCAGATTGTTGATTCAGATTTTTGACTTTGAGAAGCTTCTAGATTTGGACGAGGATAAGGAAAACTAGGCGCCTCAAAACTCTCTATTGTCGCTGCTCGGGAAGAGAACCCCGTCATCGTGATCACTGAAAATGCAACCACTGAGGCAAGAAATTTGCTACTTTTCATCGGTAAGAGTTGAATGTAAATCCCCAAGGTTGGGGGCCTGCAAGCGAGGGGGAGTATACCCTCTTACCTTAAAATAATCTTAAATCTGCATAAAGCTATAGAAAGCTAGTTTTTGAGCCTATATCAAAATCCCTTCACTGTCTCTATGGAATCCTTTCAGATTTTTTTTCTGATTGTAGAAAGATAGACATCTAATTTACCGTCTTCTTGGAAACCAGCTTCTCCTCATCGAATTTCTTCAATGATCTCTAACCTAGAAACTGCGATCCCGTGATTTCTCATTAAAAGTTCCAAAATCTGCAATTCCTTGAGAGAAAACTTCAGTTCTGATCCTGCTTTAAAAACTTTTTTCTGAGAAAGATCCAGTGTAAGATCGCCAAATACTAGCGATGTCCTTTGAGGAGCTCTTTTCATCAGTGCGAAAATTCTCGCCTCTAATTCCTCAAGATCAAAGGGTTTTACAAGATAATCATCAGCTCAAGCCTCGAATCCCTCCAATTTATCTTCCAACTGTCCTTTTGCTGTCATCATCAAAATTGGCGTCTGAGGCTGAATTTTTCTAATTGTTTTTGCGATAGCGATTCCATCTGCCCCGGGAAGCATAAGATCCAGTAAAATTAGATCAAAAGTCTGATGTTTTACTACTTCATTTGCATAGCTTCCGTTTTGAACCCGCAAAACAGCGTGTCCATCAAGTTCAAAATATTTTTTGATATTTTCTCAGATCGTTACATTATCTTCTACCAAAAAAAGAGAGAAACCCATCCTTAAAATTTTAAGATAAAAGTAGTACCCTGCCCCAATACACTTGAAACTGCAAGCTGAAATCCCTGTTTCTGCGTAAATAATTGTGCTAGATAAAGTCCAAGTCCAAAGCTTTTTGTATCGGTATGTGCTTCTTCAGCCTGCCAAAACCTCTCCCATATTTTCTCTTGTTGCTCCTTAGAGATTCCTGGTCACGTATCAGAAATTTTCAATTCTTGGTCATTGAGGGAAATTTGAATCGTTCCCCCTTGAGGCGTGAACTTACAGGCATTAGAGAGAAGATTACTCACGATTGTGATTCGTCCTTGGGGATGCACTTTTTTTGTGAGTGATGGAGGAAAATCAGAGATGAAGTTCAGATTTTTTTCCTGATAGGTAAGCTGATACTGCTCTAAGAGTCCTTTTAAGCTCTGAGAAAGGTTAAGCTCCTGCTTGGGAAGTTCTGTTTTGTCCTCGATTTGCGTGATGAGAAGGAGTGTTTCTAAAAGCTGATCCATAGATTTCGCTTCTGCCTTAATCTTTTTGATGATTATTTCATAATCCTTGGTCTTCCTTGCCAAGTCTGAAAGCGTAAAAATCGTCATTAGCGGGGTTTTGAGCTCATGAGAGGCATTTTTGATAAAGTCCTTGAGCCCTAGAGTTTGCCTTTGGATTTTAGCTAGTGCAAGATTAAATTTTTGACTCACTTTATTGATTTCATCCTTGGGATTTCCTTCGACTAAGAGTGGTTGATTTAGATGATCAATGTCTAGTTTTTCTAGAGCTTGATTCAGTTTTTTAAGCTTTTTGAGTGCTTTTTTTACAAAAAGAAAAGAAAAACCATATGCGAAAGCTGATCCTACTAGGATAAGAACCAAAGTTACCCGAAGTAGTGCCATCTGAGCCTCTATCTGTGAAGAAATATTACGGATAATGACTTTATCTCACGCTATGACGTAATGAAGATAATAATCATCGAGCTTAGCCACTCAATTCCAGAGTTTTGCATCCAGCAACTCTTCGACCTCTGGATCATCTGGATCGAAACGGAGCTCATGGCGAGGAAACTCTTTATGAAGAGGGATATGCACGGCAAAAGAGGACTCATCATCGTCGTCATGACGAGGACGTTCCGGATCTCGTAATGCATACCAACTGAGAAAAAAAATAATATTTACCAAAATCCCAAAAACACAGAGCAGAATTGCCGAAAAGATTGTAAACTGAAGTGAAATTTTTTTGGAGGTTGTGAGGGAATTTCGCATGATCTGTAGGAGCAATAGCTAAAATCGAGGAACTATAACTATCTAGCTTAAAAAAAGCTTAAATTTTCCGCTCTCCATCCACAAAAAAAGCAATCTTTTCTCATGAAACAGTTTCTCCAGTAATCGTCAAGCTTTTCTCACCCACCATAAAATCTACGTGTGTAATACTTTGGTTCATCCCTGCCTTTTCTTTACCTGCATCATCAAGAGTTATGCCGTCCTTGATTGTTGTAGGATAGGAGTTTCCCAGAGCGAAGTGGCAACTTGCATTTTCATCAAAAAGGGTATTGAAAAAAATCAAACCTGACTGACATACCGGAGAACTCATAGGCACAATAGCAACCTCTCAAAGTCTCCTTGCTCAAGGATCGGTTTCTAAAAGAGATTTCAACGTTTCGTATCCCTTTTTGGCGTAGAAGTCGACAACAGCCCCATCCTTAAATGTAAAACCGAAATCTTCAATCAGTTTTCCGTTGTAATAGAGTGGCAAAGTCGCTCCTAAAGTTCCATTTACGCCATATTTATGAGGTGCAGTAAAGACCTCCTCTGTAGGCATATTAGGACAAAATGAAATTCAGGACTGCGTTTTCTCTCAAGCACAAAGTCGAAGGTGTCCAGTAGGAAGCTCTACTGTTAATTCCGTCTTGTCGGCATGGTAATGCAATTTCTTGAAGGCATAGTGATTGAGTTTTTGGGCGTGTGACTGCAAGGTTTGAAGATGATGTTTCCGAGCCTCGATGGGATCTTCGTGATCGAGTCTTACCAAGGCAAAAATCTGACTTCGTAATCTTTCAATACTCTCTTCCGCAGAAAGATCAGGATATAAACTTTTTGCCCGTCATAGGTTTGGAACCGCAGTGATCAGTCGATTGGTTGCATTTGAGGAAATGAGTTCTAGCTGCGCTTTACGAGCAGCCCTTCTCGCCTGAAGCTCCATATTGAGCAACTCTGGCTGCACTTGACTAAAGAGAAAAGGGTCTTCAGAAAATAAGGTCAGCACCGCACAATTTTTTTTAAGTTCTGTAGCGTAGCCATCTTCTAATCGCTGAAGTGGTTTTCCAAAGCTTGCGACTGAAGCCTTTTGATACTTCAAAAGATCGAGTTCATCACTCCTCCATTGATAAAAAATCTGATCTACTCCTGCGTTATATGCCTCTTCTGCTACCAGTTTAACAAAGGCGAAAGCATGAATCGGAGCTTTGATCAAGAGATTTTGTCCCTGCTGTAAATTGAGTCCAAACTGGATTATTAATTCAGCATATTTTTTCTTTTTTTCTTGAAGATTTTGCATTCTGAAGACGGCAAAGAATTTAAAAAGCTAATACTCAACACCGATTGCGTAATTTCTCAATAATTTAGAAGCACCAAAGGATCGAGACTTGAGAAGTACTGCATAGGGAATTTTCACCGTTCCCTTCATAAGGTATTGCTCTGTCGCTCCTTTGGTATTGGAATCATAGACATAAAAAATCTGCTCTCTATCGTTGTATCCTCGCAAAGTAATATAATGCCAATGCGTAAACGCCTTCACCCAAGAAAAAGACAGTTTGCTTGTTAGTCCGTTTCCTATCAGTAAAATGAGCGGTCATTTTTTGAGTTCCTCTTTGAGCAGTGCGATTTTTGATGCTGCGGTCTGATTTTTTGCCTGTATTACTCTCGTTTTGAGTCCATATCTTCTTAGGATTTTTTTGAGACCTCGTGGAGTCATTAGATAAGTCAATCTGGACCATCGTCCAGAAGAATACTCGTGTATCGGTTTTGTAGTACCTCCCTTCCCTTCGATTACCGCTTTTAGAGAGAGATGTGCACAGGTTCAAAACTTCGCCTTTCTATGCATGAATCCCTCAGGTGGCGTCTTTGTAATCAGGAAAAAATCGTCCTCTATAGGTTTGGTCAGATTGGTATGAGAAGGAGCATCAGCTAGAATCTTAAATAAGCGATCTTGAGCAAGCATAGGTATTGTATTAGGAACTATAGTGTTAGGCATTTTTGAGATTTAGTATATTTGGAGATTAGTTTTTTGGAGAGAAATATCAATCTCTTTTGTCTGATGAATGAGTTTATTTGACAAGAGAGAGGGAATATGTATGCTTTGGCCAATTTATTTTCTGTAAAAACAAGATGAAAAAGCTGATCTTTGGCTTCTGTATGCTTATTGGGACTTTGTGAGTTGCAACAGCTGCTGAATTTACTGATATTCAAGAGAGTATTTACAAGCAGGACATTACTGAGTTGGCGAGCCTCAATATTGTAAAAGGCTATCCTGATGGGAGTTTTAAGCCAAAGCAGGCGATTACCCGTGCAGAACTTCTAAAAATCATCTTACTTTCTGCGAATATTGATACAGCAGGAGAACATGAAATTTGCTTTCTTGATGTCGCTAAGGAAGATTGGTTTGTGGACATCGTATGCACTGCAAAAGCTATGGGAATCGTAAAGGGCTATGATGATGGCACATTTAAGCCGAATCAGACAGTTACTTTTGTGGAAGGGCTGAAAATGGCGATCGAAGGTTTTAAAATCCAAACGAGAAACATCGATTCAAACTTTTGGTATGCAAAGTATCTTGATTTTGTGCATCAGCATTCAATTTTTTCTCAATATGCTTACTATCCAGAACAAGCATTTAGTCGTGAGATGATGGCTCATTTGGCAATAATGCTCCTCAAAGGACAATCAGGAAGTCGAGATTATAACCGCAACTTTCGTTCTCCTGGCTGCTGAAAATCACAGCCGACTAGTGCACCTTCTTCCGTAATGCTTAATGGAGCTGAAAGGCACTTTATTACTCATGTAGGACAGCATTATACTCCTTCTCAACCTGCAAAATTAGTGTTTGCCTTTCATGGACGCACCAGCTCTAATGATGGACTGGGGTATTATGGAATTGAGGAGGCTAGTGATGGGAACTTGATTACCGTTTATCCAGCAGGATTACCAGAGGAAGGTCCTCAGAGGAATCGAAGAGATCCGTGAGATAAAGTATGAAATTTGAGAGATTATCAGCTTTTTGATGCTATTTTGGATGAAATCTCTGAGCACTATTGTATTGATCCGAGTGAAGTATACGTGGTAGGACACTCATTGGGTGGGCGGTTTACTAGCATGCTCGGATGTGCGAGAGCAAGCAATATCCATGGTGTTGGTATCGTAGCGGGAACTCCCATGCCATTCCCTGAGTGTTCTGCACCGACCTCTGCGATCATCTTTCATAATCCGAATGATAACCTTGCATCTTTTGCATGAGGGGAACAAATCCGTGATAAATATCTCAAACAAAACCAATGCTGACCAGAAACCGGAGTTTACCAGAACTCCTATGGGATGGAGTGTGTAAGATATTCAAACTGTCTCCCTCAAGCTCCTGTAGTATTTTGTAAGTATTCTGAGGGTGGGCATATGCGACCAAACGGAGCTGCCAACATGATGCGAAAATTTTGGAAAGAAAGATAATCTTTTCCTATCTAAAAAAGAGGGGCGGGATACCTCTTTTTTTGTAATTATTTTTTGCTTATGTAATGGGTTATTCTTGAGGATTATAGCTGATTTCGATTTTTTCTGCTGAAGAGGATCACTCATTAAGCATCTTTTTGTATTCTTCGGTTATAAAGGCAGTTTTTTCATGAATCTTACGTAACATATCTTCATATCCTGTTCTCGTATTCATAGGAACCTGCTCTGCAATATCATCAGCAATCTTCTGGAGAAGAACATCAGGATTCTCTGCCTTATAATTATCTTCTGATAAATAGGATTCTCCTGCCTGATTGATCTCGGCTTCGAAGCTATTTTCTCAGGTTTTTTTGATCTTGACTTCTACTGCAAAATCCTGATGACCGTCTTTGTATCCCTTGTAAATTATCGAAAAAGTAACCGATTCTCCCTTAGGATCTAGGGTAACTATTTTAGAATCATAGACCGAACAGGAGGAAAGACTCACTGCAAGCATCGCTGATATGGCAAGAGTTTTTGTAGCATTTTTAACAGAAGAGGATATGCCTCAGAGTTTATTGAAAGAATTTTTGGATGGCATAAGAGATTGAGATAACAAGGTAAATTATTAGTTGGAGTCAGGTTTTTTCTTTTTTCTTCGTCGAGCAAGCTTGGAGATTCGATTATTTTTGCTTGGCTCCTTGGTTTTTAGATGCTCGAAAGAGAAGTCTGAAACTAGCTTTTTCGAATCAAAAACTCTCCCGATTATATTCCCAATATTTTTGAAAAAATTCCCTGTGATGTCACGAACATTGAGAAAAGCGTTTTTTATGGGATTAAGTGTAGCTCTTACTACAGCTTCTCAAAGCATTCCGATTCCGATTCCCACACCAGCAGGGACTTGGACGAGTTTATTATATCGCTTACCAGTATTTCGTGAAGAGAGAAGCACCTCTTTTAACTGATCTCCAGTATTTCTAGTAATCTGACCAATATCTGTAAATATATTTCCTGCGCCTCTCAATGTGTCTAGTATCGCAATACCTCACGCACCGAGTGTTCTTGGAGCTCCAGCAAGACTATTTCCAACACTCCTTCCAATACTCGTTATGGCTTTTCCCATCTTGGATATAAAAAAAGTAAAATTAGTCTTCTATGTCAAGATTTCTCAGATATTCATCACGAAAATCTTCAAAAATCTGAGCCAAAAAATCATCGTAGTTTGGAATCAGGTTTTCTATTTTTTCTAGTGCTTCTGCTTCTTTTCCTGCATCAAAAAGTTTCATAACATCCTTCCTTTGAGCTGGGGAAAGCGTCTCAAAAACCTTCATCATAATTCTATCCATAAGGATAGGCTCTATGTCAGATTTCAGCTCTTCAAAATTATCTTTTTGTGGATCAAAACCAGCCTCTAAAAGCAGATCATTGAGAAAGTCTGCTTCATGGGTTTCTTCTAGGTGTTGGTGTGGCATCTTTTTCTTTGTAATGGGTAAAATAGCTTTTAAATTCTGATTTTTATTCCTTTTCTTCCTCAGAAAACTCTGCATTCATATATTCAGTGAGGAAATTAGCAGTGACGTCCTCTAAAATAGCATTATAATTCGGGATGTGTGTAAAAAGGTAAGCATCCAATTCTTCCTGCGATGCTAATCCAGCATTGTCGATCTCTTCATCTGAGACAATCTCTTCAAGCTTATGATAAAAATCATCTTCAATTTTAAATTCTATAAGGTCTTTTTCCCGATCAGAAAGCTTATCTTCTGCGATTTCTTCGATTTTCTCTACTGCAAACTCTTTTGCTTCTGCTAAATTTTTCAACATGAGCTATGATTATCAAGATTTAAAAGTTTGTTTTTATCCATAGATACTTTTGCGTTGGCTCTCAAAATAATGATCTTTAGCCTCTTCTATGAGATGAGAGAGACGTTCCTTTACTAAGGTTCCTACAACACCATCTTTTGGATCTGGCTTTATTTTTTCTTCGATAACTGCAAGATTCCCATCAATATCTTTTGAATACTTTCTTCGCCTTGCCCCTGCTCTTATGTTCCTCCTCCGTCCTTGAAGCATGCCTGTGTAGTTTTTGCCTGTAAGTGACATTAGGTGAAAAAGAACACGCTCTCCTCGATCTTCTGGGTATTTTTCTTTGATTTTTTGCACTTGATGGTAGATTCTTTTTAATCTTCCCCGTTTCCCAAAAGGCAGAGATTCTTTGAGTTTTACATTTTTAGTTATTGCGCCTTCAAGCAGATTCTTCAACCTGTCTGCCTCGCCTTTTTGAGATTTAGCAAAATCGACGATATTATCTGCCTTTGAAGTCCAGTTTTTCATCTCATTTTCAAAGAAATCCTTTATGGCACTATTTTTAGCATCCTTTTCTGCAGGCGTTGTATCGGGCATATTTTGGATTGCTTCATACTTTGATTTCATCGTCTGGGTTGCCCCTTCTGCCGATTGAAAATCATTGATACTATTTGCCTTATTTTTGATCTTCTCGTCTAAAACTTGGTTTACAAGATTGAAATAGGCGTCATCGTTCCCATCAATTGCGAGTTTTAGCTGTCTTTTGAGCTCAGCTTCATCCATCTTTCTTAGCTCTGCGTCTGAATGCTTATCTTTAGCATCTAGGGTACTTGCAGAATAGCTACTGTAATTATTGTATGCCATCTCTTAATTTTGCTCTGGAAAATAAAATTATTCTCCTTTATTATACCGCAAAATTTCTGTTTGTCAAATTTTGACCGCTTTTCTAGAATATAGCTACAAGATAGTTTACTCTGGATACCCTTTGACATAAAAAGCCTGATACTTGGATATAATCCACTCTTGAAGGCACTACTCCTGGCATTAGTCAGCTTTCTTTTTTCTTTTTTTTAGGATTTTCATGGCATTTCTATTGATTGTTTCTTGACGGGCTTTTTGCTCCTTACGAAGAGATTTGAGCGAAACTCCTGGTGCAGACCTCTCTTCTTGTCCCTCGCCTCTCTCACGGAATTTGATGACGATAGGGACTCCCACGAATCAAAAAGCTCTCCTCAGGACGTTTTCGATCCACTTCTTGAATGAAAAATTCGCCCTTGCTTTGTGATTCACAAAAACCATAAATGTCGGAGCATCAACCTCTATCTGCGTCGCATACATGATTTTACAGGTTCTATTTTTGGTGAAGCGAGCTGGCCTCTGGATTTGTTCTTGGGAAAGAAGGCGATTGAGCTCAGTAGTTCAGATTCTTTTCTGATTTTCTTGATGGACTCTTTGCACCATTCTGAGGAGATTCCCGATTCCGTCCCCATTCAGTGCTGAAAGTGGAATAATCGGAATATGTTTTGCAAAATCTAGGTAAGACTGAGCACCTTTTACCATTGCATCAATCGCCTCCTTTTTTACAAGATCAGCCTTATTGAGAGCAAAAATCATCGGAAGCCCCAACATTGTCATTTCCTGCAAAAGTGTCATATCTCTATGCGTGATTCCTTGGGTGCAATCCACCATAAAAATCACAATCGGTCTCATAAACTCGAGCATTTTTGAGGTTTTGTCATATGCGATTTTTTCGATACCATGGGTTTTCCCTTTTTTTCTGATGCCGGCAGTATCGTAGACGGTATACCATTTTCACTGGGATTTGAATTGTCCGATGAGGTAATCCCTTGTCGTCCCTAATTTATCCTCAACTTTTGCCAGTTCATGTCCGACTAAAGTATTGAGTAGCGTAGATTTTCCAGAATTTGGTTTACCGACGATTGCGATTCCGATTCCACGCTGTTGAGGGAGATCTTGCTCCTGGACATCTGGATGTTTCTCTTTCCAGTCTCTCACAAATTCCTTGATCGAATCCTCCAATTCCTCCAGATTTCTCTCCTTTTTTGCACTAATTCCGATGACTTTTTTTAGCCCTAGAATAAAGTAGTCACTAATTGCGAGATCTCATTCATTAGCTTTTCGCTTTACATCTAGCTTATTCACGACAAGAAAAGTCTGGTTTCTCTTGTCATTCTCCGTAATGAGCGAAAGAATATGCTGATCCTTTGCCGAAACTCCGACCGTATCATCAATTACAAAAAGCAATAAATCTGATTCTTTCACAATTTTTTCAATAAAAGGCAGTTCATCTGAGAAATCATGCAATCCTGGACTATCAAAAAATGTTAACTTTCCTAGATCGTCAACCTCAATCTGATGCGTGATGATATCGGTTGTCGTACCATGAATATCGGTCACTATTGCCCTAAACTGCCCGATGAGATGATTGAAAAGCGTCGATTTTCCTGCGTTTGTTGCTCCGATAAGCCCTATTTTCATTTGCAATGAAAGTGAAATAAACTTTGGTAAGTATAGGGAAAGGTTAGAAGATTTGCAAGGGAGAATTTGGCAGGAAAATAGACTATTGTGTTTTATATTCTTTTTTGAGGAGATGATAAAACGAGGCTCTTTTCTGAAAATAATGATTTCTGGGTAGAGGATTTTTAATCTTTACAAATCATCATTTTTTCTTGGTTTGGCAAGATCATCTCGTCGGAAATTCAGTATTTTTTTGTGATTAAGATTTTTTTGCATATACTTAGGTGATTACTTTAGTTGATTATATTTTGTGATGGTTTGTGGATGAGAGCAATCATGAAAGAAGCTTTACTCACAGCAAAAAGTAGGGAGATTTTTGAAAATTTTTGGTGTTTTTTTGATCGTTATCTTTGTATTTTCATCGCTATATACCTCCGCAAATAGTATTGGCAATGGAGAACAAACAACAGAGCTGCTTATCGGATGGGGAAATCTGCTTCAGGTCGTCGCTAATGTAGCATACGTTATTCTCCGACCATTGGTAGCACTTGCTGGATTAGCAATGGATAATCAGCTTATCTACGGCTCTTTTATGGGATTAGATGCTTCGTTGTGGCAGATTTGGCAGATTGTAAGGACTTTTTCAAACTATGCACTTGGATTGATATTTTTGATCTGAGTTTTAAACTATAATCTTTCTCCGTCTAAAAAGGTTCGATCGCTATGATTTTTTAATAAAATTGGCTCGCCTACCGAACTTATCACAAAAACTCTCATTGCAAGTGTGCTAATCCAAGCAACATGGTTTATTATGATGGTGCTGGTAGATCTTTCGACAATTCTGACGTATTCTGTAGGAGGGATCCCGACGAGCATTATTACACAGCTTGATGAAAAAGTGCACGATGTCAGACTGCTTTCCACTAATGTCCTACTTAACCTTGGAGATGAGGGGCTTCAGAAAGATAAAACCGTCGATCAAGCGATTGTTACCTATTGGACTACGAAACAAAACAACAAAGATACAAACTATATCGCTCCGTGTAAAATTGCAGAAGTTCAAAAACAAAAGTTTATCGTAGGAAGGGCATTTGATTCACTTACAGGAAGCAATTGATCTGGATGATTTAAGAAACTGACAATGATTCCTGGTTATTGTTCACATATTTGAGCCCTTTATTCTTTTGTGGAATTTGAACGTACTGGTGGAGAAAAGCAAGCTAATTATCAGCAAAAATTAAAGTCGTTTGTTAGAGATCTGGAGAGAAGCTCGGAAGACCAGGTCAAAAAGCTAATTGCATGAGGAATGATTTACCCTATTAGCCCATGAGCTTTTTTGGTAAATAGTGGGGGGAAAGCTCCCTCTGCGACTCAAGTTGATGGATATCAAGAGGGAGATACGAAGTATGGCTACAAAGGTAATGGTTTAGCTGACTGTGATGTTTTTTGATTTGTTCCTGCAAAAGCGGAGTGAGAATGAGATAAAGCTAAGTATAAATGCCTCTATGACAAAACAGACATTTCCCTTTCTACCATCATCAATAAGTGAAAGTCGATGACTTGACCTTTTGTTTCTCTGTATTCAAATATGTTTAATTTTGCTGATCTTTCGGGATACAAGGATTTGTGAGTATGGCAACTCTTTATTCTCGCACTGATCAATACAGGATTTTCTGTGCTTTTAATCTTACCATTGATAGCTCTGGTAGTTGTGCTTTTTGCTAGAGTCGGGATTCTCTGGATAGCAATCGCTCTATCTCCATTTATTGCACTATTGAAAATTTTTGGAGGGAAAGCTCTTCCTGAATGGCTTTCTATTGATTGACTCATGAAGCTCCTTATCGCTCCTGTCTTAATCTCTTTTGCAGTCAGCATTTCTTTAGTTTTTATGAGTGCTCTAAAGAGTAGCTTAGGTAATGAAGCTTCTGGCCCCTCCAATGGCGGTGTTAGTACTGCAAAAGTACTCAAAGATATCTCTGGATTTGAGGTCGATCCTAAAGATGAATCGCTCTGAATTCTTGGATTTATCAAAATTCACCTCAATAATGGGCTCCTCAACCTTTCTTGGGTGGTTATTATGCTCTTTGGGCTTGGAATTACGTGGTTCCTACTCTTTTGGGCTATCAAGCAAACTTCTGTTGGGAAAGCAATTTGATCCTCTCTGCAAGAGCTTTGACAAAAGACCTTTATGAGCACTCCTTTTATTCCAATTGGTAGCAAATGACTTTCGCTACAAACTCTGAAAAATGCCACTGTTGGAGAAGACTCTATAGCTAATAAATTCGCCAATAAATTACAAGAAGAAAGTGATAAGAATCTCAAGGCCTGGCTTTCTCCTGACGATAATGATAAAGGCAATGATGATAAAGCATTTAAGGAAAAAAGTAAGGCCTTTTTTACTGAAGGAGCAGATCCGATTTCAACCTTTAACATTGATCACAATAATGTAAATTCTGCACTTGCTACTTATAAAAACCTTGATGAAATCAGATCAAGCACTTATACTTCACAAGAAAATGCTACAAAAATGGCAAATTTGGCTGACACTCTGTGGAAAGGGCAGCTCGATAAATGAAGTAGTGCGAAGGATGATCCTGAAGTAGCATGATCTGAAGCCTCAAAAATAAAGTGAGCTATGGAAGCAATTCTGAGTGACGGTACTATACAGAAATCTGGTAGAATCGGAGAATGGAGTAAAAATGCAAATATCAAGATTGGAAATAAGCAATACTCCCTTGATGCGACCAGCGGAAAATTAACAGTGAAAGGAAAGTAATTTTATCTCTTGTTTCAGTTGTTTATGCCTAGAAGAAAGCAAATCTCTCAACGAAAAATCTGAATCATTCTTGTAATGATCAGTATTTTCCTCGTTGGGAATGCTTTTGCGGCGGACATTTGTACTACAGAGACAACAAAGGGATTGGAGACCTTTAAAACCATTCTGAGTGTTATAGGAAGTTTTGCTTCTTGGGTATGGGTTATTCTGGGTAGTATTGCAGGGAAATTGATGACCAATACGTTTGTTTATGGAGAGTTTATACATCTCGATGGACTTCTCTGGAAAATCCGACAAATCTCAAGAACTTTTGTCAACTATACAATCTGAATTTTATTTTTGATCGGTATTTTTAACTATATTTTTAATTTTAGCACTAAGGCCAAGAACCCCACCTCCTTCATTACTGAACTTTTGATAGCTAGTATATTGGTCCAAGCGAGCCGATTCCTTGTCATGGTCCTTCTTGACTTTTCTACAATAGGGATAGCAACGATTTCTTCTTTCCCATCACAAGTCATTAGTTCCAACTCAAATTATCGTGAATCTCTTCTCACCTCCATCAAAAGTGATCCCCTTCTTTCAAAACCTTTTAAGACGCCACCTAAGGGGGTTGAAATTAACGTATTTGCGGATGTATTTTCTCAAAAAGATAAAGAACTCCTCTGGAAAGAATATGATGTGGAAAAATTACCTGATGATTTTGAGAAAAACTTAATCGACTCTCTACTACCCAAATCGGACAATCTCGGAGGACCCCTTGTCTATCTTGGATTCTCAGTCTTTCAGAGCCAAAATCAGATCATAAACTATGAAGCTAATCCTACTAATTGTATCGAGATGTTTTCAAAAGCAATTATCAGTCTTATTCTGAGCTCAGGAATGATTATCCTCTATGCATTTTCGCTTTTGGTTTTGGTTGCTGTGCTTATTATTAGACTGCTTTATCTGCGGATTTTTATTGCGGCAAGTCCTATTATTGTCCTACTGTCTAGAAAAAAATTAATAGAAGATTTTTTGGGATTAAAATTGAACTTATCTACACCTGCTCTTAATCTTGGAGATATGATTGTTCTTGTTTTTAAACCTGTATTTTTCGCATTATGGATCAGTATTATGATTCTTTTTGTTGTCATTCTTCAAGGGTTCTTTTTGTCACAAGATAACTGATCTTCTGAGTTTGACAATGGAAGTGTAAAAGTCTCCGAAACTATAACCAGTGATCAAGCGAGAAGTATTAATTCTTATCAATCGGAACTCACCATTTGAGAACATGCAAAAGTAGCGCTCTATCATGGGACAAAATCCTTCAAAGATATTATGCTTGCATTTATGACACTTGCTCTAATGTGGTATTTTGTTAAGCTCGCATTTTCATCTGGAAAAACAAAAATCTGATGAATTGATAAACTAACCAGTGGTGTTATGGAAACTGCTGAAAAAGTCGTTGGGAATGTGGGAATTATTCCAACACCAGCTGGTCAAATTGGATTAAAACAAGCCAAAGACATTCCTAGCACACTTATAGGAAATAAGCAGGGACAACTAGAGGCTGAAGAAACAGAAAGATTAAAAGCATTTTATAGAGACATCGGAATAGAGACAGGAGCTCTTTCAATGAACGAATCTCAAAAAACCAAACTCAAGGAACAGGCTAATGCAACTAATCTTGAGAGTTATCCATCTCTAATCTTATCAATAAAGAATCAAAATAACGGGATTAAATTTAATGATATCCCGGTTTCTTCTTTGTATAATTGGATTCAGAATGTAAATAAGCATAGTTCTAAAGATCAGATTTTTAGTAAGTATTTTGGTCCAAACTGGCAAGATATCCCAAATATTAAATTAGAAACCTGAGACAAAGCTGAAGAGAAGTACTTAAAAGAACTCTTCAAAAGCGCTACTAGAGTTCAGACTTTTTATCAAAAAATGCTCTGAGGGAAAAACAACATTTTCACTTATGAAGGTCTTATCTCTGATCGTGGGATAGTCAAAAATTAATATTTCGTGCTAGACCTTTCACAATAGTGTTTTCAAAACTTTTAAATAGAAGAAAAATCTGATTCTTGGCTGGGGATCTTTAGGGAAACTCTAGGGTATCAGCAATCGATTTAAAAAAACTTTTCTACGCTTCTAAAATAATACGCTCAAAATACGTCTTGCTAAAGCTGCTATCAATGGAACTTCTCCAAGCTTCTGTTAGCTAAAGATACCTCTGTTCTCAAGCTATAATTTTGCTAATCATTTCAGAGATAAGCGTGATCTTGAAAGAGAAATAAAAAAATTGAAAAGATTGCAATTTGCTAGCCAGAAACTATAGTAGGAATATTTATATTTTCAAATGCCTAAGATGCTTCCCGCACTGCCTAACAATCATCTTATTCTCAATGGACATAAAATTCTGAACCAAGATCAGCTTTTTGCCTCTATTAGTAAGAGGCTCAAAACTACGGTTCTTGACAGACAAGAGCTTCGCAAACTTCTCAGTAGCTACGAGGGATTACACATTGCCATTTGGCATGGGGACAGCTTTTTGGAAGAAGAAAATGAGGCAACCCAGAAAGAGATCGTCTTGCTCCTTTCAGAACTCGGAACCTTGAAAATTAGCGGGAGGAAAAACCGGTAAGTTTTGACATTTCCCTTTTTTTGACTATACTAGAGGTGTAGTTTACCTCATTACTTTTTGATGCCAACTAATCATCTTTCCTCTCATTGAGAATGATTGAAGCTAAATCCCAAAGATTTAGAACGGTTGAAGTATGATCCTAAGGATTATGCTGATATTTTTCCTTATGCAGAAGCATTTGAAGCGATCCGCAAGAAAATTGGTCAGGATTTTTCTCTTCGTAAGATCGGTGAGGGGGCTTGGGCGAGTGTATTTGAAATCCAAAAAGATGGGAAATGAGTTTATGTCGTAAAGTTACCTCATCCTGAATATCTAGATTCTCAAGATATTAATATCAAAAACAAAGTGAAAGCTGAAATAAAGCTCCAAAAAAAGTTCATTCTTGAATATGATACCTGGGTCAAGAAACTGCATAAAAACTATCTCAGTATTGTTACTGATCCAACAGGCTTTAACCTTTATTCTACACTTTCATGACAAAAAAATGTAGGGGTAAAAAGCGATATTTCTAGCATTGAAACGATCAAAAAACAACAAGCTATTCTTAAGACCCTTCAGTTTCCCCGCCTTTTGGAAATATATCAATGAGAAATACCAATTATTGTTATGGATAAAATCCCTGGTACAAGTTTACGATTTGAGATTATGAGATCAGTCTTTTCTCCTTTTTTTGAAAGACATTTTGCTTTTTGAACTTCAGACAACCTTCTTATCAAATCAGACAAGACGCTGTATGAAAATTGTAAAGAACAGAATATCAGTGATAAAATGATCTCAAATTATCTTCATCTTATAGAAAGAGATTTGTTACCTAAAATGTGAAAAAAAGCATTTCAGAAGGAATTTATCAACCCTGGAATGTTGGAATCTGATCCTACAATAATGATATCAAGTTTTATTAAAGAGTTTGATGGGGTCTGGGAGCCGGATCCCACAGTTTTTACACAGCTTTATGGGGATAGTAAGAAGTGAACAACACTTGAACTAGCCTATAATTTTTTCCTCAAGCATTTTCCTAAGCATCCAGATCCCAATTTGCACAACTTTATCATCACTCCAGACAACAAACTTTGAATTATAGACTTTTGATAACTTTATTCTTTACAAAGCAAGATTATGACTCTAAATAATCCCAAGACCACTAATCAGCCTCCTGTTCAGCCGTGAAGCTGAAGTAATACTTCCCCAACCAAAGAAAATCTGAAAGAAATCCTCATTCCGAATCTTGATACCATGCGCTATATGGAAATGATGACGCTTTTTAATAGCAAAACTTATGATGAATGAGTTGTAAGAATGAAGAATCACACAAGAACCTTTTTGTATTTTCACAATCTTGCTCAGCTGTCTGATGAAGTGATCTTTCCTTACCTTGAGCAACTCCAAAAAGATTATCCGAATCTCCAAGGCTCTGTTTATCTCAGGCATCATAAAGGAAAAAAATTTATCTCACTAGAGCCCTTATTCCCTGATTCTGGAGAAAAGAAAATTGCTCAAAAACTAGCTGATGAGCTGAAATCTCTTTTGAAACAAAAAGATAAAAATCAGACTTCCATTGTTTAATTTTCCTCCAAAAATTTCTTTTTCCAATCCTCTAAAATACGGTTCAAATATACGATATTATGCAGTCCGACAAGGCTTCCTCACAGCGTTTCCTGCTCTCTGATGAGGTGGCAGAGGTAAGCTTTGCTAAAGTTTCTGCAAGTGTAGCAATCACAGTTCTCAGTCAAAGGAGAAAAATCAGTTCTAAAGTCAGAATTTGTAATTTTAATATTCCCTTGGTCAGAAAAGGCGATTCCATGTCTTCCAAGTCTCGTTGCTGCGACGCAGTCAAACATATCTACCCCCTGTTCTATCGCAAAACGCAGGTCTTCTGGAGTTCCCACACCCATCAAATATCTCGGCTTCTCATTTGGCAAAAGTGGTGCAGTATGTGCAATCACTTGCTCAATCAGCTCTCTACTTTCTCCAACACTCACCCCACCAATAGCAATTCCATCCCAAGCGAACTGAGAAAGATATTCTGCGGATTGGGTTCTGAGGTCGAGATACGTCCCTCCTTGCACGATAGGGAACAGCACACCTCTTGCCTCTTCGTATTTGGGCTTGAAATGCTCAAAAGCTCTTTTGGCTCGGCGATGGGTCATAGCAATATCCTTTTCTATGGTTTTCTTGTCAGAACCAGCAGGAGAGCAAACATCTAGCACCATCATAATGTCAGATCAAAGCTCACATTGCGTATCTACGACATTTTCTGGCGTGAAGATATGCTTTGATCCATCATAAGGCGAGCGGAATTTTACGCCCTCTTCAGTCAGCTTTATTCCTACTTTGTGAGTGTGTTTTTGGTCGTTGAATTTTTGATTTGCTAGACCAAGAGAAAAAACCTGAAATCCTCCGCTATCGGTCAGAATCAGTCCGTCTTTCCAGTTTTCAAACTGATGCAATCCTCCAGCCGCTTGGACAATTTTACTTCCCGGACGCAGATAGAGATGAAAGGTATTTGCGAGGATCAGTTTGATAGGATCAATCTGGCTTCCAATATAGTGAGGATCCTGCAAAAGATCTAAAATCAGACCTTTGATCGTGGCTTTGGTCCCCACCGGCATAAAAATCGGTGTTTTGAGGGTGATTCCATTGAGGGTGATTTCACCGACTCTGGCTTTCCCTTTTTGCTTGAGGATTTTGAAGTTGAGTTTTGACATGGTTGATAGCAAAGGAAATAAGAAAAGTTTTTAAATTTAGACAGCGACATCCATAGGCAAAGAAGCATCTGGATCATAGCCCTTTATTACGGTGTCGGTGTATTCCCGTTCAAAAATTGAAGAGCATTGCTTGGTTTCTATATTTGGAAGGGGCTTCGGTATTCTAGTCAGCTGTTCCTGAAGAGCAGAAATATGGTTCTCATAAATATGGGTATCCGCGAGAAATCCAACCAGCTTCCCTTCTTGTAGTCCTGCTTCCTTGGCAAGAAGATGGAGTAAAAGCGCATAACTTGCGATATTGAATGGGAGTCCTAATCAGATGTCTACTGATCTTTGATTTCGCAAGAGGTTGAGCTTTCCATTGATGACGGTCACCTGAAATCCATAATGACAAGGCGGTAAAGCCATACGTCCTAGATCCATTGGATTTCGAGCTGAGACGATCATTCTCCTGTCAGAAGGGTTCTTTTTGAGGGTTTGGATCAGATTTTTTAACTGATCTACGCCTTGCTGATCATAATCCGTAGTAAAGGTCTGATACTTAGCACCGAAATGCCTCCGCTGAAAGCCATAAATCGGTCCAAGTTCCCTCTCCGCTTTCATCGCTGCCTGCGTCGCAGTATCATGACTATAAGGCACACGGTCAGGCGAGCACCATTCGTCTCGAATATGGTTATTTCTCGCTAGAAGCCGCTCCTTGTCAGTAATTCCCTTGATGAAAAATTCTAATTCGGAAGCCACAAGTCTAAAAGGGATTTTTTTGGTGGTCAGAAGAGGAAAGCCCTCCTGCATATTGTGCTCAAAAAAGGTTCCTGCGATGGCTTTTGTGCGGATTCCGGTCCTGTTGTCTTTTCGTTCTCCGTGGTCTAGAACGTTTTTGACAATAGCGAGATAACTTTGCATGAATTGAAAGTACAGGAAATAAAAGTTATTTTCTTTGATAGATCAGGAAGTCTACCTCTTGTCCCGGTATCTCTGAAATACAGACAAAATCTGGCTCAAAACTGGGGAAAAAGGTATCTCCTTGGTAGTTTTTTCTGATTTTGGTCAGATAAATAAGATCTGCATCCGGAAGAAAGCTCTGATAGGTATAGGCTCCTCCAATAATGAAAACCTGTTCTTCTGGATCTGTGGGCTTGAAATCTGCCAAAAAGCTTGCCCTGTCTGGATAGCATTCAAGGGAGGGAATCGGCTGGGAAGAAATGACAACATTTCTCCTCTGCGGGAGTGGTTTCCCCAGTGAAATAAAGGTATTCTTTCCCATAACGACAGTATGATTCAGGGTTGTCTTTTTGAAATATTGAAGATCTTCAGGATAATGCCGAGGGAGCTGGTTTTGGTATCCAATTACCCTATTGGGAGCCATCGCTGCGATAAGTGCAATCTTCATCAAGACCCTAACAAGAATAAAATTCTGATCTCAGTGTATGATTTTACTCCCACTTTTCAATCTAAAGAAATTTTTTGTTGGATTTGGACATTTCATACTGCTCATTCTAGAAGAATAGGTGGTAGCTTTCAGCTTTATTGGATTTTTTCTTTTTTGTGTCTGCTTTGTCTACCTTTCCCTTCTGTCCACACTGTTTGATGGAGACTTCTCGCTTTCCTGGATCGTTCTTGCGCAAGAGAAAAATCATAGTTATCATTTTATAAAATCATAGTTATCATTTTGAGAAATTATAGTTATAATTTTTTATCAGCGAACGGTAAGCTTTTTCTTTTTCGGGATTATTTTTGTGGAGCAAAAAGGAATGCTCTTCTTTCCGTTTAAGGCAAGCCTACCGCTCTCTATGTGTTCTGATTTTTTCTCTTTTTATCTCTAGAGAAAATGCTGTTTACTGCCATTATAAGAATGAGTGTATGGTTTGTTTTAGCTTGTAGGGCGGGGAATTTTCTCATCACTTGCATTCTTTGAGCAAATCGTTAAAATGTGTGTTGATTTACCTTTGTTTTATTAGATAGATATGAGAACTTTATTAATCATTGCCATGCTCATTACTGGGATTGTCTTTATAGCAAGTGTTTTGCTTCAGTCTCCAAAAGGAGGTGGTATTGGAATGGGGCTCGGTGGAGCTTCTGCCGGAGGAAATGAATACTGAAGTAAAAAAACCATGGAAGGAAAGCTTAAGAAAATTGCACTTATTTCTGGTGTGCTTTTTGTGATTATTGTGTTGTTTTTACCCTACGTTAGATAATGCGATACCGTAGTTATGAGTCGAGTTCTCCCAAGAGGATGTTGGCTTATTTTTTGGGAGTTATGGCTGGGGTTCGAGTAGCATTTAGCCTGATCCTAGGATATCAATTTCTTGTCGAAAATGGAGAAAAGACCAATCAAAAGGGCGGAACCTTTGTCGAGGCATTCTTTGATCAGATTTCTTATCTTCCCTATCTAAGGAATGATGGGCAGAGTCTTTTTTATCAATCTTTGCTTTTTGATGCGTGTATTGATTATACGACTCTGAATGAGCAAGGATTACAGAACGGTCAATGTAAGATTCAGACTCAGGATTATCAGACATATTATGTTTCTGAAGTAGGAACTGGAAAGTCCTGGTCTGATGGCGAGCATCGAGGCTTAGACGATATTTTCTTTACCTATGACCGCATTATTCGTCAGAATGTGTGGAACATCAAGTCACTTAATGCCTATCATGAGATTAGTGTTGAGAAAGAAGATGGGAAGATTAAGGTAAAATTTCCTACTAGCACGACGGACAATAATTACTTTTTTACGTTCTCTATCCTTCCAAGGCATATTTTGGAGCATGCTCAGATGAATGACTATACTTCAGCCTTTGCTGCTGGTCCAATTACTAGTGCCTGCGGGAAAATTGTCCCTAAGAGTAGTGATGGACTAAGCTTGGTTTTCAACCTCATGCAGTGTCAGGATACCAACTTTGCTTACTATCAAATCAAAAAGTATCCAAGCTTTGAGGATCTTTCTAGACTTCTTCTGGAAAATGGAAAAACTATCGTTGATGCCTATACTCACCAAGTCCAGCTTCCTAACTATAAAACTCTTAAGGTTATAAAAACAGACCTTTTGACTCTCTTCTTTAATACCAAGTCTCCGAAGATGAAGGTAAGGCTAAGAAGAGCATTAGCTGGATTGATCAATAGTAAGTTTTATGTAGGAGATGAGTATGGAAAATTCCTTTGGATGTATAAGTGAGGTCTGCTAAAAAAGTTTTACTCGGATGGAAGCAATATCAAGGAGTTTATCAACCGTGCTGCTCTTAGCGAAAAAGAAGGAGTGCAGCAGCAAGACCTCCAAGATAGTGGAGTTCAGGAGCTAAAAAAATCAATCAGTATCAATGGGGTTGAAAGAAAGTTTGTTTTCTATACACCAAAGTCTGATGCTACTTTTAACCTGGAAATCAAGTTCTCCAACCAATTTGAAACCATAAAGATCAAAGATGCAAAATGACATGAGTTCTCTCCCAAGAACTATAAGAAGACTGATAAAAAGGTGATTTATCCTCTAGAAAATGGAAAGAATCTGAATCCAGGACTCAATCAGTATACTATTGTTGGTAGCATAAAAGGGAAGACCTATACGATTGCCAATATTGATCTCTATGTTCTTGCTACTTCGACACAAGAGAAGGACGACACGAGCGATTGGAAGGTAAAGGTTCTTTACTATAATAGTTTGGAGTCTAACTTTGCGGTAAAACAGTTGAGAACGATCTTTGAAAAGGCTGGTATTTTGGAGAACTTCCTCTTTGAACAGGTGAGCTCTCCTGAACAGTTTGAGGCAAAAATCGTCCTTGGAGAATATGATATTCTCCTCAACACTATTAATATGGGAATGAAAAAAGACCTCCTTAAAGTCCTCATGACTGATGATGTCATGGCAAATCCCTCTAAATATACTAATCCAAATCTTAGTAACTACTTTAAGCAATATACAAAAAATCCAGAAGACAGTCAAATTGCAAGTGAAATCAATGCAATTTATGCTCAGGATATGCCACTTGTCATCCTCTGACATCCATACAACTTTGTGAACATTGAGAAAAGTCTGATTTCTTCTGATTTTTGATCTGGTATTACGCTTTATGAGTACAACTGGAGAAAATACCTTTATTCGCAAGTTGCCCTCATCAAAAATACCGAGATTAATTTTGAGAAGATCAAAGACATTAGAGGCTTCCTTCAATATCTACAGTCTAAGTCTGGGGTATCCTTTCCGCTTCCTGAGATGAAAACAAATGTAGAGACGTGAGAGAAGGAACATGAATCATCCACTCCGTCTCAAGTTGTTGATGGCGATCCCTTTGCTGGGCTCTTAAAACCCGCAGAATAGTATAAATAATCTTTTACATCATAAATTAGGGGAGCTTTTCCCCTTTTTTATTTGGGCTGCAGGAGAATGATTACCTTGAAAAATTCAAGGAAAACGCTATCTTTTCATTGCTTTATTTTTCAGGTGTCAATGCTTACATTTTGAGAAGTTCGAAATTATCTTCAACTTGCGATCATCCTCTTGATTTCTATTGGTATTCATGAGTTTGCTCATGCCTATAGTTCGTATAAACTCGGGGATCCAACGCCAAAAATCCAAGGAAGACTGACTCCAAACCCTTTGAAACATATTGATCCGATCGGGTTTTTGATGATTTTTTTGATTCATTTTGGGCGAGGGAAACCAGTGCAGATTGATCCTAGTTATTACAAGAAGCCCTATAGAGACGAACTTATCACAGCTCTAGCAGGACCTGCGAGCAATATCGTGCTTGGAATCCTAGGAATCCTCATCCTCATGATTTACGGAAAACTCCTCGGAACTTCAGCGATTAAACTTTTCAATGCAAACGATCTCGTTATTCAGTTTTGGATGCATTTTTCTATGATCAATTTTGGGCTTGCTGCCTTCAATCTCATTCCACTCCCTCCCCTTGATGGCTATAGACTCGTAAAAATCATTTCGCACAAGGCAGGCGCTTGGATGGAAAGAAATATGAGGTATATTGCAATTGGTTTCCTGGTTTTAGTGGTATGGGGACCGCTTTCAGATGCTCTTTGAACCTACATTTCAAAAGTGTCTTGGGGATTATTTAGGATTTTTGCCTTCCCATTGAGTCAGATTTTCTATTAAGGAAAAGAAAATAAAGAAAAAAAATCAGACTTTTTAATTTTTTCATGATAATTCAATGCTTGAGAAGTTACAAACCATTATTACCAAATATGAGACTCTCAGAGAACAGTCGCTCCAACCTGAGATTTTTGAAGATATGGAGAAAGCCAAGAAAATCAATAAAGAACTTGCTGGCTTAGAAAAAACTTATGATCTTGCCTGTGCTTACAAAAAAGCACTTGAAACCGAGCAAGGAGCATTAGAAATTCTTAATAATGAAAATGATCCTGATTTACTTGATATGGCAAAAGAGGAACTTGAAGAAGCAAGAACTGCTATTGAAAAACTTGATTACGATCTCAAAATTGCTCTCTTACCAAAAGATCCTAATGATGACAAGAACATTTATCTAGAGATCAGACCTGCTGCAGGAGGAGACGAAGCCGGACTTTTCGCAGCAGAACTCTTGAAAATGTATCTCACTTTCGCACAGAAAAAAGGACGAAAACCTGAAATCGTGGAGGAACAGCTTTCTGATATCGGTGGAGTAAAATTTGTGATGGTAAAGATTGCTGGAGATTCGGTCTATTCTCTGATGAAATTTGAAAGCTGAGTGCATAGAGTACAGAGAATCCCTGACACCGAATCCAATGGAAGAGTGCATACTTCTACGGTGACCGTTGCGATTATGCCGGAGGCGGAAGATGTGGACATTCAGATCGATCCGAAAGATATCGTAATGGATACCTATGCTGCTTCTTCTTCTGGAGGTCAAAATGCAAATAAAAACCAGACGGGAGTCAGACTTCACCATCTTCCAAGTGGACTCATTGTAAATATCGGAGATAGTAAATCCCAAATGCAGAATAAGGAAAAAGCCTTTGCTGTTTTGAAGTCTAGACTTTACCAGATTGAACTGGAAAAGAAACAAGCTGAAGAAAAAAGTTTAAGAGGAAACCAGATCGGAACTGGAGATCGTTCAGAAAAGATTAGAACCTATAATTTTCCTCAGGATAGGATTACCGATCATCGTATCCATGAGTCCTGGTCTAACCTTCCAAGTATTATGATGGGGAATATTGATGATATTATCGGGAAACTCGTGCTAGAAAATCAAACCATGCTGCTTAATCAAGAGATGCAAGGGGGGAGTTAGGATTTTTATGAAAAAGTTTGCGTTCCTTTTCTAAATAAAGGAAAAAATGGAGGGCATGGAAGAGATTGGTATAGAGAAGCATCAGTAAAAGGCTTAGATGCTTCCCCAAATTCAGGATCAGTTGCACCAAGACCTGGAGATATTCTCTGCTTTACTGGTGGACCTGGTGGCTATGGACATGTTGCTATCATTATGGAGGTAACCAATACTTATGTAAAGTTTGCACATCAAAATCTGGGGCTTGTCGAAGATGGGAAACCTGAAACCGACTGGCATGAGCCCGCTGGTGCTAAGTTGGACTATGACTATCGGACGAAGACTTATTTCTTCTCCTGAAAACTACACAGTAAAAGGGTGGTTACGAATGCCCATGCATTAGGCAAAGTATTCCTGCATTGGGTAAAAAAGAATCTCTAAGCTTTCCTAGAGATTTTTTGCTACTCGACATCAAAGAACTCTATCGTATCAAAGATGTCCCTTCTCTTGCTATAGTGCGACTCATAATGAGGATCATCAATTTTCCGAGTAAGATCCTTATTTGCTACAAAGTAGAAGTAGTTATTATGTCCTACAGTTCCTTCTCTCATAGACTCTCTAGCTTCTTTTGATTTTTCCTCTGTCTCACATGGATAAGGGTATCGATACTCACACCAAGAAACTCCAATTTTTTCGTAAATATCAACCGGATAAATATCAGCTCCCAAGACGGTTATGGAATCTGGATTCATATCAGTAAAGATATCTTGGTTGGATACTTCCTCATCTATTTCTCGGACATACTTGTATGGAAGGGTAAAAATAATAGTTGACCTATTCTTCTTTCCTCACCATACACCAGCTATCTGTGCTCCCTTCCATGCTTTCCCGAGTTTTACTTGGAATCCATAGACTTCATTTCTATAAATAAGGTTATCTCCCGTTTGTGTCACGATATCTCAGCTATTTGCTTCTGTGATAACCACGATTTGCGTTGTCTCTCAGGTTTCAAGGGTTTCTCAAGTTTCAAGGGTTTCTCAAGTTAGAATTTCCTGTTGAATCTCATTTCCAGTCTGCGTTCTGCTCTCATTCTCAGGGGTAATCTTACATCAAGTCACAAACATTACTCCAAGCATTAAGAGGAGCATTCAATATTTTTTCATATTTTCCTACTTATTACTCTAAAACAGGTCTCTTGATAGCTATTCTTCCAAAAAAGTCAAGAAGTTATTCCTTCCTAGAGGCTTTTATAGATGGATATAGGAAACGTTCCTTTCTCCATATAAGTTTGCTGAAGGGAAATCAACTCCTCGGATTCGACTTTATAGGATTGTAAGAGGGCAAAAATGAGGAAGGTTTCCCTCTATTCAGCCGCAAATGCTAGGAAATGGAATGACTTTTCTCTTTTTAGAGCGTTTTGAAGGAATCCCAAGAGAAGCTTCAGACGTTTCTTTTATAAGGATAAGAAACAATGCTCTGCTCCTTGTAAAGGATTTTTTTAATTTCTGAGGATTAAAAGAGAAAAAGCAGGATCTAGATTCAGATTTCCTGCTTTTTTTAATTACTTTTTGATCAATACCACAGCAATAAAATACTCCGTCTTCTCCATATACTTGGAGAGGGAACTTCCATCAAGTTCCACTCCAGCGATAGAGTAGATTCCTTCTATTGTTTTCAATTCCATATACCAAACGGGAGGATCGAAAAATAGATCATCATAGGTTCTTCTTAGCAAAGGATCTGGATTCCGCAAAAAGCAACGTTTCTATCGTGGGAAAGATTGATATTCAGCAATCTTCTCCTTGTATCTCTTTAATGCCTAGATTATAACCTCATCGGAAAGTCCATCGTAGTCCAATGGGCGAGAGAACTCAATTTTAACAGAGTAGGTTTTCATAATTTTATAGTATTTTTTGTTTGTGATCGAGTGGATCATACAGATTCACGAAAGGATATCAACTAAAAAGGCTCAAAAAATTCAAGTGCCACTTTGATTATGAGAATCATTCCCTAATTTGTGAAGGTTTCCTACTTCTAAATTGGTAGAATATGGGGAGCATTTTGTTCTTTTTTTATTGCAAATAAAAATTATTTAGCTATACTTTTTTGTGGGGCAACTCATACAGGGAAGATAGGATTCCTTGCGTTTGAGAGTCAGCCTTTTTATTTTGTTTATCACTACAAACACATGGCAATTGATGTAAGAAAGTTTGTCTATGACAACATCACTCCTTATGAAGGAGATGCATCTTTCCTTGCGGGACCTACAGAAAGAACCACTCAGCTCTGGGAAGAAGCCAAAAAATGTCTTAAAGAAGAAAGAGATGGGAATGGACTTAGATCTGCTGATCCTGAAACCATTTCTACCATTACTTCTCATAAACCTGGATATATCAAGCAAGAACTTGAAACCATCGTTGGTCTTCAGACAGATGAACCTTTGAAAAGGGCTATTAAGCCTTTTGGAGGAGTAAGAGTCGTAGAAAATGCCCTCAAAGAAAGAGGAATTGAACTTGCAGAAAGAGTAAAGGATATTTTTCATTACGCAAAGAATCATAATGATGCAGTATTCTCTGCCTATGATGCAGAATCTAGGCTTTACAGATCAAAACATATTGTGACTGGTTTGCCAGACAACTATGCAAGAGGAAGAATTATCGGTGACTATAGAAGGCTTGCTTTGTATGGAACTGATGCTTTGATTAAAGAAAAGAAAGCTGACTTTGAAACCATATCAGGAGAGATGACTGATGCAAAGGTAAGACTCAGAGAAGAAGTTTCAATGCAGATTCAGGCACTCAAAGAAATCGCTGAAATGGCTCAGTCTTATGGATTTGATGTAACAAGACCTGCAGAAACTGCTCAGGAAGCGATCCAATGGGTATACTTTGCTTATCTTGCTGCAGTAAAAGAGCAAGATGGAGCTGCGATGTCGCTCGGTAATGTTTCTTCTTTCCTTGATATTTATATTGAAAGAGATCTTCAAGCAGGGAAAATTACCGAAGCTGAAGCTCAGGAGATGATTGACCATTTTGTGATGAAGCTTAGACTTGTAAGACACCTTAGACCAGGAGCTTATGATGAAATCTTTGGTGGAGATCCTACTTGGGTAACTGAATCTATCGGAGGAATGTTCCATGATGGGAAAACAAAAGTAACAAAGACTTCATTCAGATTTCTTCAAACTTTGTATAATCTTGGGCCTTCTCCAGAGCCAAACTTGACTGTGCTTTGGTCAGATCATTTGCCAGAAGGATTCAAAAAATTCTGCGCTCAGGTTTCTATTGATACTTCATCTATTCAGTATGAAAACGATGACCTTATGAGGCCTATAAGAGGTGGTGATGACTATGGAATTGCCTGCTGTGTATCTTACCAAGAAATCGGAAAGAGAATCCAGCATTTCGGTGCGAGATGTAATCTTGGAAAGACCTTGCTCCTTGCAATCAATGGTGGGAAAGAAGAAGATGAAGGAGTGCAGGTAATGGACGCTTCACTTTTCGAAGCTGTAGAAAATGAAGATGGAACTTTAAACTATGATAAGGTGCTAGAAAACTTCAAAAAAGCGATGGCAAATGTTGCGAGAGTATATGCAAAGACCATGTATGTAATCCATTATATGCATGATAAATACTACTACGAAAAAGCACAGATGGCGTTTGTGGATACCAATTATGGAGTAGATATTGCCTATGGTATCGCTGGAATCTCTATCGTTGCTGATTCGCTCTCTGCGATTAAATATGCAAAAGTAAAAGCTCTCAGAGATGAGCAAGGAGTAGCAAAAGATTTCCAGACTGAAGGAGAATTCCCAATGTATGGAAACGATGATGATAGAGTAGATCTTATCGCAAAAGAGATTCAGGCTTTCTTTATGGATGAATTGCTCAAGCATAGAGCCTACAAAGACGCAACTCCAACCCTTTCTCTCCTTACGATTACTTCTAATGTGATGTATGGAAAGAATACTGGAGCGACTCCAGACGGAAGAAAAGCCGGAGAACCGTTTGCTCCAGGTGCAAACCCAATGCACGGAAGAGATCATTCAGGAGCGATCGCTTCGCTCAACTCTGTTGCGAAACTTGACTATAAAAAGTCTCAAGATGGAATCTCAAATACCTTCTCTATCGTTCCAATGTCTCTTGGAGCGACTGCTGAGGAACAGAATGAAAATCTGGTTGGGATGATGAACGGATACTTCAAGAAAGGAGCCCATCACCTCAATGTGAATGTCCTCAAGAGAGAAACCCTTATGGATGCTTACGAACACCCAGAAAACTATCCTCAACTCACGATCAGAGTATCAGGATATGCGGTGAACTTTGTAAGGCTTTCAAAGGCACATCAGCTTGAAGTGATTGAAAGAACCTTCCACCAGAGTATGTAGTCATTGCGAGGAAAAAGCCGTGGCAATCTCTAGTATGAAATAAAAAAAAGACTGATTTCCTTCGTGGGAGTCAGTTTTTTATTTCTAGAAGAAGAGAAAATGCCAGCCTCTCACTCAGAAAATAGCTGATGAAAAGCTGACATTTATAAAAAGTTAATATTGTTCCTTATTTTCTTTTTTTTCTTCCCTTTTTTGGAGGAAGTTTTCTATACTTTCTCTGATTTTATCTTTGAAAATATAGATGAGAGAAATAATTCCGCACAGAGTACCTAGATAGTAAGACAAATATATCAATAGGCCTAGAACAATACACCATGCTATCCAGATCAAAGTTGTGCGATAGTCCTCATACAAATAACGTGTACCTGTGCATATCATAAGTAAGAACCATGGCTGCCAACACAAGTTTAGAAAAACCCATGCGAGATCGTATTTTTTTTGAAAAAACGTGATCTTCTCTTTAAAAAGCTTATTTGTCTCATCATAATAAATATGACGAGTATAATAAACTTTTTGGGGTAATAGAACCCCAAACTGGCGTGTATCCACATCTCTTATTGAATCTTCAATCTGGAGTTTTTTCCCTGTCAAGATAGCAAGAAACTTATCATTATCACTTCCTGGGATCGTGTTCCAGTTCTTTGCAAAAGATCTAGGATTTTTTGTAATCTCCTGGAATAGAGAATCTCTACTCGTATTTTCTGCAAATCCATTTCCTACTCCTACTACCAAGAGTAGAAAGAAAAATAAAATCTTTGTTTTCATAATTTTTTTGCACTCCTATTAAAGCTTTTATAAAGCTCAGACTTTGAATGCTTCGGTCTTTATTATTATTATTTAATTCTTTATTTTCATCTTTACTATACCTATTTTTTATAAAAAGTCAAGTTATTTCTCCTTAAAAATTCAAATTTAACTATACATAAAAATTTTGTATTAAAAATTATCACAAAAGCACGATAGTTTTCTCCTTGTTACCTTTGTTTTTTGTAGGATTAATTACATTTTTTGTTTGGTTCTTTCAAAAGAAAAGCACCTTTTTCAATTATATACAATAGCTTTGGTTATCCATCATGCTTTTCCTAATTCCATTAATCACAATTCATAATCTTCTAGAGTTCCTCGTTTTACTTCTTTCCGTAATAAATTCTTTTTTGCTTCATAACTTCTAAATTTCGCTATTCAAAATAATCTTCAAAAATAAGGGATATCTAATATCAATAGTGTTTCTCATGATTCTATCACATATTTCTCAACTATAACCTTATCAGGTTTGTTTCTTATTATTCTGACATCCTTTCAATATTTTGCTCATAACTGTTTATAAGTTTGTTTATGAATGCTATATTCATCCTACAATTTATAATTAATGTTACCCTCTTCCAGAGAGTTTTGAAATACTCATCCACAAAAACAACATTTGTATCTTTACCTTCACCTCATTTTCCCATCCTTTTTAATGTGGGTACCCCCCACATTTTTTGCAATTATGGCTAAACTACTCGATATGGAAGCTCCATCTTTGAGATTCTGCGAGCTTCGGAAGAAGTTCATTTACTTGTGCGATATTGATCGCTTCATATTTCTCTAAGAGTTGATCCAAGGTAAGAATTTTTTGTTGAGCTAGCCACTGAGAAGCCAGGAAATCTGCCATCTCGTCAGAGCTTTCAATTCCCATTTGAATGCTTCCTTTGAGGTAATTTTTTGCGTTTTTAAATTCTTCCTCATCAATCCCCTGCTTTACAAATTTATCAAGCAAAAGATTGATCTCTTGCTGTCAAAACGAAAATTTTTCTTTGCTAATTCCAGATCTGATCATAAAAATTCAATATTCTTTTTTAGAAAGATGGCTTGCGGAAATATAGTAGCACAATCCTAACTCCTCCCTAATTTCTTGAAATAATCTTGAAGACATATTTCCTCCCAAAATTGTCGTTAAGATTTTGGCGGCATATTTTTCCTCTTGATCAATAGAAAATCCCGGCATGCTGAGGATGAGATGATTTTGCTCTGTACCCTTTTTGAAAAAATCAGATTTCTTTTCTGGTAATTCTCGCTGAAAATCTGGCTTCCTTCTTGTTTTTTTTGGAGGGAGCTGGGAAAAAAGTTCTGCGATGAGCCCCTCCACGACAAGCTGATTTTCAATCTTCCCTGCAATCGTAAACAGCAAATTGTCCTTCGTATAGAGTGAATTTTTATAGCTGAGTAAATCCTTCTGAGAGACAGCTCTGATTGTATCCTCATATCCGATTATTGGTCTTCCATAACTATTTTCTCACACGAAAAACAATGCTCGCTTTTCGCGCACTGTAGCCATTGGATTATCTTGATACATTTTGAGCTCTTGGACAATTACCTCTTTTTCTTTGTGTAGTTCTTCGGGATTTATTTGTGCATTTAACATCATATCAGCCAAGAGCCTTAGTGCAACTTCAGCAAATTGAGGAGCACACTTTATATAGTAAGAAGTCTGACTTCCTCCAGTGCCCGCATTAAATTCAGCACCAATTTTATCCATTTCACCAGCAACAGCCTTTGCCGTCGTTCGGATTTTTCATCCCTTAAAAAACATATGCTCCAAAATATGAGAAATACCTGCTTCTTCTCTTGTTTCATATTCTGATCCTGCTTTTACTGAGATTTGTATGGTAAGAGAATTGAGCTCTTGCATTGGAGCCAAAATACAGTCAATCCCTCAGATTTTTTTTATTTCGTAGTGCATAGCATTTTTTTATAAGATAAAGATTTGCGGCTCTTGGATAGTAATGAAAAAAAGCTCCAACGCTAATTGGGGCTTTATACAGAACTGAAGAGTTCGCTCAGTTCAGACAGAGTTTTATTAGGCGCCCATGGGATTCGAACCCATGAACCGAGGTTTTGCAGACCTGTACAATAGACCACTCTGTCAGGGCGCCATAGTCACATATCCTTTGAAGCCGTAAAGCCTTCTTTCTGTCTCCTGTTGAGAGAGACACCTTGAGTTGTAAGGATATGATCTATTATTTCAAGCTTTTTTTACCTTATTTTATGGAGAACAGGCTACAGACACTCTCTAACTTTTTATTTCTCACGAAATACCGATAAAGAGATCCTATGTTTTCTAACTCTAGAAGAGATTTCATCCATCTTATTTTCTCATCATTTTTCTCATTTTACCTCTTGTCCATCCTGATGCTGGTGCTGAAACCATTTCTGAACCCCCTGCTGGCGTCCTTATATATCTGTATCCATCAGGATCTGTTCTCAACCTCGTCTCCCAACAGACTTTTCTCCCTCTAAGGAATCGGTTGTAGGTTGCACCTTTAGGATTGGTATAAATTCCAACGATTCCGAGCTCTTTTGCTTCTTCAAGCTCTAGTTTTCTTTTTGGATAGTCAAATCTCCTACTCCCACGCACTCTACTAGCTTGCTTTGCCTGCTGGGCTTTCTTCTTTGCAATTCCCTGTTTATTTGTCCTACTCGCCATTTTCTCACTGTGTATAATAAAGTCGTTCTACGATTAGCGTTTATATTCAGATTTTTTCTAATTTTTAGTCTTGTGCTCTAATTGATCACTACGGGCTTATTCTTGTGCAAAAGCATATCCAATTTTGCTTTGAGAAGAACACGATACTGTATCGTATACTGCAGCACACTGAAAAGTGAGGTCGTAGCGAGATAAAGTCCAACACCTGCTTGGAAAGACCAAACAAAAGAAGCCATCATCACCGTCATCATGATATTCATTGGAATCATCATTTTTGACATATCTGGCATTGGGACACCACCAGGCATTGCAGCCGGTTTGCTGGTTTTTTGGACCAAACTTGTAAGCCAGAACTGTAGCGCATTTAGGCAAGCAACGAGGATAGTCAGAATTAAACTATTTTTTTCAAAAAGGTCAATCCCCAAAAACATTGAATGAATATTTTGTGTATCTAGATACTGATTACCAAAGCCGAAGAAGAAGCTATAAAGCCATTCATTTGGCACTTCTCCCGTAGCAAATTTTCTAATTACAGAATAAAGCCCAATGAATACTGGAAGCTGGATAAGCATAGATAAGCATCCTTTCATCGGCCCAGCACCTTCTTTTTTGAGTAGTTTCATGGTCTCTTCAGAAAGCTTTTTAGGATCATCTTTGTATTTCTCTTGAAGTTCCTGCATTTTTGGTTGGATATTGGACATCCCTTTGCTCATATTTGCTCCAGCTATAGCATTTCTCAAGAGGAGAAGTCTAATAACTAGTGTCAAAAGGACAATTGCAATCCCAAGATTCCCTCAAAAAATTGCAAGGAATATGATCAAGAGATTGAAAACTGGACGATAAAGCAATTCTGCCCATAGGATACTTAGCCAATTCATTAGTTTTTAAGTTTAATACAGAATAAAAATTAGAATTTTATTTTTTTATTTTTCAACGAAAAACTACACCTTCATCACTTCATTTACTTTCGCTTTTACCAAGTTATCAACATTAGCAGATTGGATTTTGGTAAGTTCATCAATATTTTTTTCATTTGCCTTGTGGACATCTTCTGAGATTTCCTTGGCAGTAAACTGCTTTTTAGTCTCAGTCATCGCATCCTGCCTGATCCCTCTGATTTGCGTTTTAGTATCCTCTCCCATTGCCTTTACCTGCTTAGCGATATGATCTCTTCTTTCTTGAGTCAAAGCAGGAATTTTCACCAAAATATGAGAACCCTGATTATCTAATCCAACTCCTAAATCTGCTTCGTAAATTGCATTAGCAATATGTTTTGAGCTTGCTTTATCTCGAGGCTCAATCTTCAATGTTGTAGTATCCATTACGGTAATATGAGCTAAGGTATTAAGCTTCATTACCCCATACTCCGTCTCCACATTTAAATTATCAACAAGCCCTGTTGTCGCTCTTCCAACCTGTAAACCTGCAAATTCTTGCTCAAGGTAGGCGATTGACTTTTTCATTTGTTGATCATAAACCGAAAGCTCCATATTTTGTCTTCTTTTACTTGATAAAAAATCTGAATTTAGTATATAAAGAAAAAATCCCTTTTTGCAAGGAAAAGTTTTTTGTTCTAGGCATTTTGAAGCGTGCCTTCGTTATATTGTTTGTGCTCTGTTTAGTATCTTTAGCTCTCAAGTGTATACTATGATCAAAGGTGGCTTGGTAAAAAATAGCTGAAAATTTGTCTTCATGATTTTAAGCACGATAGTACTGTTTTCTCAGCTAAGTTTTGCTCAGCAAAAAACTTCCACCTGTGGAGATGCCCCTGCTGTCTGCTCTGCAACACCACAAAGAATGGCACTTTATCTCGATTTTCAGGAAGAGATATCGGAACTTATCGAAACAAATCCTTTTGAGACCGTAGTTGGAGCGATTAGTAAGGGGGAAGGAGGAATTTTTACGAATGAGCTTTTACAACTGAGTGGGATTCAGAATTTTGATGATAGTTTAGCTGGGCAAAGCCTTAAGCTGGCTTATATTGCCAATACGAGATCAGCACTCTCCCTTCTTACTAGCATCTACCTCTTTGAACTTTCTGCGGTTACGACCGTTCAAGATGTGACGCTGGGGCTTTGAATCCTCCTCCATGATAGACCTATTGTAAGAGACTGGATGAAATTGCTAGATATTGAGCGAAATCTTAGTAAGACCCTTTATTATCTTGGGAAAACTGAGAACATCATGAGGACTATTTCTCAGACTGAAAAACTCAGAAATCTCTTAAAAACCTATGAAGAAAAAGGTCTTTTTGTGCAGACTGCGAATTTTCCTAGTCAAATCAAATATCTTGATCTCCTAAAAATGTTGATTAGCCTTAATATAGCGATGAAGGATTTTCTAGCCTATAATAGCGTAGATCCACTCAGGAAGTTTTCTATCCATCAAATAAAGTTTAACGAAAAATGGATTAATCAGCTTGATGATGACTATCATTGTGTTAGATGGGATCTTTGATTTAAATGTAATGTAAAGTTTAAAAATCTGACTAAAGATTTGAAAGGACTCGTCACTAGCACCAAAAATCAATGAGAGGGAAGCTGGGAACTCATCAAACAATCCCGACACGAATTGAAACAGGCGCTCTGAAACCTTCCAAAAGGAATCAAAGAAAATATCAGGTGAAAATCTAGTGATTCCTATTTGACGGAGAGAGAAAAGGAACTCCTTAGAAATGTATATGGATTAGATACTACTAGAATGACTAAGGATGAAGCTTATTCTATCATTTCACTTTGAGAGAAAACCAAATCACAACGAAAAGAATTAGCAAAGACATCAAAGAACACCTGGAAAACTGGAATCAAATCCGCATCTTCTGCCATTCAGAGTCTCAAAGATAAGTCTGTTCGCTGAAAACGCAAATCTGCTAGCAAAGAGAAGCAAACTCCTGCTGCAAAATATTTTAATGACCTCATTGCTGCTCCTATTTATTATAATAATAAAACACTTGTTTGGGTTAAAAGGCAATTTGGTCGTAGCCCAGAATCAATTGAAGAAGAACTGGAAGTAAGCAATAAAATTCCTGAACCAATCAACAGAGACTTTAATATGCTCATGATTAAAAATCTCCAAGACTTAAGCAATTCTAGACAAGAAGCTGAGCAGCTTTCTGACATTGCGAATAATTTTGCACTTACGTATCAGTTTTGAGAACTTTCTAACTTGATAAAAATCCTGATGAACACTATCGGAAATAAAGAAAAGAATTTGAGAAAAACTATTAATACACTTTGTACCTATCAATGTAAGAATAAATGATCGGTAGGTTGCTACGTTCAATAGGATAAAATCAGACTTTTTATTTGGTATGCTATCGCTATTTATGAACTCTCCTCTTTGGAAGCAGATATTATTTGGGATAATGGGGCTACTTGTGGGTTTTGCTCCAGCTTCGGCTCAGCAAATCAATAGAGACGAGAATGACGTAGTTCCAGAGCTGGGGACCTCACTTATCTCTGCTGCCGTCACCAACCTCAATACAAAACTCTGAAGTCTGAATATCAACGTTGAGAATAAGGAGCAAATTATTCAGTCCTTTTGTATGGCGGCAAATCCCCAGTTTGCTACGGGATTTTCTTCTAGTATTGAAAGTTATGATAGCAGTCAATCACTCTTTTTGAGCATTCTTTGTAATACTAACGGTCTCGAAAACAAGTATTTTAACCAGCAGACTCAAAAGTACCTTAAAGAGCTCTCTTACAAGAAATTAAAGTTTGATAAAGCCTGCCAAAGAAGCTATACTGAAAAGTGTAATGTTGCGGAGCTAACTGATGACCTCCTTACTCAACTATTTTCTGAGCTATTTACTTTTAAACAGGCGGAAATTTTTTGAATCAGTCAGGATACGCTCGTTGATAGCAATCTTTTGAATAAAAAAATTGATGCCTATGCTGAAGAGAAATATAAGATTCCTCACTTCTGTACCGATAGAATCCATAATTATAGCCAGACTTGCTCTATTATGAGCAGACAAATGAAAGCTTTTGTCCCTGTGATTAAAGGATTTAAGATTCTCAACTCCGATGAACTCTATAAAAACGTAAAGGATAAAGAGTTAACTTTCCCTCCCTGTGAGATTGGACCTCACTATGATCTTGTCCTTTGTGGAACTCTAGGAGAGACGGATAAATGACTGAAGCCTTTTATCAATATGCTCTATAACGAACTTGCACGATATACGATGTTTTCGACATATTATGCACAAGCACTTATGCAGAGAAGCAGAATAGAGCTTCCTACTCAAGATGAAATTAGTCTTTTGAAAGAAAATCGAGGAAAATTCTTTTTCTTGACTAATCAAACGCTAAATGACCTCACAAATCTTGCTACAACCTACCCTATTCATATTGGATTTTTGGCATATCAAGAGGATCTTCTTCGCTTGAGAGATTCCTCTCTTAGTAAGCTAGTTACCCCATTTTATACTCTCTATCATAAACTCAGAAATGTCCAGTCCGAAACTTAAATCTCATTCTTCCATTTCCTATTTTTTCTCTGGTTTAAGCCTGTTTTTATTGTTTTTTGCTATTATTTGGAATGCTAATGCTGCTGCGACAACCTGGAAGATTGAAGGAGCAGGTCGTGCACAACTTTTTTGACAGTGGAAAGAAGCGGTAACAAGCTATCAAAACACTAAATATCAGCAGGTTAAGGGTATTCCTACGAATCTTTTTGGAACTAATGCTGAAAATTATGCTATTAGAAGCCTGTCTTCTGTCATTAATGGTTTTGAATCTACAAAAAAGATTCTGAATAGTCAATATGCTAATTGTGATCTCTCTGATGACAATATTTCCTCGATTTTATTTTTTTCTAATACAGGATTTTCGAAAGAGCTTAGGCGCGCTCTCCCAGAATCAAAATACCCTACAAGGAAAGAATATGAAAAAACCTGTGAAAAGCTTACTTCTTGCATAGAAGGGAAAGCTGACACGAATCTTAATAAAGCCTGTGATGATCTCATCAATACTACGTATGCTTTTTGACAGTTGACGAAAGGAAATCAACTTACCATTGAGGAAAGTAATCTCGGGAAAGATAGGTATCAAAATGGGAATTCTGAAGACTCTGCTTATGATTTATTGGAAGATATCCGCCAAATTGGAACTATTTTTTTTCAAGAGACCAAGGAAGCTCCTGAAACGGTTTTTTATAGGCTTCCTGATTTTAAGGTATGACTTCCACAAAAATCCAAGGCTTGATCATCTTCCAAAAAAGGGAATGATACAACACTTTCTCAGTGAGCGAATTGATCTCCTCAAAATCAGCATTCTTCTCCTGTTTCTTCTAATAATGCCGCGTCTACCAATTCTGCTCGCTCTCTGAGTCGTCTTAGACAAGGAGCGGATGAAGAAAGTCCTTCAGATGAGATTCTCCCTCTCAGTGAAGATTCTATTATTAATGCCTTCATTAAAGCGAACGATCCTATTAAGACAGTTTCTGAGCAGGGGAACGTGGCTTTTGTAAATCACTGTACAATCTCTGGAAGTCCACTTATTAAGCAGGCAGAGCAAGCTGCTCATCAGCTCGAAAATAATACAAAAAGTACATCATCCTCAAAACAGCAATCTTCCTCCGCGGCGAGTTCTCCCACTCAAGTTCTTCCGAGTGCTAATGCACTTATGCTTTCTCCGCAAGAGATCAATAGTTATATCACAGATATCCTGAGAAATAGTAATAGCATCAAATCTGCCGTTTCTCCCACTCTTCGTAGAGGAGAAGCAGAGCAAAACACAACTTCTTTGGTTGCATCTTCAGATTCTGCTATTATTGCTGATGTCAAAAAACAGCTGGAATCTTGTAGTAATAAATGTGATGAGCTATGATGGGACGAAAGAGCTGTCTGCAAGCTGAAATGTCTCTGCTCAGACTACTCTTCTAAGAACACCCCTGAAAATACTAAATTTCACTTCTTGGAAGAAGGAGCCTTTAAACTAAGGTTCTGTACCGTTCCAAGCAAGATAACTCTTGCAAATAGTAACGTCAAAATCGTTTATAGCATTGAAGAAATCTTGGGAGAAATCCAGAAAGCTATTAATGGTCTGTATGATAGCGGAGAACTGACCACAAAGACGAGAAATAAAGAATTTCTCAATACTTCTCAATCAAAATTCAAATTCTGAGAACACATCAGTTTTGTGGCTGGTGTTGGAAGGAAGGCTCCGACTACAACAACCTATCAAAAACAGCTCCAAAAGACAGAACAAGAGCTTAATAAATCCACTAAAGATAGCATGGTTCCAGATAGCGATGAGAGGAATCGCTACCTTCTTTTGGAGGATTATACTATCACCAAGAGAGAAAGAAGCATTGAGAAACCGGAAGTTGGGCTTCCAAAACCAGCAAATCAAGTGCTTTCTACTGAGGCTCTTGAATCACAGAAAAAATATGCATCTATCAACTTTCTTGTAAGCAATTTCCTTGATCAGAACGCAATTCTTCTGATCAATCTCAATCAAACTCTCTTGGAGATGAATGAGGCACTTAATTATCTTTTACAGAAGAAGTAGGTTATTTTATTACTTGTTTGCTGAGGCAGGTTTATCAAAGTATTTTTCCACAAGCGCTGCATTAAGTTCCCTTAGGAAGGCTAGCGGATCGAGAAGGAAACTATTGAGTGTTTCGGCTTTGTCATCTCTAAATACTAGTTCAAAATCCTGAACCACGACTGGGCGACGCTTTGTTCCAAAGTCAATTGCTATTGGACGAAGAACATTTTTAACCAGATCATAGGTTCAGATAAAATGAAGCTCCCCAACTGCAAAATATACCTTTACTGTTCATCACTCAGATATTACCTTTTCTGGGATAATATCAAGGTATTTTGAGAACTTATCCGCGACCAAAAGATGCTCCTTCATTCAGAAACCAGAATTTTTTTCTTTTGGAACATAACCAATGAGAGCATTTATGATATAGAATGTCGATGAAGCATCAACAAGTGAAAAATCTATTTCTTCTAATATCTTAGTCTCAAGGACTTTATCTGAGATTTCTAGCTTGTGTAGTGCGCCATTTTTTAGCCCTAAGGTATATCCTAATGGGCTCGCGGTAACTGTCCCATCAGAAAGCCTTGTTCCTGTAGCAAGAGAGATTTTTGCTTGCGTATTAGAACAAGAAAGAAGTTCTCTTCCATATTTTCCTTGGAGCTGAGAACAAAGTCTCAAGTCTAAAGGCTGTGTTTGCTCTGCGATTTGTTTGTTTTCCTGCATCAAATTTAGCACCTTATTGAGTGAGAGTCTATCATTTTTAATCAATGCGTTGAGATATTCCGTCAGCTTTGGATTCTTTGCAACTTTAACCTCAGTAACGGACAAGAGAATGTTCTCATACTTAAGCTTTGCCTCTACTGTAAGATTTGTCCTTCTATCTACCCCTTGAACGAGGAGGGTTGAAGCCTCTTTGCCTTTCTTCACTGAAATTAGCGTAAATTGAGCAGGAAGATAACTACTTCTAAATAATCTCTCTAAATCCTGTTCTTCTTTTTCTGAGTTAGTCGACTGTTGATGAGGAGTCCCTGTTGATGAAGAGGTTTCGTAACGGATCTGGTCTTGTAAACCAGCAAAATTAGCAATCTTATCTCCATAATTAAGAGAGAGAAGCTGACTGGTTAATGCCGTTCTGTCTTCTTTCGTCATTTTTGAGTTTTCATCCTTGAGATAAGGAGCGATAATATTCATATTGTATCGATACGTGAAAGTCTTTGGGAATGCTCCGATGAGATCAGCATTTTTTGATTTTTCCTTGATAAGAATTTCACGAAGGAAGTTAAAGTATGACTGCATCAAGGATTTTACATCGGAAGTATTTGAAAGTTGCTTATAAATTGCTTGTTGTAAGGAAATTAGTTTGTATTCATTGAGAATCTGACTTGAATAGATTTTTGCATCAGCATACCCTAATTCTAAGGTTCTTGATAATGCAGAAAAATCTCTCAATGTAATGAATTGGTTGTAATATTCGCTTCCACAATCATGGAAAATCTCGGAGAAGCGATCATCAAGAATACCGCCATATTGTCCGTAACGCACCAATCCTTGACAGAATTTTCAGCGATAATTTTTATTTTTTCTTAGGAGCTTATAAAGATTTGTTAGCTCTTCTGAAATTTTCATCCCTCCTTTTGTATTTGGATCTTCGCTGCCTTCTTCAGAATTTTCTTCTGTTTTTAGATGCACATCATCTAGATTATACAAGAAAAACTGATCAAGGAAATTTTTGATATAGGATTTACAAACGAAAGAATACTTGGTCGCTCCTTCTACGCAATTAAGCCCAAAGGACTCGTGAATACTTCAGCTTAAGGGAAGAAGTTTGGCAGTTTCTTTGAATGAAAACTGCTGCTTTAAGGGAGCTTCTATTACTGTTGAAAAAAACTTCTTTAGATAAGCATCGTTGAAAACTTCATCATTTTGGTGCTCAACGAAGGTATCAAGGTTTTCAAATGAAAGAGAAGTCAATTCTGGGAGAACCAACCCTTCCATTTCGAGGAGGTTATTTTCTGAGTTAAACCCTTCAGTATTTGATTCTATTTTCCCGTTTAGAATCTTTGCCGTTAACCCGGAGATAGCAAAAACGGTCTGCTGCTTATCTGTATAGAAGTCTTGACTCTCTGTCGAAGAGGAAAGGGCTTCCTCTGCTATAAACTTTGGAGAAAAACAAGAGGAAAATACAAAATATCCAAGTGCAATAAAAGAGAGAATAAGGCTTATAGTAGTCACTCCATACCTAAAAACTCCTTTGTATACTATGCCATACCAATGAATTATTTTTAGCTGTTCTTTATTGAAAAATATCGATTCCTTCATCAAGTCTTTTTGATAACTAAATCAGATTAAGTATAGTCAGAAATCCTGATAAGGCAAATTTTGGGGCAGAAAATGATCTTCAGAAGAAAATCGTTTCTCCTAGGGAAAAATGGAAGAATCTAATTTTAGGAGCCTCTGTAGCCTTTAGATTAGATTTTTTTTGCTCTCTTGGATGTTGGAGAGGGGTGTTTTATAGCTTCCCAATCGGCTCTAAATTCAGAAATAAATTGCTCAATCAGCTTCGGATCAATGAGAAGAATTCAGATTTCTCTATTGTTGTCTAAACTATTGGCAGAGAGGTTCATACTTCCAAGAAGAAGGATTCTCTTGTCAATCAGGATCATTTTCGTATGCACATACGGCTTTTTCATTAGTCTCACTTGATGAGGTCAAAAGTAGTCAGGAAGCGACTGATTGGTCTCCGTATCGGAGAAAATCGCTTTGAAATTCAGCGTTTCTGACTTTTTTGCAATCAGATCAAAAAGGGCTGGATCATTGAGATATTGGGTCTGCATGATAATGCTCTCCTTCGCTCAGGAAATCAACTCCGTAATCACCGCACGGCAATTGAGATTGCAAACCACGAGATTAGGATGTAGGTCGGAAGGGAGAAGTTGCTCGCTTTTTCGGTCCTTTTCAAAGAGCGTATGGAGACTTTTTAAGACTTTTGGATTTTCGCTTCGGAAAAGGTGTTCACGGTTTTTTGCAAAAGTGGAATGGGTAAGATTGGAACTCTGAATCCAAAATCCGCTCTGCATTAGAGTAATCTTGCTATGAAGATATTGGGTCGGCAGATGCTCATCAGATTTCACTTCAATATTTTGCAGTCCTGAAAAGTAATTTTGGAGTTCTTTATAAGTATTTTTGAATTGCTGATATTTCTTGTTTTCAATCATAATCTGGATCTTCACGCCATTTTCTGCCAGCTTTTTGAGTTTTAATTTGAGATGTTTCTCGGTAAATTCGTAGGTTTGAAGTTGGATCCTTGGGCTGTTTTCAAGGGAGTTTTCGTAGCTCTTGAGATAATCTAGATTCGGCATCTGAACGATCGTTCCTGTGATATTTTCTATATGCTCAAGCCAATCTGGAGATAATGAAAAATCTGACTTTTCCGCTCATTTTTCCTCCCCTCCAAAGTGAAACTCCACTCCTGGAGAAAGCAGCAGGGCAAGAAGTGCAACGATCAGAACAATAAGGAGCTTTTTCATGGAATGAAAAGGGAATAAAAATGATAATTCTTGATTGCCACGGCTCATTGCATTCGCCTCGCAATGACCAACTACCCGTCATTGCGAACGAAGTGAAGCAATCCAGTTTCTCTCACTCGTCATTGCGAGCAAAGCGAAGCAATCTAGTTACTAATCTGCCTGCATATGGATTGCCACGGCTCATTACATTCGCCTCGCAATGACTAACTACCCGTCATTGCGAGCAAAGCGAAGCAATCCAGCTACTAAACCAATCTGCCACAAAGTGGATTGCTATGGCTCATTAGATTCGCCTCGCAATGACCGACTATATAGTTTAGTTATCCTATTCTAAGTATTCTGATAAATCTTTCCAATCAGGATTTATACTTTCTATTAAACTTAGTTTTTTCTTTCTATTCCCCGCCTTAAGTTGTTTCTCCCTTTGGATTGCCTCTTCAATATTTCACCATTCCTCATAATATACGAGTAAATCAAGATTATACTTAGCAGAAAAGCCCTTTACAACCTTTTCTTTGTGTTCAAAGATTCTTTTCACAAGATTACTGGTTACTCCTACATAAAGAGTCCCATTCCTTTTATTACTCAGAATATAGACATAGGCTCTTTTCATTCACATAAAATAAATAAAATTCATGTATCATGCGTCATTGAGAGTGAAGCACTCCAACTCCGCTCCATCATTACGAACGAAGTGAAGCAAGCTAGCCACTAAATAAATCTGATTACCAGTGGATTGCCACGGCTCATTGCATTCGCCTCGCAATGACTAACTACCCCTCATTGCGAACGAAGTGAAGTAATCCAGCTACTAAACCAATCTGCCTGCATATGGATTGCCACGGCTCATTGCATTCGCCTCGCAATGACAAGTAAACCGGTCGTTTCACTCCTTCGCAAAGACAGCTAACTGTTCATTCATACTATACGATCAATTTGCTCATAAAGTTCCTCTAAACTGCCATTATTATCAAACTGAATGTCCGCCAGCCTCTGGCAGGCGAGAATATTCCCTTTATTAGGGTCAGTATTATTCGCTTCCAAAGCTTCTTGCTCCTGAAAATGTTCCCAAGTAATGTGATCTTTCGCAGAGTTCCTTTTTATCGCTCTTTCGTATCTGAGTCTCTGATCCGCATCTACCGAAAGAAGAAGGAAATCAGACTTCTTTTTTAATGCTTCCACTTCTCCAACAGTGCGGATTGATTCAATGATGGCATTCTGTCCATTTTTCTCAGCCTGCAAATAGAGCTGTTCAATACTATAAGCAGGTCAAAATTTCGCTCTTAAGCTATCAGCGAGCACTCTCATTGTGTCTCTGTTAATTTCTTGCCCTTGCGATTGTAACTGCTCCGTGAGATAGCCACTGACCGAATAATGCACAAAACCAAGCTTCTTAACCAAGTATTCTACAATGGTCCCTTTTCAAGCTGCCTGTGGTCAGGTGATTCCGATAACTTTCATGCGATAAATATAAGAAAATAAAGCTGATGTATTTACTTTTTGTATTCAAAGGAAATGTTTTTTAGCTCTGATTTAAAAGCTTTTGAAGGAAGGAAAACAACCTTTTTCTTGATGGTTCTTGGATTAAAATGCTTGGTATCATCCACTCCTTCACTCGAAAGACTCAGGCGGAGCGTCCCGATCTCACCAAGCTGCACCGAATATCCATGAGCAATCCGCTTGGGGATCTCTTCCATGAGATTCTCTAGCACATTGAGGACATCTCAAGGTGTCAGTGAAGACTTATCAGCAAGGGTCTTGGCAATCTGCCTAGTAGCAATCTTACCCGTATTGACCGAAGTCGCATACCATTTCTTATGACTTTGATCAAGCGGATTTGCCTTTGCGACGAAACGATAGTGCATTTTAAGAGAATAAAGAGATAAAATCAGCATCTTCTTTAGTAGTTTTATTAGTTTACAAGGTCAAAAAATCTGAATGCCTTTGTGAGAGTTTACCCTTCCCCAAAGGAAAGTCAAGAAAAGAAAGGAGGAAAAGAAAAAATCATAGTTATGGTTTTTAAAAATTGAAACTATGATTTTAAAAAATTGAAGTTATGATTTTTTATATCTCTCTTGAAAGAACTTTGATTCTTACCAGTGAGATGTTTTTTTATGGAGGCAAATAAAAGGATTCTTTATTAATCAGGAGAAGTTTAAGTTTTTACTTCGTGGTTGAAATTAAGATAATAAAAAGAAAAAAGCATAGCCAGAGATTCTCCAGCTATGCTATACAATGAAGTGATCTTTTTAGTCACCAATTACACCCCGAAAGACTTGAATATTCATCCATCTTGGTGAGTGTTTTAGAATAATCATCGTCTCGTTCTCCACTAGGGCGATAAACGTAAGCGGGCTTTATTGAGTATACTACGCTTGGACGTGGATACCCCGCACAGCTAGACTTCATCTTACTGATCCAAGTATTAATACCCACAGGGGCATCAAATAATGAGGGATCTATAACCATCAACTCTGTTGAGTTTCCTTTTTCAACACCAACGAGAGGGGCAACATGCCACATCCATGCTTGACAACAGCCAGCCTTAGTCTCTGCCTGCAATGCCCCCAAAGTTGCATAGACAAATATCTTTTGAGAATCATACCCAGCATCTGCCATTAATTTTCTCATATAATGAGCTCGTGCATAACAACCATCTGCTGCGTACTGAAAAGGAATACAAGGACATTGCAAGTTAACAGCACAACTCAGATTCTTGAACTGAGCAAAGAATTGCCTTGCTCGAGCAAGCGTCATCGTCACCGCAGACCTTGTTCTAGCTGCCGAGGTTTGTATCGGTTCATATGACCTCTCAAACCATTCGCGATCTGCCGGCTTTGGTAACTCTACCCTAATGATAGGATAGGCTCCAACTTCAGGATTATAGGTTCCTATAACATACCTTAGTATATTATATTTGGATTTCCCATCTCCTTCAAGCAATTTACGATACTGTACGTAATTTTTGATATTATAGGGCAAATAGTATCTATTAGTTCCCCCAAAGGAAACAGGATCACCCTGCCCTTTTGTATCAAACCAAGGTTCCCATGGGATGTTACTCCCCTCCTTAATGAGGTGAATATTATCTATGGAAAACACGGCACCTTCAGGAATAGGATATTCTACTCCATGATCTTGCTGAGAATCCAAAACTTCCACATTAGCTTCCTTTTGACAAGCGATAAAGATACCGCCTCCAATCAGAAACACTATACCTAGAGCGAAAACAAGCGTTCTCCAGCTCTTTCTTTTAGCTATTCTTTCCATTTCTTTATACGTTTTAATTAATACTCATGTTAATGACCACTTCATTGCGATTATCAGCATGATAAAACTAAAAGAGAAATCAAAGACTATTCTTCATCGCATTTTAGGAGGACTCTCAGTTTTTTGAAAGCTCTTGAAATTCTCTGTCTAATCACTTCCTGCGAAATCATCAACTGTTCTTCTATTTCTGTATTTGACTTGTGTTCAATATATTTGAGAAAGATTATTTCCCTGCTAAGAGCGTCAAGCTCCTGCATTGCTTTCTTGATCTGTTCTAACTCGAAGTCTTGCTGTAAAAACTCATCGATTACGCTCTCGTCTACAAGCGTATCTTCAAACTTTTCTCCCTCTTCATCATCACCATCTAGGAGAGAAAAGGGGAGTTCTCTATTCTTTTTGAAGGCATCTTTGACAGTATTCTTGAAAATCACCCATACATAAGCAGAAAAAGACTGATTGATATCGTATTTAGTCACCGCAGTTCGGAACTTTACATAGAAATCTGCGATAATATCTTCTGAATCCTCTTGGGAGAGAAAGAAGTTGCTCTGGAGATAACGGAAAAAAATATCAACCGTCTGGAGATAGAAAGTATTGTAGGCTCCAGCATCCTGTTGGATCAGAAGAAGAAGAAATGCTTGTTCAAACTTAATAACAGTCATAAGGTAATTAAGAATGTAGAAGAGTAAATCTGATATTAGAAGGTGGTTGCTATCCGAATACAGAACGAAAGGATTCCTATACCACATAGTCCTCCAAACCATACAAGGAAAGCTTCAGCTTTTTCCTTTTTTCTGCATATTCGGATAAGAACTTTAAAGAGGACTATTCCTGCCCCGGCTCCTAGAGTATTGGTGACGACATCGGTCGTATCACAAGCTCCGATTGCAAAGGTATACTGGCTAATTTCAAAGATTAAACTTACGATGCAGGCATAGAGGAGCCCTTTTCGCTCTTTTCATGGGCTCGAAAGCGAAGCAGTCAGTAATCCAAAGGGAATAAAGACAAGGAAGTTTAAGATAACATCCCACAACATACCCGCCTTCATTATCTCCGAGAAAGGAATCAGATTCAATCTGCGTTCCTGGAAGAATACTACTTTTGAAGGGAGATCGAGTTTAAAGACGATTCACCAAATCAGCACGAGAAGATAAATGACGAGATACCCTCTCAAGATATGCTTCGAACGAACTGTAATCATCTCTTTCTGCAGAAGTAAAAGCGATGCTTAATAGAGCTTTTTGATCACAATGGTATGATCTTTTTCATCAGAAAAATATTCAGACTTAACCCCACTCACACAGGCAAGAAGCTGCTTTGGATGATTTCCTTCGTCCATTGCCACCTCAAAAACGTGTTCGCCCGTCTTATTAAGCTCGACTGCGTCTCCTCCTTCTACGACATCACACAGGCAAACCCCACAAAATCCTGTTCCACAAGACTGAAGGATTTCCACTCCGTGCATTGCTGCGAGTTCACCTAAGGATTTTTGATCTTCGGCTTCAAAGGATCCGATTTCATTTCCTGTTGGATCTTGGACTTTTACGATTACGGTCATAGCTTTAAATGAAATAAAGTGCTTTGAGTGTAGCAATATGCTCATCATTATCAAGAGAAAGGAAATCTGATTCTGACTTGTATCTTTTTTTGATTTCCTTAGACTAGGTTCGGATTTTAGTTTGAGAGGAATTAAGAGTTATGGACTTTTCTATGATTTTGGGAGAAGCAAAAGATACGATAGACCGCTTTAAGCAGGGACATCCTGATGGTGTCGTTATTATTCGATGAGCAACTGCAACAGGGAAAAGCAGGCTTTCTGTCGAGCTTTCGAAGTTTTTTGATATTGAGGTGATTTCCAGCGATAGCAGGCAAATCTTTAAGAAGATGGATATTGGGACGGATAAAATTAGTGCAGAAATCAGAGCTAAGATTCCTCATCATCAGATAGATATCGTAAATCCTGATGAACAATATACGGCTGGGCAGTGGAAGCAAGCTGTAGATCAACAAATGGATACTATTCTCAAAAAAGAGAAAACACCTTTTATCGTCGGTGGGACTGGGCTTTATATTGATTCAGTTTATAAGAACTTTTCTATGCCTGAATGTCCTCCAGATCCTGTATTGAGAAGAGAATTAGAAGAGAAGGAAATAGCAAATCCTGGCTTTCTTCATCGCGAACTTTCACGTATTGATCCTGAAGAAGCTCAAAAGCTTCATCCCCATTCGCTCAGGTATCTTATTAGAGCTTTGGAAATTTATTACAGTACTTGAATCACAAAAACGGAAAGTTTTAGAGAACAAAGTCCTCGCCATCCTCTTTTGATGATTGGACTACGAAGAGATAAAGAGTCTACTAACCAGCTCATCAATGCAAGAATCAAAGAAATGTTTCAAAATGGGCTTGTCAATGAGGTTGAAATGCTTTTAAGCGAAGGTTATGCTCCGAGTCTTCAATCTATGCAGGGAATTGGCTACAAAGAAGTAATTGGCTATCTTTTGAACGAATATACCTATGAAAAAATGGAAGAATTACTCAAAAGAAATACACACCACCTTGCCAAGAAGCAAAGGACTTGGTTTAGAAGATATCTTGCAGAAGGGATTCAATCTCCAAAACCAGGCGTAAGCTACAAAGTTTTTGAACTCTAAATATATAAAAAACTGAAACCTGAACTCTCTTTTGAGTCAGGCTTTCTTTTTTTGAGTAGATGCCTTGAACCTCTCCTAGCTAACAACGAGGATTTTTGTCGAGAAGAAAAAAACTGACCTCCCCGTAATTGAGTGTCAGCTTTTTCTTTTTTACTATTCGTAAGCTTCATATTTTTGCATTACAAGATCTCCCTGAATCTTATTCATAATCTCCTGCACTACACCAACGATAATAATCACTCCTGAACCAGTAACTACCACCGGCAAAGAACCAACGGACTCTACTAGAGATTGAATAAATGGAATCCACTGAAGAATATAGGTATAAATACCGATAACTGCTAGTCCAAGCCCTCCCCAAAGGCAGAGATGCATTAAGATACCATTGATATATTTAGCAGTTGCTTTTCCTGGTCTAATCCCTGGAATAAATCCTCATCTTTTCTGAATGTTATCTGAAATCCTATCAGGACTAAAGGTAATCATTGCATAAAAGAAAGTAAACAGGATGATGAAAAGCACATATACAGCAATCGCTAATACTCCTGGATTCTGAGCATAGATATTGAAATGCGACTCTATTCGATTGGCTACTGCTACAAGCTTTAAGTTTGCTGGCTGAAATTGAGTAATCAACTTTGCTATCAGCTGAGGAAAAGAAACGAAAGCCATTGCAAAGATGATAGGCACCATTCCCACAGGATTGAGAGGGATAGGAAGTGCAGATGACTGCTGAGCCTTACCCTGCTTTGCGTAGATAATTGGGATTTCCTTAATTGACTTGAGAATGAAGATAGAAAGCACTACAAGAACAAGTACGATTACGAGCATAAAAACGAGTAGTCACCAGATATTACTAGATGAGGAGAAATCTCTTGAAATCTGCTGAGTAATTCCTGCCACGATAGAAGCAAAGATAAGCATTGAGATTCCATTTGAGATTCCTTTTTCCGTAATCAACTCTCCAATCCACATAAGAAGAATTGATCCAACTGCCATAGCAAATCCAGACAAAAGAACTGTTGTAATATCTGTTGAGATTACTGCTCCTCCAAGCATATTATTCACAAGATATACGGATCCGATACCCTGTAAAAAAGCCAATGGCAAGGTTAGATATCTTGTATATTGGTTGATCTTTGCCTGGCCCACTTCTCCTTGCTCTGAAAGCTCTTCAACAGCAGGAACAACCACCCCAAGAAGCTGCATAATAATAGATGCCGTAATATATGGAGAGATTCCAATCGCAATAAAGGCAAACTTATCTAAAGCACCTCCAAGGAGCATCACAAAGTATCAAAATTCAGAACCTGCATTGAGAGTTTGGCTCATCAAAGCGGTGATATCAGCAAATGGAATAGGGATAAAGACTAATAGTCTGTATATCGCCAACATTCCAATGGTAAACAGAATTTTATTTCTGATTTTCCTGTTTCCAAAAACTTCACGAACTTTCTTATTAAAGGTTTTTAATGCTTTCATTGCATTTCATAAATAAAGGTAAATATAACTGATTAATAAAGATTCTTCGGTCCTTTTCAATAGCAATCTTTATTAACGTCAATAAAGAATAAAACGCGAGGTCGGTCGCGTTTTATCAAGAAAAAAAGTTCTTATTTTATGCTTCCTCCTGCTTTTTCAATCTTTGACTTAGCAGTAGCTGAATACTGTTCAATTCCTTCAAAAGACAAAGCTTTTTCAAGATCTCCAGTTCCAAGCACCTTTACTGCAACCTCAGCAGAACGAATGTATCCAAGCTCCCAAAGGAGTTCTTTAGTCACAACTGCTGTAATTCTTTCATCCTTCTGAAGAGAGCCAAGATTTACACTTTGAATTGGAGTAATAAGCTTGTAATATCTCTTGAATCCTCTATGCTTAGGCATTCTCTGAACAATAGAAGTCTGACCTCCTTCAAAGAATGGTTTCATAGAGTGTCCACTTCTTGATTTTTGACCATTAGCACCTCTTCCTGAAGTATTTCCTCTTCCTGAAGCATTTCCTCTTCCTCTTCTTCTGAGTTTATCGGTAAGTCATTTACTTCTCACTAAGCTGTGAAGTTTCATTATTATAACACATTTATACAGTTAAAAGCTATTAGTCTTCTTTTTTCTCTGTCTTTTTTGGAGCAGTCTTTTTGGCTGGAGCCTTTTTTACTGCTGCCTTCTTTGCTGGAGCTTCTGCGACTTCAGCAACCTCTTCTTTTTTTGAGGCAGTTGCTTTAGGAGCAGACTCAACAGTAGGCTCAGATTTTTCTTCTTTTGTAGAAGATTCTTCCTCTACTTTTGCAACTTTAAGGGAAGAAAAGTAATCCGCATGCTTATATGCTGATAAGGCTCTAATAGTAGCTAAAGCATTATTAAGCTTGTTGTTTGACCCAACCATCTTAGAAAGGATATTTGAATATCCAGCAAGTTCCAAAACAGATCTGATAGATGAACCTGCCTTAAGTCCAGTACCCTCTGATGCCGGCAAAAGCTTAACTACACATGCCTTATATTTCAAAGCGATTGGATAAGGAACGGTATCATTTTTTGTCAAAGGTACTTCAAAAAGATTTTTATACGCCTCGTGAGAAGCTTTTTGAACCGCACTCGCTACATCATTGCCCTTTGAAATTCCAAGTCAGATTTTTCCTTTTTTGTTTCCAACTAAGATTGTTGCTCTGAAAGAAAGCCTTCTCCCTCCAGTAGTAACTCTTGTTACTCTTCTTACCTCCAAAAGAAGCTCTTCAAACTCCTTCTTTGGCTTTTCTCTCCTTACATCTCTCTTATTGTCCTTTTCTGATCTCATAGACATCATACATTATACAGATAAATACAATATAGTCACTTAAAACTGAATACCTCCTTTTCTAAGTCCATCAGCGAAAGCTTTAATCCTTCCATGATAGAGGAATCCATTCCTATCAAAAGTCAGCTTTTCAACCTTTTTTTCTTTAAGTACTGCAGCAAATGCTTCACCTGCAGCAGTAGCCCTTTCAGTTTTAGTCGCTCCAGAAGCAGCTTTGTCTGTAGTTGTTGCAATAACAACTCCGTCAGCTCCTAATACCTGAGCCTTTACATAAAGATTAGATCTCTGAATCAAAAGTCTGAATTCAGGATTCAATGCTTTGATTTTAGCATTTACCTTATTCTTCCTTCTCAAGTATTTGCTAATCTTTTCTTGGAGTTTATTCTTCAAATAACTCATTTGTATACCGAAATAACAATCTAAAACTGAACACTATTATTTTTTCGCAGATTTACCTGGTTTAATCTTCACAAACTCATCAAAGTATCTAATCCCCTTTCCTTTATAAGGTTCAGGCTTTTTCATACTTCTAACCTTTGCAGCCACCTCACCAACTAATTCTTTACTAATTCCTGAGATAAAAACTACAGTGTTACCTTTTGGATCTTGTTCTGTCCTTATTTCAATCCTCTCTGGAATTGGAAAGTTTACCTTGTGAGCATATCCAAGAGAAAGCACGAGTGTTTTTCCCTCAACTTTTGCTGAGTATCCTACTCCAATGATAAGCAGTTTCTTTTCATATCCGTTAGAAACTCATTCAACCATATTAGCAACAAGTGTCCTTGCTAATCCCCAAAGATTCTTATACTGGTCATCAAGAATAGAAAAAACTAATTCTGATTCATTTTTTTCAATTTTCACTCCGTATGGCAAATTAAGATCCAATGTTCCTTTCGGTCCTTTTACCTGTACCGCTGTTTCCTTCAAGTCTACTTCTACTCCCTGAGGGATTACAAGAGGCTTCTTACCAATTTTTGACATTTAGATAGCAACTTAAATAGTAAAGCACAATATAGCACAAAGACTAATAGATTTCTGCAATCAATTCTCCACCAAGCTTTTTTGCTTTAGCAACATGCACCGGCAAAAGCCCCTGATTTGTTGAAATAATTCCAAGTCCCTTTCCTCCAGCAACAGTTTTTAAATCCTTGTATCCAACATACCAAGGCCTAGATGGCTTAGAGAAAAACTTTACAGAAGGAATATCATTTACAGGATCTACTACTTTTTTTAACTGAAGAGTAATAAATTTCTTTCCATTCACTTCCTGCACTTCAAAATCCTTCACAAACCCATATTGTTTCAAGAGCTCAAGCACATTTACCTTAAACTTTGAGAAAACCACTCCATCTACGGTTGTTTTTCTCGCCATATATGCATTCTTGATCCTGATTAACAAATCGTGAACTGGTGCATTAACATAACTCATCTTAGTGATACGATTCATAAAATAAAATTAAACAATTACCAACTTGCTTTTCTAAGTCCCATAATTAAACCTTCTCTCGCATACCTTCTAAGGCATACTCTACAAATTCCGAAATCTCTAATATATGCCTTGGACCTTCCACAAAGTCTGCATCTGTTATAATATTTTGTAGGTTGTTCAAGATTTTCCCCTTTCACGAACCTCTTTTCAAACATTTTTCATTGTTTAGCTTTTAATGCTGTTCTTGCCATTGGTTATTTCACAATAAAGATAAATACCATATTATTTGAAGATAAATCCTAGCTCCTGAAGTAATGCTTGAGTTCCTTCTGGATTTCCTGCCGTACTTACAACCGTAAGCTGAATTCCCATAGGAAGTGTTACATCATCAACACCAAGTTCAGGAAAGATATTATAATTCTGAAGTCCAAGATTAAGGTTTCCCTTTGGATCAAAGTTCTTCTTAGATATTCCAGAAAAGTCTCTCACTCTAGGAAGCACCAGCTTACAGAATCTATCTAAGAAATCATAAGCTCTTTCTCCTCTTAAGGTCACCTTTAACATTACTGGCATTCCTTCCCTGAGTTTGAAGTTTGAAATAGCTTTTCTCGATTTTATCAATACTGGTTTCTGACCTGTAATTCTAATCAGATTTCTTTCAAACTCTTCAAAATCTTTATGTCCTTTTCTTGTCACCAAAGATCCAATTCCTATAGCAACAATAACTTTATCTACTTTTGGAGCCTGATTGATGTTTTTAAGGTTCAAATGATCCTTAAGCTTTGCAAACAACTCAGATTTTTTCATAGCTAAACCATCAAAAATATTTAAAATGACTAATCAATAACTTTTCCAGTAACTTTCGCCTTTCTCACCTTCTTACCATCTTTTACAAGTTCAATTCCAATTTTTGTAGCCTTCTTCTGATCAGCAAGATAATATGCGACATTAGAAACATGGAGTGGCAAGGTCTTTTTTATAAACCCCTGTCCCTTTACTGCTTTTTTTACAACATTTACATCCTTTACGGTTACCATATCTCCATCTAGAGCTTCTATTACAGAAACACTACCTTTTGCCTTTCCTGCAATCACGATAACTGGATCACCTTTTCTCAATTTTTTCATCAGAATATCTCGTTACAAATAAAGTTTATACCCTAATTACAATACTTCTTCTGCCATATTTGTAATTGGTCTATATTTTTCTCTCAGCTCTCTTGCTACAGGTCCAAAAACTCTCTTACCAATAGGATTCATATTTCCTTTCGCATCTTTAGTCAAAAGAACTACTGCATTATCAGCAAATCTAATATAAGTACCATCTTTTCTAGCAATCTCTTTCTTTGTTCTTACTACCACTGCCTGAACTACTTGCCCCTTTTTCACTGATGCAGTAGGTGCAGCATCTTTGATAGCAACAACAACTCTATCTCCAACATGTGCTATTTTTCCGTAAGAACCCTTCAATACTCTGATAATTTTTGCCTTTTTTGCTTGGGTGTTATCAGCTACCACAACCAACGATTCTTGTTGCAACATCGTTCAAAACCAAAACTAATTAAAACTATAAGACCTCAATAATATTCCACCTCTTGAGTCTAGAAATTGGTTTTACCAATCTCAATTTTACAGTATCTCCAAGAACTGCTTTATTCCCTGAGTTGTGAGCATAGTACTTTTTTCTCACTACAAATCTCTTCTTGTAGATAGGATGCATTTTTACAGACTTCACCAAAACAACACAAGTCTGATCCATTTTATCACTTACTACCTCACCAACGAGTTCTTTAATATTTTTTTCACCGATAATTGTCATTATGCATTCACTTTAGAGTGTAAAACGGTATTGATCCTAGCAATTTTAACTCTAAGATCTCCTATTTTATGAGTTTCCTTAAGAGCCCTTACACTATTTTTCATTCTGAGTTCAAAAAGTTCGTGTCTAGCCTGTTTTCTCATAGCTATAAGTTCCTTAATATCCTTTCCAGCAAACTCTTTCATCAATAAACCAGTTCCTTTCATTACAATAACTTCTTTAGAAGTATAAAAATGTTACTTAATTTCACCCTTAGCTACAAATCTTGCTTTAATTGGCAATTTTTTCGCAGCACTTACAATGACTTTTTCTGCCAATTCTCTTGAAAGTCCAGAAAGTTCAAAGAGAACCTTTCCTTTCCTCACTGGAGCAGCATAGATATCTACATCTCCTTTTCCAGATCCCATCGGCATCTCAAGTCCTTTCTTAGTAATTGGAACATCAGGAAACACCCTCATCCAAAGCTGACCAACCTTTCTTGTTTCTCTTACAAGAACCTTTCTTGCTGCTTCCAACTGCTTATTGGTCACATATCCACTGGTTGTTGCTTTGAGTCCATACTCTCAGAAAGAGATACCTGTTCCTCTCGAACTTTTTCCCTTGAGAGAAGGAACAATCTGCTTTCTATATTTCCATTTCTTTGGAGTCAATAACATGATAATAACAACTGATCAATTAAAACCGAAATCTTGAGCATACTCTTAATCTAGATTCAGAGTTTTCTTTCCCTTTTTCTTTGCTGAAGGAATAACACCTTTTTCAATCCAAACCTTAATTCCAAGCACTCCATACTTTGTCATAGCCTGGAGGTAATGATAGTCAATATCTGACCTGAAAGTCTGAAGAGATACTCTACCGTCAATAAACTTTTCACTTCTTGCAATATCTGCACCTCCAAGTCTTCATCCAATCTGGATTTTAATTCCATTTGCACCCTTTTCCATCACCTTTGCAAGCACATTTTTTACTACTTTTCTATAAGGCATTCTCGCCTCAAGCTGAGAAGCAACATATTCAGCCATAATCTTTGCAGAAAGTTCAGGAGTTTTTACCTCTTTTACATTAATCTTGAATGGCTTTCCAAACTTTTTACTAAGATCTTCTTCTAACTTTTTAATTCTTTCTCCATTTTTCCCCATAAGAACACCAACTTTTGAAGCGAAAATAATAATCTCTCCTTCTTTAAGTGTTTTCCTAATCACAATCTTAGCCACTCCAGATCTTGCGAGTTGTTTTTCAACGAAATCTCTGATTTGGATATCCTCAACAAAAAAGTCAGCATTCATTTTTCTTGTCTTAGCAAACCATTCTGATGGTCGTGATTTCATAATCCCAACTCTCATTCCAACTGGATTCACCTTTTGTCACATCCTCACAAACTACTTAGTATTTAAAACAACTTTCACATATGCCCTATATTTTTCATAATGGCTAATCCTAGACCTAGAAACGAACCTTACCCTTTTAATCTTAGGTCCTCTTCCCACCTCAATCCTTTCAATAAAGAGCTGATCAAGTGGAAGTTTATTATTATTCACAGCATTAGCCGCTGCTGATTTAATAAGTTTATGAAGCACTCTTGCACCTTTTTTTGGCATAAATTCAAGCATATCCAATGCAGCAGTCACTCTTTTTCCTCTCACAAGATCCGCAATGAGATTAAGCTTCCTATCGGAAAGAAGTGCATATTTTAATGTTGCTGTAACCTGATTACTCATAACAATATAATTTTACACAAGTAAAGTAAATAGTTTCAAAATCTGAAGCTTTACCTCAGATAGAGAGCTTAGAACGGATGTCCTCTAAAAGTTCTTGTAGGAACAAACTCTCCCAATCTATGTCCTAACATATCTTCAGTCACATACACACTTACAAATTGTTTTCCATTATGCACAGCAAAGGTATATCCAATAAATTCAGGAACAATATGACAAGCCCTATCCCAAACTTTAATCACTTTCTTATCTCAGGTTTCATTCATTTTCAAAACCTTATTCATAAGTTTTTCATTCACATAGAAACCTTTTTTCAGAGATCTAGCCATTTAACAAAACATATCTAAATAAAATGGAATTGAAGATTATTTTCTCTTTGAAACGATAAATTTATCTGACCACTTCTTTCCCTTTCTTGTTCTCATTCCAGCAGAAACAAGCTTTCCACTAAATGACTTAGGCCCTCTCTTAGAACCAATAGGGGAGTGGGCTTCTCAACCTCCAAGCGGATGGTCTACAGGGTTCATATTTTTTCCAAGCACTCTTGGCTTTCTACCAAGCCACCTTTGCCTTCCAGCTTTACCGATTTCAACATTCTTATGATCAGCATTAGAAACCTCACCAAGTGTTGCCCAGCAGTTTTCATTGAACTTTCTCACTTCTCCTGAAGGCATCTTCACAAATACAACCTTTAAGGCCTCATCTCTACCTGCTAAAGTAGCAAATCCTCCAGCAGACTTAATCAACTTCCCCTCAGAGAAAGGAGTCACCTCAAGATTGAAGATTGCCATTCCTTCTGGAATATCCTTCAGCTGCTTTCTATTCCCAGGAGCGATTTCTCCTTTCACACCATTCATTACTACCTGACCAACTTTTGCACCTTTCCAAGCCAAAACGTATCTCTTCTCCCCATCAACATAATGCAAAAGAACAATTCTAGCTGTCCTATAAGGATCATACTCTACAGCAGCAATTTTTGCAGGAATATCTACTTTATTATAGCCCTTAAAATCTATGATTCTATATAATCTCTTATGTCACCCTGCCATAAACCTAGAAGTTATCCTTCCTTGGTTATTTCTTCCTCATGTCCTTCCAATCATCATAGTTAATGATTTTTCAGGTCTTTTTTTTGTAAGCTCTGAAAAGTCATACCCAATCATAAACCTCCTCGAAGGAGTATAAGGTTTATATTTCTTTACAGCCATCTGAACAAAACATTATAATTACTAAAGAAAACAATTACACAGCAAAATCAATCTTTTCCTTTTCTCCCAAAGTTACTATCGCTTTTTTAAAGGCTCTCTTTACAAGCTTTCTCCTCTCTCTTCCCTTAAAAGCAGTATTTACAACATTGATTTTAAGAGGAGTCACCTTATAAAGATACTGAATAGCAGCATCAATATCATTTTTATTAGCATCGCTATGCACTTTGAAAACATATTTATTAGCAGACTCTTGCTGTTTATAAGTCTTCTCAGTTAATACTGGAGCAAGAATAATATCGTAAGGACTAAACTTTACAAGTGCCTTTTGTGCAACACTTTTTCTCGCCCTTCTCTGCAATTTCTCTTTAAATGTCATACTGTTGTAAACAAAAACATAAATAATAAACTAATTCTGATTTACAAATTCAAGTGCTGGCTTCAAAAACACAATAGCCTCAGCGTTCATTAGATCATAAGGATTAAGATAATCCACCAAAAGATATTTCAACCCCTCAATATTTCTAAAAGACTTCACAACCCCATCTTCTTTTTTATCCAGAACGAAGAGCACTTTTTTATCTCCATTCCCCATTTTAGAAAGAAGCGCTATAGCAGCTTTTGTATTCGGCTCCATAGTATCAAGATCCAATCCTGAAACCACTCACTCCTTCACCTTCAAAGTCAAAAGACCATTAAGAGCCAGCTTTCTTGCCTTTTTAGTCATTGTTTTTTCAAAATTCCTCTCTGCTGTTGGACCAAAAGCAACTCCACCATGCCTTCTTATTGGAGAATTTTTATCTCCCACTCTTGCATTTCCAGTCCCTTTCTGTTTGTAAAGCTTTCTTCCAGATCCAGCAACTTCAGCTCTTGTTTTTGTAGAGGCAATTACATTACGAGCGTTCGCCTGCTGAAGGAGAAGATATTCATGAATAAGAGAAGGGTTTACAATCTCATCAGAAAAGAGCCCAGGATTCAAATCGAATTTTGAAGTAAGCTTCCCATTTTTATCATATACATCAACTGCATACACCATCTTTTAGCTATCTATAAGGTCATAAAAATTATTCTACAAAACATTTCAACTTTCCGTTTCTCGCACCAGGCAAAGATCCTTTAACTATCAAAAACTTCACTCCATCCTTTTCTACGATATTCAAAAGAGGAATTCTTTTGAGAGTAAGCTGTTCTGAACCCATATGTCCTGCATGAGGATGCCCCTTCATAGTTCTTCTTGGCTTTCTATTACCCTTAGAACCACCTGCTCTAGAAAACTTGTGCCCATGGGTAGCAGGACCTCCTTTAACATTACACCTCTTCACTAGCCCCTGATACCCCTTTCCTTTAGTCATCCCAGTCACAGCAAGAGAAGATACACCTTCCAACAAAGCAGTATCAAGAATCTTTCCAGCCTCGTTCACAGAAACAAAAGCCTCATCTACAGGGAACTCCGTCACCATACTATATACCAACTTCTGCCCCTTTTCTTTATTGAGTTCTTTTTTTTCAACTCCAACAACTACAGCAGAATACCCATCTTTTTCCTGAGTTTTATATCTAATAATTTCCTGTGGAAGAACCTTAGCAAGAGTAACCGCCACAAATTTATCACCAACCCACATCTTGGTCATCTCTTGTTTTGCAACCACAACTCCTCCTTTATTTGCCATACTAACACATTCTGATCAATTAAAACAAAGCACAAATTACCAATTACGAATAGATTTTATATCCACAATCCGTAATTCGTATTTTATAATCCTCTAAGCCTAGAAAACCTTCACATCTACAAGCACTCCTACGGGAATTGAAAGATTCTGAAGATACTCCATTGTCTTCCCTCCAGTCTCTACAACATCCAAGACTCTTGTATAAGAGATTCTTTCAAATTGCTCTCTTGCTTTTTTAAACTTAAAGTTTGATCTTAACACGGTATATACCTTCCTTTTCTTTGGCAAAGGAATTGGTCCTTTAATCTGAGCACCTGATTTTACCAAAAGTCCTACAACCTTAGAAACAGAAGCTTCCAACATTCTTACATCATAACTCTTTAACTTAATTCTCAACTTTGGAGTCTGATCTTTTTTTACAGCCGACATATAACCCTTTTGATAGTAAAAATAAATATAAGAAAACAGACCCCAGAATTCAGTCTTAAACCTTTTCCAAGGTCTGCATCTCTATAGTAAATTATTCAAGTACTTTAGTAACAACTCCAGCACCAACCGTTCTACCTCCTTCTCTAATTGCAAATCTCAAACCCTCTTCCATAGCTACAGGATAGATAAGTTCAACAATAATCTTTGCATTATCACCAGGCATAATCATTTCTACACCAGGAGCAAGTTCAATATTTCCGGTAACATCCGTTGTTCTCATGAAGAATTGAGGCCTATATCCACTCATAAATGGAGTATGTCTTCCACCTTCTTCCTTTTTAAGTACATACACTTCAGCTTCAAACTTTTTGAAAGTCTTCACAGTGCCTGGCTTACAAAGCACCTGTCCTCTTTCAATAGCATCCTTGTCTACACCTCTAAGCAAAAGCCCAACATTCATACCAGACTCTGCCTGATCCCACGCCTTGTGGAACATTTCAATACCTGTAACAACAGTTTTCAAAGGATCAGCACCAAGACCAAGAAGTTCAAGCTCATCATTCATTTTTACAATACCTCTTTCAATTCTACCTGTTGCCACAGTTCCTCTACCTTTAATAGAGAACACATCTTCAACTGGCATCAAGAAAGGCTTATCATTATCTCTTTCAGGAACTGGAATGTAAGAATCCAAAGCATCAAACAACTCCCAAATAGGTTTTGCAGCAGCCTCATCAGTAGGATTTTCAACAGCCTTCAAAGCTGATCCTCTAATAATAGGACAATTTTCATCAAAACCATTCTTCTTTAGAATCTCTCTGATTTCTTCTTCTACAAGATCAATCATATCAGGATCATCTACCATATCACATTTATTCAAGAAAACAACAATCTTTGGCACATTAACTTGCTTAGCCAAAAGAATATGTTCCCTAGTCTGAGGCATAGGGCCATCAACAGCAGAACAAAGAAGAATAGCTCCATCCATCTGAGCAGCACCTACGATCATGTTCTTTACGTAGTCAGCATGCCCTGGACAGTCAATATGAGCATAGTGTCTGTTGTCAGTTTCATATTCTACATGTCTAGAAGCAATAGTAATACCTCTTGCCTTCTCTTCTGGAGCGTTATCAATTTGATCATACGCTGTAAATTTAGCATACCCTTTTGTAGCAGCAACAGCTGTAAGAGCAGCAGTCAATGTTGTCTTACCGTGATCAACGTGACCAATAGTTCCAACATTTACGTGTGGTTTAGTAGCCATAGTAATACTGTTTAATAAACTAAAAGTTAAACATAACTAACTATATAACAATTTCCTTTATAATTGCAAGTAATTCTTCAAAAAAAAAGTTGATCTTGATCATTTGGCAGACCTCACTAGAAAATAGCAAGCCACCAACCCTATTTCAAAACCACCCTCCAAATATTTAACCAAATCAAGTAAGGCAATATATCCAGAGAACCTTTTTATTTTGTAAGATATTAACTTTTTAACCTCGGGAATGCGGGACTCGAACTCGCGACCTCTTGGTCCCAAACCAAGCGCTCTAGCCATCTGAGCTAATTCCCGAGAAAGAATGGTGGGCGTGGGTGGACTCGAACCACCGACCTCACCCTTATCAGAGGTGCGCTCTAACCGCCTGAGCTACACGCCCATTCTTTTCTCTATAATTTTTAGTGGTGCCAAGAGGCAGAATCGAACTGCCGACACAAGGCTTTTCAGGCCTCTGCTCTACCACTGAGCTACCTTGGCTTTTCCTTTTGGTGTGCATCAGAGATATTTCTCTTTTCTACCTATTCATATTTCTTCTTTTATGCTTCAGTAGAAATAGAACAGGTGTCTTTATAGTAATTTACTTATTAATTTCAAGAGTATTTTTATGACAAAAAAGCAATGGAATAGACATAGGGATAGAAGCATAAAATTCAGAAAACATCCAGCGTTTTGATGTTTTATCTTTCTGAAGATAAACCTATCACTGCTAAAAGTAAAAAGATTCCAGCAATTCATGAGACTATTTTTAGCCATTTTGGTGCTGAATTTCGACCAAAACAAATTGCAATAGCAGTCCCCTGAAATCCCATTATAGCTAGTCATAAGATTGTAAACAAAACATTAGAATCCATTACCTAAAATTATAATATCATAAAATAACTATCCCAGGAAAAATAACAATCTTCTCTTATTTTTCAAGGGTAAGTTTATCTCTCTCCACTTATCGTGAAAAGAAACTCTAAAATAATCTCAACCTAGCTAAATTCTTAAAAAAGAAAAAACTGACTTGGGAGTCAGCTTTCTTTAATTCAATAGTACTGAAAAGAGATAAAGTAATGGACAAAGTGTATAATTTTAAGTGTTTGATTAGAATGGTGGTCTATCCCCACCTTCCGGTAGGGATGCCTTGTTACGACTTAACCCCAGTCACTGATTTCCTCCTTAACCCATATAATGAGTCTTCAAAGAACCTCAGCTCCCATGGTTTGACGGGCGGTGAGTGCAAGGAACAGGGACATATTCACGGCAGCATGGCTGATCTGCCATTACTAGCAATTCCAACTTCATGGAGTCGAGTTGCAGACTACAATCCGAACTAGGGGTAGTTTTAAAGATTTGCTCCACCTCGCGGTCTTGCTTCTCGCTGTACCTACCCATTGTATTATCTATGAGGCCCTAGGTGTAAGAGGCATGAGGATCTGACGTCATCCTCTCCTTCCTCTCGGTTACCCGAGCAGTCTGCTTAGACATACTAACTAAGCATGAGGGTTGCGCTCGTTTCCAGACTTAACTAGACACCTTGCGGCACGAGCTGACGACGACCATGCACCATCTGTGTAAAGCTCCGTATTGCTACGGATATGCGACTTTCACCGCAGACACAATACATGTCAATCCTAGGTAAGATTCTTGGCTTAGTATCCAATTAATCTAGATAATCCACTGCTTGTGTGTTCCCCCGCCTATCCCTTTGAGTTTCATTCTTGCGAATATACTACCCAGGCGGCTTGCTTAACTCGTTAGATTACGACACTCCTACCAATAAATTGATAAAAACATCTAGCAAGCATAATTTACGGTTCGGACTACCAGGGTATCTAATCCTGTTTGCTACCCGAACTGTCGTCCCTCATCGTCAAGTATTCTGTAGTTAGCTGCTTTCGCTTTCGGCGTTCCTTCCGATATCAACGCATTTCACCGCTCCACCGGAAATTCCACTAACCCCCAGATACTTCCAGAATTGCAGTATCCACTCCCTTTCTACGATTGAGTCGTAGGATTTGAAAACAGACTTACAATTCAGACTACGGACACTTTACGCCCAGTAAATCCGGATAACGCTTGAGACCTACGTATTACCGCGGCTGCTGGCACGTAGTTAGCCGTCTCTTATTCTTGACATACCGTCATTCGTCTTCTGCCAAAAAAGAAGTTTACACACCGTAATGCTTCATCCTTCACGCGAAATTGCTGCATCAGACTTTCGTCCATTGTGCAAGATTCCCCACTGCTGCCTCCCGTAGGAGTATGGGCCGTATCTCAGTCCCATCGCGACCGGACATCATCTCAGACCGGTTACCCGTCATAGGCTTGGTAAGCCGTTACCTTACCAACTACCTGATAGGACGCACCACTCTCCCGAAGCGATAAATCTTTCCTCACATTGGAATTTCACCATCGTGAGCATATTGGGAATTAGCTACATCTCTGTAGTTATACCCATCTTCGGGGCAAGTTAAGCACGCGTTACTCGCTCGTTTGCCACTAATCTTACTACGTATTGCTACGACGCAAGATCCGTTCGACTTGCATGTGTTAGGCATTTCGCTAGCGTTCATCCTGAGCCAGGGTCAAACTCTTCAAAAAGTTCCACACTTTATCTCTTTTTAGTACTATTAAAGATCTCTTCTGCTAAGGTATTTCCATCCTTAGTAATGGTAGCACTAACCTACTTTCCCAGCCCTGATAGAACCAGTATCATCGACCAGTATATGCTTAACTTCTGTATTCGGAATGGGAACAGGTGTTTCCATATACCGCATCAGCACTACCGTTAATAAAGATGAATCAGACTAATAATGATTTTCATACAAAAATCAAGTAAAAATCTGATTTTTTATCCTTTTAGTATCCTTACAATACCATAATATATTACCTATTTCTTAGAAAAAAGATAAACCCGCTCGACCAATTAGTACATCTTAGCTCAATCCCTTACAGGACTTACACCTAATGCCTATTAAACTGGTAGTCTACCAGCGGTCTTACCTTCATAAAGAAGAGGGATATCTAATCTTGAGACAAGTTTCCCACTTAGATGCTTTCAGCGGTTACCTTTTCCGAGCTTAACTATCCAGCGGTGCTCCTGGCGGAACAACTGGTACTATCAGAGGCTCGTCCAACCCGGTCCTCTCGTACTAGGGTCAGCATCTCTCAAATATCCTACGGTCACAGTAGATAGGGACCGAACTGTCTCACGACGTTCTGAACCCAACTCGCGTCCCGCTTTAATGGGTGAACAACCCAACCCTTGGGACCTTCTCCAGCCCCAGGATGCGACGAGCCGACATCGAGGTGCCAA
>ERZ772827.37-NODE-37-length-76771-cov-5.172924_pt1 | contig 76771 bp, 64 predicted proteins | sample MGYA00580850_ERZ772827 | MGnify/ENA primary metagenome ERZ772827 (study PRJEB29015, sample SAMEA2737950) | human oral metagenome | biome: human oral; feature: human-associated habitat; material: dental | place: China | collected 2145 ... | reverse complement strand
CCACCCTATGGATCCGACCCCGAGGTCGAGACCTAAGACTTTTTTCATGCTATACTGTTATTAGTGCCTTACACGTTTAAGGCTTGGTACAAACGTAGCCAAAATCAAGGAATAAGCCAAATAACTTAGCCCCCACTAGGACAAGGAGTAGCGCCCCCGAGCCTCCATCCCCAAGCCGAAGCGCCCTAAGGGAAGCGAGGCACTTAGCGCACCGCCCCACTCCCTAGGGCGCGCCACAAGGGATGATATGAGCTACATCGCTTTTTTTCGTACCTTTGCAGCGGCTAAGAGACCAGTACGTGGACAGATTTGTGATGCTTGCAACCACGCGAAAAAATGCTAAACCCGTCACGCCGCCCCCAGTAGCCTAGCGGCTCGAGCGCTGCGGCAGGACAGAGTGAACGCCCTTATCGCGCCTTGGTTGCCCCACTGCAGCCAAGGCTTTTTACGTTATAGGCGCTCGGCCTCCTATCAACCAAATAACTACAAGATATATAGCTATGAGCTACCTCTTCACCTCGGAGTCCGTCTCCGAAGGACACCCCGACAAAGTCGCCGACCAGATCTCCGACGCCATCCTCGACCACTTCCTCGCCCTCGACCCACAGTCCAAGGTCGCCTGTGAGACCCTCGTCACGACGGGGCAGGTGATCCTCGCTGGCGAAGTCAAGAGCAAGGCCTACATAGACCTCCAGGAGATCACCCGCGAGGTCATCCGCCAGATCGGCTACAACAAGAGTGACTACTGCTTCGACGGCAATAGCTGTGCCGTGCTCTCCTCCATCCACGAGCAGAGCGCCGACATCAACCGCGGGGTAGACCGCACGCACCCTGAGGAGCAGGGCGCTGGAGACCAGGGGATCATGTTCGGCTACGCCTGCCGTGAGACCCCCTCCTATATGCCCCTGACCCTTGACCTCTCGCACGCGCTGCTGGAGAAGCTAGCACGCATCCGCAAGGAGGAGCCCGAGCTGATGCCCTACCTGCGCCCCGATGCTAAGAGCCAGGTCACGGTCGAGTACAGCCAGGAGGGTAAGCCTCTGCGCATCGACACCATCGTCATCAGCACGCAGCACGATGAGTTCATCCAGCCCGAGGACAAGAGCCCCGAGGCACAGGCTGCAGCTGATGCCGCGATGCAGGCCAAGATCACGGCCGACATCCGCCAGCACCTACTACCCCGCGTCTTTGCTGGCTACGCAGCTGAGTTCGAGCAGATCGAGCACACGGACTTCAAGCTCTACGTCAATCCGACGGGTAAGTTCGTCATCGGAGGCCCCCACGGAGACACAGGCCTCACGGGGCGCAAGATCATCGTCGACACCTACGGCGGTCGTGCGGCTCATGGCGGGGGCGCCTTCTCGGGCAAGGATCCCTCCAAGGTAGACCGCTCGGCAGCCTACGCCGCGCGCCACATCGCCAAGAACCTCGTCGCCGCTGGTGTAGCAGATCGCCTCCTCGTACAGCTGGCCTACGCCATCGGGGTGGCCGAGCCCATCAGCATCTTCGTCAACAGCTACGGCACGTCCCACGTAGGGCTAAGCGATAGCGAGATCGCTGCGCGTATCCAGCAGCTCTTCGACCTACGCCCCTACGCCATCGAGCAGCGCCTGCAGCTGCGCAAGCCTATCTACCAGGCTACGGCGAGCTACGGACACTTCGGCCGTGAGCCCCGCCACGTGACCCGCACGGTCAATAACTACGACGGTAGCACGCTGAGCCTCGACGTCGAGCTCTTCACCTGGGAGCGCCTCGACTACGTAGATCAGGTGCGCGAGTCCTTCGGCATCCAGGCTTAGCAGCTCCAGCTCCCTCTTAGGAGCTAAGCACAACCTCTACTAGCCCCGATAGACGGCACCTGCCGCGCTATCGGGGCTAGCTGCTTCTATCGGGACTAAGCAGCATCTCTTCCCCTACCCTTCCTATATAATCGAAGGAAGGACAGCCAAGTCGCCGTGAGCTGCGCCCATAGAGGGAGCCCTCGCGAGGGATATCAGTCAGAGCACTGAGGGGCGTCCATCACGAGCATGAGGGGTAGCCGTCAGCAGGCCGAGGGATATCCCTCACAGGGCTGAGACTAAGGCCTCATCCTGCGGTGCCTTCCTTATGCCCTTTGCCAGGAGCTCTTGTAGCAGCCTTCGCAGCCTACTCGTGAGGCTACAAGGGCTAAGGACAAGGCCTCCCGCACCGCCTATAGCTCCACCATCCCGGGGCAGGGAGCAAGAGCAGCCTACCTTGAGCCTTAGCAAGAGATCAGCCCTCTGCCCACAGCTCCCTATGCGGTGATGTGCGCCGAATGTCCTAAATTTGTAATATCCTATATGTAGGGTATAGCTTACCCTGCGAGGCAACGAACAAATGGACCTAGACACCAGCTATCTACTTTCCTCCCCTGAGGCGCTTGGCGATGTCGCCGATCGCTTCATCCGCGAGGTGCTGCCCCAGAGCAGAGTCTTTGCCTTCCTAGCTCCCATGGGGACTGGGAAGACCACCTTCATCAAAGCCCTCTGCGAGCGCCTAGGAGTGAAGGATGTGATCAATAGCCCCACCTTCTCCATCATCAACGAGTATCAGGCTGAGCCCTCGGGGCAAGTGATCTATCACTTCGACTGCTACCGACTGGAGCGGCTGGAGGACGCGCTGAACCTTGGCGCCGACGACTACCTCCAGAGCGGCGCGATCTGCCTCATCGAGTGGCCCGAGGTCCTCGAGCCCCTACTCCCCGAGGATACATTATATATAGAGCTGCGTGAGCTGGCCGACGGCACGCGCGAGCTCCGCATACGTGCCGAGGGAGGGGTGGGACAATGATGAACCTCTTCGAGACAGGGCACGCACGCGAGCGCGGGAGCATCGAGCTCATCTGCGGATCGATGTTCAGCGGCAAGACGGAGGAGCTGCTGCGCCGCCTACGCAGGGCCAAGATCGCAGGGCTGCGCGTGGAGATCTTCAAGCCCAGCCTAGACACCCGCTACGACGTAGAGCAGGTCGTCTCCCACGACCAAAATGCCATCCCCTCCAGCCCCGTATCAGGCTCCTCCAGCATCCTGCTCATGGCCTCCGACGTGGATGTCATCGGGATCGATGAGGCACAGTTCTTCGACGAGGGCCTGATCTCCGTGGTCGAGCAGCTCGCCGACCAAGGCGTGCGCGTCATCATCGCAGGGCTGGACATGGACTTCCAGCGGCGCCCCTTCGGCCCTATGGCCGAGCTCTGCTGCATCGCCGACAATGTAGACAAGATACACGCCATCTGCGTCGAGTGCGGCAGCTGGGCCAACTATTCCTACCGCCTGGTAGCGGGCGACCAGCAGGTCATGCTCGGGGAAGCCCAGGAGTACAGCCCGCTCTGTCGCAAGTGTTACCTCAATCACCAGCATACATCACACGAAAACAAAAACCTATGATCCGCCGTACCTACCTCACCATGGCGCTAGCTAGCTCCCTCACCCTAGCGACCACCTCCAGCTGCATCATCGCCGTGGGTAATGATCGCAGCGTCATGACACCCAAGGCCAGCCCCGAGGCGATGAGCCCCACGCTGGGAGGCAAGCTCTATACCTCGGCCTGGATCCAGCGCTCCGCCGAATACAAGGCCCTCTGCCATCAGGCCTACAACATCGCCACTGAGCGACTCCTGGCCGCCACAGCCCGAGGCGGGCACCGCTGGGCTATCGTCACCGACATCGACGAGACGATCGTGGACAACAGCGCCAACTCCGTGCACCAGGCCCTCAAGGGCGAGGACTTCACCCAGGCCTCCTGGGACAAGTGGTGCGACCAGGCCTCCGCCATCGCGCTGGCGGGCGCCATCGACTTCTTCCGCAAGGCAGACTCCCTCGGGGTGCAGATCTTCTACATCTCCAACCGTGATGAAGCTAACCGCGCGGGCACACTACGCAACCTCCGCAGCCTCGGGCTACCGCAGGCCGACGACCAGCATCTGATGCTGCGCGATGCCTCTCGCAACTCGGACAAGACGGCACGCCGCAGCGCCGTACTCCAGCAGTATGAGATCCTGATGCTGCTGGGGGACAACCTCGGGGACTTCGATCACGTCTTCGACAGCAAGCAGGAGCAGACGCGTGAGGCAGCTGTGGCGAAGCTCTCCCGCGAGTTCGGCCGACGCTTCATCGTGCTGCCCAACCCCAACTACGGCACCTGGGAGCCCGCTATGAACGGCGGTTACCTTCCCCTCAAGGAGCGCGACAAGAAGCTCCCCCAGCTCCTACGTAGCCACCCCTAAGCCGCCCGTCCTATGCTTACCCCCTGTCAGCTGAAGCAGATCGCCGAGCTGGTGCACCGCGAGGTCGTACCAGCTACGGGCTGTACAGAGCCTGCCGCCGTGGCGCTGACCGTAGCCTATGCAGCCTCCCTCCTCGAGGACAGAGACCAGCTCTCCCGCGTCGAGGTACTACTCAGTGCCAACATGCTGAAGAACGCCCTCGGGGTCGGCATCCCAGGGACGAGCATGTTCGGCATCCCCATCGCTATTGCCCTCGGGGTTATCCTAGCGCGTCCTGAGAAGCAGCTCGAGCTCCTCGACTGCTTCAGCTGCGAGGAGCTCCAGCGCGCCAAGCAGCTCGTAGACAGTGGTCTCATCACCATCGGGCTCAAGGAGGGCGAGGGCATCGACAAGCTCTACGTAGAGGCGCTCCTGGAGGACACTGCGGGGCACTGCGCACGTGCCGTCCTCTGTCGTACACACACGGGCCTTACGGAACTGGAGCTAGATGGCGTCCCCCAGCAGGCCTCGAGACAGAAGGTCGAGACAGAGCGTGAGGGTGCACCTTGCCCCGATCAGGACACGGACATCCGCCTCAACTTCGACCTCGTCTACGAGTACTCCCTCACAGGACCCATCGAGGACATGGACTTTATCTACGAGGCGGCCCAGCAGAACAAGCGTGCCAGCGAGTACTCCCTCGAGCACAGCTGCGGGCACCAGCTCGGGAAGATGATGCAGAGCGACCTCGGGAAGCAGTTCTTCGGCAACACCGTCCTCTCGCAGATGCTCACCTACACGAGCTCGGCCTGCGACGCCCGTATGGACGGAGCACCCGTGACGGTGATGAGCAACTCGGGCAGCGGCAACCAAGGGATCTCCTCCATGCTCCCCGTCCTCACCTTCGCCGAGCACCAGGGGGCTACCCGAGAGCAGGCCACCCGAGCGCTGATGCTCAGCAGCCTCATCGTCATCTACATCAAGCAGCAGCTGGGGCGTCTGTCCTGCCTCTGCGGTATGGTCGTCTCGGGGGTAGGCACAGCCTGCGCCCTGACCTACCTCCTCGGCGGCACACGAGACCAGGCCATCGGTGCGATCAAGAACATGATAGGCAATGTCGCAGGGATGATCTGCGATGGGGCCAAGCCCAGCTGCAGCCTCAAGGCCTCCACGGGCGTAGGCTCTGCGATGATCGCCGCCCTGCTGTCCATGCAGGGGCAGGTCGTGACGGGCAACGAGGGGATCGTGGATGAGGACATAGACCGCTGCATCAGCAACCTCGCCGAGCTAGGGCGTGAGGGTATGGCTCTGACCGACCAGCACGTCCTCAAGATCATGACGAGCAAGAAGGCCAAGGCCGCTGCTCACTAAAGACTCCCAACGACAGACCTCCTAGATGACCTATCCCAAGCATACCCTCTGCTTCGTCCTTGCCTTCCTCCTCAGCGCCCTCTTCATCGGCAGCTGTGCGAACCAAGGTGCCCCAGAGGGAGGCCCCTACGACACCCAGCCTCCACGCCTCCTGCAGGCCAACCCCACGAACAAGGCCACGGGGGTACGTAGCCGACGGCTCGTCCTCAACTTCGACGAGTATATCAAGCTCTCCAGCGACCAGGATAAGATCATCGTATCCCCCGCCCAGCTCAAGCCCGCACGCATCACCACGAGCGGGCACAGCGTCATCATCTATCTAGAGGATAGCCTGCGCCCAGCGACCACCTACAGCTTCTACTTCGATGACGCGATCATGGACAACAATGAGGACAACGCCCTCGAGGACTTCTCCTACCTCTTCTCCACGGGGGACAAGGTAGACTCCATGCAGGTCTCGGGGCGCGTCGTCGATGCCCTCACCTATGAGCCCATCGGTGACCTCCTCATCGGCGCCTATCACCCAGCGCAGATGAGCGACAGCACACTCGCAGGGCGTACCTTCCCCTACGTATCGAAGAGCAACAAGATGGGGCGCTTCACCCTGAGAGGCCTCCCCGACTCCACCTACCTCGTCTTCGCCACGAAGGACAACGATAGGAACTACCGCTACAACGAGCCCAGCGAAGGGCTCGCCTTCAGCCCGCGCAGCTACCGCACCTCGCTCAAGGACAGCCTCCGCACCGACACGCTACGCATCGACTCCATCGTGCGGCGCGACACGCTCCACCGCGACAGCCTCATCACGCGCCCCTATACCTATTATTATCCCCAGGATGTAGCCCTACGCTACTCCGTGCCGACCATCATCCGCAAGGGCATAGAGCGCCACAGCCGCGTGGATAGCCTCCTCTGCCGCATCGAGTTCCTCTCCCCGACGGGTAGCTTCCCCGCCATCCGCTCCCTCGACAAACCCAGCGCTCCCGCTACGCAGCTCTATCTGGCGAGCATGAAGGGGCGCACTCTAGACCTCTGGCTGCGCGATGCCGAGCTCATCGCTGGGGACTCGGTACGCTTTGCTCTCAGCTACGAGCGCAGTGACTCCCTACAGCGCGTAGCCCTGCATACCGATACCCTCAGCTTCCTCAAGCCCCGTCTACGGACACCGCGTACCAAGAAAGGCGAAGTAGATAAGTCCCCCCTGCAGCTACTGGCCAGCGGCGCCACTGGGCTACGCGCCCAGAGTCTAGAGGATAGCCTCAAGATCACCGCAAGCCGTCCCCTCGCTCGGCTGCCCAAGGAGGCGCTGCGACTGACGGTGACGGTGGACTCCACGACGAAGCCCCTTGACTTCACCCTCGTGCAGGACAGTCTCGACCGCCTCAGCTACAGCCTACACTTCGCCCGAGGCTATGGGCAGCAGTATCAGCTGAAGCTCGACTCGGCAGCCGTACGCGACATCTACGGGGCGGCAGCCGACTCACTGAGCTTCAGCCAAAGCACCCTTGCGGAGCAGGAGCTTGGCCAGCTCTCCGTCCAGCTCAAGGGCATACGTGAGCACGCCCTCGTGCAGCTCCTCGACAAGAGCGACGCCGTCATCGCCCAGACCAAAGCGCTCCCCATCGCTAAGGACAGCACGCAGCGTGCTACGGCTCAGCCCAAAGCCAGCCCCGCGCCCCAGTCCGAGGCCTCCGATGCCGTCCTCCAGCAGCTGCTCAGCAAGCAGCGCCAGCAGGCACGTGGAGCAGCAGACAGCCTCACCCAACGCCCCAAGGAAGCCGCTCACGATAGCCTAAGCCAGCCCAGGGCGAAGCCAGCAGCTTCCGATAGCCTTGGTCGCCTCGAGGTGCGCTTCAAGGACCTCAAGCCCGGGGAGTACTACCTGCGCCTCATCGTAGACGCAGACGACAATGGCGCCTTTACCCCTGGGGACTATCCCCGACAGCCAGAGGAGGTCTACTACTGTCCACAGACCTTCGCTATCAAGAAGGGCTTCACCACCGAGGAGCAGTGGGACATCCGTGCCACAGATCCCATGGAGTCGAAGCCCCAGGAGCTGCGCAAGGTCAAGCCCGACACGGCTAAGAAGCAGCGCATAGACAAGAACATCGAGTACTACAAGCGCTGGGGTAAGGGCGGCAAAGCCGCCTCACAGCCCCAGCTAGCCCAGCCACGCTAGCCTGCCACTCGAGGTAGCGACTAAGCCTTGGCCCTCGCTGGTACTCTAAAGAGAATAAGAACAGCAGCCTCGCCCCTCCCCGCTTGGGGCCAGCCAGCACAAAGACATCATACCCTATGTCGGATACAAAGAAGTCGATCAGCCAAGATCGCAAACGCACCAACGTGCTCCACACCCAGGAGCTCGCCCTCATCGCCTACCTCGTCGAGCGTATGCCGCGGTGGGTCACGTCCAATATGCTGACCACCATTGGGCTCTGTGGCAACCTCCTCGTAGCCCTCTTCATGCTCCTCGGGGCGCTGACTGGTGAGAGCTGGTGGCTCCTCCTCACCCCCCTAGGCTTCGCGATCAACTGGTTCGGCGACTCGCTCGATGGACGCCTCGCCTACTACCGAGGCAAGCCACGCAAGTGGTTCGGCTTCTGCCTCGACATCGTCGTCGACTGGATAGGCATCGTAGCCATCGGGCTCGGCTACTACAGCTACGTAGCACCTGGGTGGAAGCTCGTCGGCTTCATCTTCGTCGCCCTCTACGGTGCAGAGATGATCATCTCACAGCTCCGCTACAAGGTCACCGACCGCTACTCCATCGACTCGGGCCTCCTTGGCCCGACGGAGGTGCGCATCATCCTCGCCCTACTCTTCTCTAGCGAGTACTTCTTCTCAGGCAGCATCCAGTGGATAGGCCTCGCCATCTCTGTCGTACTGCTCATCGCCTTCCTCACGGACTTCGCAGGTCTCTTGGCACTGGCCAACGAGCGTGACGCCGCTGCACGCCTGGAGCAGAAGGTGGAGCACTCATCCGAGTCCTAGGAGCCCCTTGGGAATCCTCGCTCGTCTTCGAGCCCTAGTGCTCACCTTCTCTCTAGCGCAGGTCTCAGCTGGTGCTGGCTCTGTCGTGGACTATGGGCTGATGGTCTGCTGCCGTCAGCTCCTGGGCTTCCCCCTCTTCTGGGCCATCGCGATCGGAGGTGTCGTGGGGGCGATCATCAACTTCACGCTCAATCGCTACTGGACCTTCCGCAGCAGCGACCCTAAGGCGGGCTATACGAGCAGTCTCCAGGGGCAGCTCTTCCGCTTCGCCCTCACCGTCGCGGGCAGCATCCTACTCAAGTACCTAGGCACCTATGCGCTGCAGCGCTACGCTGGTGTCGACTACAAGCTGGGCAAGCTAGCAGCCGACCTCGTCGTCTCCGTCCTCTTCAACTACACCCTACAGCGCTTCTGGGTCTTCCGCCGCGCACCTAAGTAACTGCACGATCTCGAGATGATCACTTCTCTTCTCCGCTGCGCCCTCCTACTCCTCGCGACGCTCCCACTAGTAGCCCAGCGCCGCCCCACTGCCCCTAGATCCCTACGCGTCCTAGAGGGCGTCCCCCAGCGTCCTATGGAGCGCTGGGTCGACAGTGTATATCAGGAGCTCAGCCCCCGCGAGCGCCTCGGGCAGCTCATCATGCCCATCATCTACCCCGTCCCCGCCGACAGCACACAGCTGCTGGAGCGCCTGCAGCGGGAGCAGTGGGGCGGCATCCTCTTCCAGAAGGGGCTGCTGGCTGAGCAGCGGCAGCTTACCCTCCGCCTACAGCAGGCAGCCCGTACACCACTGCTCATCGCCCTCGACGGCGAATGGGGGCTCTATATGCGCCTCAAGGATGCTCCACGCTATCCACGCAGCCAGCAGACAGCAGCCGCCTCCCCCCAGCTCCTCGAGGCCTATGGCCGTGAGGTCGCCCGCCAATGCCGCCTCATGGGGATACACATCAACTTCGCCCCAGTGCTGGACGTCAACAGCAATCCGCACAACCCCGTCATCGGCACGCGTAGCTTCGGCAGCACTGTGGAAGAGGTCAAGCGTGGAGCACTGGCCTACGCCCAAGGGCTCGAGTCGGGCGGCGTCCTCTCCGTAGCTAAGCACTTCCCTGGCCATGGCGACACTTCTGAGGACTCGCACAAGACACTCCCGAGCGTGGGCACCAGCAAGGCACGGATGGAGGCACTCGAGCTCGCTCCCTTCCGTAGCTACTTCGCTGCTGGCTATGGCGGTGTGATGACAGCCCACCTACGTGTCCCCGCCTATGACCCTACGGGACGCCCTGCCTCCCTCAGCCGACCGATCACCACGGAGCTGCTCCAGAAGCAGATGGACTTCAAGGGACTGATCTTCACCGATGCCCTCGAGATGAAGGGCGCACAAGTCAAGCCAGGGGAATCCCTCATCGTCGCAGCGCTGCTGGCAGGCAACGACATCCTCCTTGGCCCCCCTCAGCCCCAGCAGGCACTACGGGAGCTAGAGCAAGCCCTCTCCAAGGGGCAGATCTCTACCCAACTGCTGGAGGAGAAGTGCAAGAAGATCCTACGCTTCAAGTACGCCCTCATCGTCCACCCTGACCCCAGCCAGGAAGCCAGCCCCGAAGAAGTCAAGCGCCGCATCTGGACGAGCGACGAGGCGCGCCTCAGGAAGCAGCTCGAGCAGCTCAGCAGCAAGAAGGCTAAGGAGCAAGACCCCACGGCAGCCACGGGCGCTGCCTCTCGCCGCAAGTAAACAATCACTATCAGCATAAAATCATCCCGATGAGTCCTAATCAAACTACGGTAATTGGTGTCGCTGGAGGCTCAGCCTCTGGTAAGTCTACCCTCGTACGCAAGCTGCAGGAGGCCTTTGTCGAGGAGCACGTCACCACGCTCTGCCACGACTACTATTATAAGGCTCATGACGAGCTGAGCTTCGAGGAGCGCACCCAGCTCAACTACGACCATCCGCACTCCTTCGATACGGATATGATGATCGAGCACATCCGCCAGCTCAAGCAGGGACAGAGCATCCAGCGCCCCGTCTACTCCTTCACCGAGCACAACCGACTCCCACAGACGGTACTCGTACACCCTGCCAAGGTGCTCATCCTCGACGGGATCCTCATCCTCGAGCATAAAGAGCTGCGCGAACTGATGGACGTCAAGGTCTTCGTCGACACCGATGCTGACGTACGCCTAGCACGCCGCCTCGTGCGCGATGTCCAGGAGCGCGGACGCGACATGAACTCTGTGCTCAAGCAGTACTTCTCTACCGTCAAGCCTATGCACCGGGACTTCGTAGAGCCCTCCAAGCGCTACGCCGACATCATCATCCCCGAGGGCGGCATGAATCCCGTAGCCCTCTCCCTCCTGGTGGAGAATATCCATTCCCTCCTCCGCTAGGCGACCTCGACCTCCTAGGATACGACAAAGGGGCTAGCACCTACGTGGTGCTAGCCCCTTTGTCATTCTGTCCGCCGAGCGCTATGCGACGCTCCGGGTATGGTCTAGGACTAGAGGTCCTCGGCCTTAACTTCCCAGTAGGCCTCCTTGAGGAGCACGTCCTCGAGCTTGCGGATGCCTGGCTTCTGAGCCTTGACCTCCTCGATCTGCTGCGTGACCGCCTCGTCGTAGCTGATGCCTGCGACGTCGCGGATGACACCCATAGCTACGGGCATATCATCATTGGTCCCCATCATAGCGAGCATGGTGTGCAGTGTAGGATCCTCCTCGTGTGCATCGTGCGTCAGCACATCATCCAGCGTATAGCCGTCCTCACCGATGGTCACAGCCTTGAGTCGAAGCCCATCGAGGACGATCCCCTTGTTCTTCTCCTTGCCGAAGATCATCTTCTCTCCGTGACGCAGCACGATGGAGCGCTCCTCGCGGGTGGCGCGATCTGCTACCCCTTTGTGTACGCCGTCGTTGAAGATCACACAGTTCACCAGCACCTCTACGATGGCAGCCCCCTTATGCTGAGCGGCTGCTACCATGCAGGAGCCCAAGAGCTTCATATCGATATCCAGCGAGCGAGCGAAGAAGCGACCGCGAGCCCCGAAGCAGAGCTCAGCAGGGATGAAGGGATCCTCCACCGTGCCGTAGGGCGAGCTTTTGGAGACGAAGCCGCGCTCCGAGGTAGGCGAATACTGGCCCTTCGTCAGCCCGTAGATGCGGTTGTTGAAGAGGATGAAGTTGAGATCCACATTGCGGCGGACGGCATGAATGAAGTGATTCCCCCCGATGGCGAGGCTATCCCCGTCCCCCGTGGCGATCCAGACGCAGAGGTCAGGACGAGCCGTCTTGAGCCCCGTAGCGATGGCTGCGGCACGACCGTGGATCGTGTGGAAGCCATAGGCATTGATGTAGTAAGGCAGACGCGAGGAGCAGCCGATCCCCGAGATCACGGCGGTCTGCTCCGTCGTCACCCCTACATCAGCCATAGCCTTCTGTAGCGTCGCCAGCACGCCGTGGTCACCACAGCCTGGGCACCAGCGTACGTACTGGTCGCTCTTGAAGCTCTTAGCATCGAGCTTGACGGCATTTGCATTCGTATCCATGATCTTACTCCTCGATTAGCTTGATGAATTCTTCGATGAGGTGCGAGAGGACGAAGGGCTGTCCAGTCACCTCGTTGTACTGACGTGGGGCGAAGCCTGGGATGAGGCCACGCAGGTAGCGGGCGAACTGTCCCAGGTTCTGCTCAGCGACGATAACCTTCTTGTAGCGCAGCAGCAGCTCAGCGGCATTGCTAGGTAGCGGGTTGATGAAGCTGAAGTGCAGGTGGGCGATCTTGTAGCCGCGCTCACGCACCTTGTGCGTCGCCTCGTAGAGGTGGCCGTAGGTGCCCCCCCAGCCGACGACGAGGACCTCGGCGTCCTGATCACCCTCGACCTCCAGCAGCGGGATGCTGTTGGCGATATAGTCGATCTTGGCCTGACGGGTAGCGACCATGAGAGCATGGTTAGCCGCGTCGGTACTGATGGCGCTCGTCTTGTAGTTCTTCTCCAGTCCCCCGAGTCGGTGCTCGAAGCCTGGGGTACCAGGTACAGCCCAGTAGCGCACATGGGTCTCCTCATTGCGCAGGTAGGGACGCCAGTTCTCTGTCCCCTCGGGCAGCTGATCGACGTACTGAGGCTTGATGTCGGGGAGGGTATCGGCCTCGGGAATGCGCCAGGCACTGGAGCCGTTCGCGATGAAGGAATCCGTCAACAGGATGACGGGCGTCATGTGCTCGAGGGCGAGCTTGGCAGCCCAATAGGCGTAGAGGAAGCAGGTATCAGGCGTCGTAGCTGCGACGACGGGGAGCGGAGCCTCCCCATTACGTCCGTAGAGCGCCTGCATGAGGTCGGTCTGCTCGCTCTTGGTAGGCAGCCCCGTAGAGGGTCCCCCACGCTGGACGTCGATGATGACCAGCGGCAGCTCGGCCATCACAGCCAGCCCGATCGCCTCGCCCTTGAGCGCAAGGCCTGGACCAGAGGTCGTCGTCACGGCGAGGTCACCGCCGAAGGCCGCACCGATAGCGGTACAGATCCCCGCGATCTCGTCCTCAGCCTGCACGGTCTTTACCCCAAGCGCCTTGTGCTTAGCTAGCTCGTGGAGGATGTCCGTCGCAGGAGTGATGGGATAGCTCCCGAGGAAGAGCTCCAGTCCGGCACGCTCGCTAGCCGCGATGAGGCCATAGGCGGTAGCCTTATTCCCATTGATATCGAGATAGCGGCCTGGAGTAGGCTTCTGCGTCTCGATACGGAAGATACTTGCCGAGGCGTGTGTATTGGCCCCGAAGTCGAAGCCGTGGTTGAGCGAGGCCTTATTGGCGTCGCGCAGCTGGGGCTTCTTGGCGAACTTGCGGTCGAGGAAGGCCTCAGCTGGCCCCAGTGGACGATCACAGAGCCAGCAGATGAGGCCCAGAGCGAACATATTCTTACATCTCAAGGCGCTCTTGGTATCAAGGCCGAAGTCCTTGAGCCCCTCCTTCACGACCGAGGAGATAGGCGCAGGGATGATCTGCTGGGTACGTAGCCCGAGCTCCTCGAAGGGATCCTCGGTCTGGAACTCGGCCTTGCGCAGGTCATTGGCTGCGAAGGAATCGGTATCGATGATGATGATCGAGTCCTTCTTGAGGTAGCCCACGCTGACCTTGAGGGCCGCGGGGTTCATAGCCACGAGGATATCAGCGCGCTCCCCTGGGGTACGCACCGCTCGCGAGCCGATCTGTACTTGGTAGCCGGAGACCCCACTCAGCGTACCCTGTGGGGCACGTATCTCAGCTGGGAAGTCTGGGAAGGTCGAGATGGTGTTCCCCGTCATGGCAGAGAGGTCAGAGAAGATCGTCCCCGTCAGCTGCATCCCGTCACCCGAGTCTCCTGAGAATCGGATGACGATGTCCTTGAGCGTCTTGACCGCTTTCTGTTCGTCCATAGTCTTAAACTAACTATATAATAATGTGTATGTCACAGCAAGTCGGCCGCGAGGGACTCCCCACGGGACTTGCCCATAGGTCGTAGCATCGTTGGACACCGTTTGATAAGTGATAGAGGCCGCTTTGCTCTAACAGCTAAGTAGCTTTATTGCTTGTCACAAAGCTAAGGAATAAACTAGAGTTAGCAAAATGCCAAGAAGCCTAGAGGTTTGGCCTCAGCGGTCTCATCCCGACTCTACCCTGCGAAGCGCGCCCCTCCACCCTATTTGTGGCAGATTCCCTCCCTGGAGGGCCACATATCGCTCAGAACTTGACATTCTGCTACTGACATATTCTGCTTAAGTAGCCCTAGCCTCGAACAGGTCAACTAAGCTCACTGTCCGTAGCCCTCCCCCCAGCCTCCATTCAGACAAGCGCGACTAGCCCCACAAGCAAGTAAACCATAGGCCTTCATCGAGCCCAAAGCCCTCCCTCGGCGAGCCCCAAGCCGTCTTAGGGCGATCTCCCACCAAGGGCTTAGCAAATCCCGAGCAGGGTTGCAGCGAGATTTATTATATAACTTCTGCTCGTCCCCCTTATCCATCAGCGCGCTGACTGATAAGCCTCAGCTCCAGTTCTTATATTACTTTTCTCGGCTCCAGTTAGCCCTCAGCGCGACGCGGCTTATCCATGAGTGCTCTCACTTCAGCCCCTGAATCTACCATCCAGAGGAGGATCAGTGTGGGCGGACTTACTGCTCCAGTTCCTGACATCTTTCTACTGTTCTGCCTATTTCAGCCCCTAGACTTGCACAACTACGAGACTTACGCTATCTTTGCGCGTAGGCCGGGCTAGATGACGGTATAATGCAGACATCGGCTAACCGCCTGATATCAAGTCACCTTAAGCTCTAGCCTAGAAGCTCATTATGAACATGCGTACGGGAGATTTAGTAAGCATCATCTTAGCTAGCGTTGGCGCGCTAGTGCTTTCTTGGGTTCTACTCAAGAAGGTGCTCCGTATTGCCTACGCGCACAAGCTGTACGACCAACCGAACGAGCGCAGTTCACACTCGCTCCCCGTGCCTCGTCTTGGAGGCCTGAGCTTCCTCCCCAGCATCTTATTCGGCCTCGCCCTAGCAGCCTTCCTCTCCCCCCTCCTCACAGGAGTGGTCCCTTTTGAGGTCAACTCGAAGTACCTACACCTGCTGCTGGCCACACTCATCCTCTACGTCACGGGGATCTTTGATGACCTGTCGGGCCTAAAGGCAAGTTTCAAGGCTCCGATACAGATGCTCGCCGCCATCCTGCTGGTACTCAAGCTACCCGCAGCTCCACTTTCGGGCTTCGAGCCCCTCACTCACCTACCGCATCTCCTGCAGATGGCGCTCCTCGTGGTAGCCGTGATGCTCGTCGTCAACGCCTTCAACCTCATCGATGGCCTGGACGGGCTCGCAGCGAGCTTCGTCGTCCTCTCGATGGGCTTCTACCTACTCCTCTTTAGCGGCCTAGGGACTGCCGCCCATAGCTACATTGTAGTCTTTGCCTGTGCCGTGATCGCGCCCCTTATCCCCTTCCTATACTATAATGTATGGGGCAGGTCCACGAGCCAGACCAAGCTCTTCATGGGCGACACAGGCTCCCTGACGCTAGGCACTATAGTCAGCTTCTTTTGGCTTCAGTCGCTTAGCCTGCCTAGCGAAGTCATCACACGGCTAGACGTAGCCCCTCTGGCTCTGGGAGCGGCGCCGCTGCTACTCCCGATGTTCGACACGGCGCGCCTCTTCTTCCTGCGTATCTACAGGCGCCGCAGCCCCTTCTCTGCGGATCGCCATCATATACATCACTATCTGCTCGACCAGGGCTATTCTCAGGCCAGGACCCGCCTCATCATCCTGCTGAGCGCAGTCCTTCTCGGGGTACTCCACCTAGTACTCCTCACGACTACGAACGTCTGGGCGACACTCGTACTAGACTACGTCGCCTACCTCGCCTTCGTCGGCGTCGTAGCCCGCAGGCTGCAGGCAGCGCGGAGCAGCTCATGCCCTCTCTATAGAGAATAGAATATGGCAACTGGACACAAGCAAATCGCAAAGAATACGCTATTCCTCTACCTACGCATGATATTAGTGCTGGGGGTTAGCCTATATACCTCGCGCGTACTACTCCAGAGCCTAGGAGTAGTAGACTTGGGGGTATATAATCTAATCGGAGGGATCATCGTATCTTTGTCCTTTCTCAACTCTTCTCTCGCTGGGGCCTCCTCCCGCTTTATTACCCATGCGCTAGGAGAAGGGCTTGTTGAGAAAATTCGACGCTATTATTCAACGTTACAGTTCCTACACATAGTCCTTGCTCTGCTATTTATCATCGCAACCCAGCTCGTCGCTCACTATCTCGTATATTCGATGCTGGACATTCCTACTGAGCGAGCGGACACGGCCTTCTGGCTACTTCAACTCTTTTCTATCTCGGCCGCGGCATCCATCATTTCCGTACCCGACAGCTCGCTTATTATGGCTCATGAGCGCATGGATATTTATGCTTACGTTGCCATTGGCGAGGCTCTCCTAAGGCTCTGTGCTGTCATCTTAATTAGTCGTCTCGAAGTAGACCGCCTCCTATACTTTGGACTATTGACTTTGGCCATCCAGCTGTTAGTAAATCTGAGCTATAGCCTAGTTAGCCATTATTTGTTCAATGAAGAACGAGCAAAGCCTAGATACGACAAGCTCATTGGGAAGGAGGTCTTAGGTTTTGTAGGTTGGAATGCTTCTGGCAGCCTCTCCGTTATTGGTTACACACAGGGGCTCAATATCTTGCTCAACCTATTCTTTGGCCCAATAGCTAATGCGGCCCGAGGCTTTGCTGTACAAATACAGACAGCCATTGAGAACATCATCTTGAGTTTTCAGACAGCGGTCCGCCCTCAGATCATCAAGCAGTATGCCCAAGGTCAAAAGGAGGCTGTGTACACACTGATCCTCATGTCTTCTAAGTATGGTTTTTACCTAACCCTCCTGCTTGTAGCCCCATTACTCATATCCATTGAATCGGTACTCAATCTTTGGCTAGGAGAGATTCCACCCTACACAGTAGAGATGTCAGTGATTTTCCTTTGCGTAGAACTCATCTCTCCATTCAGGATCCCGTTATTATCTGCGATACATGCCACTGGTAATATTCGCAAATTCCAGATTTATGAGGGGATTGTACTTCTAATGGTAGTGCCAGTTGCATACCTACTACTCAAGTTTGCTGGCATATCTCCCTCCCAAGTAATTGGGGTATATTTTTTAACTGAAGTCATTGCCCAGATCGTTCGGCTGTACATTGTTACTAGAAGTATTGGGCTATCGATACGACGTTATATACGCTACCAACTCCCAGTTGTAGGGGTTGTTTTGCTGAGCTTTGCCGTAAGTTGGAGCATCCAAAGTTATATCCAGGGCAATAATTTGGGAGCTATTATTCTGCGGAGTACCAGTAGTCTGTTACTTATTCTTATAATTATCTACACCATCGGGCTAGAGCGCAACGAACGGACCCAGATAGCAACCCTCATAAAGAGTAAGCTCAAAGTATGGAAATGAATATAGCGCAAGTAACGGTTATTGTTCCTGTGTACAATGCCGCTAAATATCTGGCTGATTGTATCGAGAGCGTACTCCAACAGGAATTCAAGGAGTTTGAGCTACTCCTCATCAACGATGGAAGTACGGATAACTCACTCAAAATTTGCGAGGCATACCAGCAGCGTGATTCTAGAGTTCGGGTACTATCTCAGAAGAACTCTGGGCCAGGAGCAGCTCGCAACAAAGGCATATTAGAGACTAGGACGCCTTGGCTGTGTTTCCTTGACTCTGATGATCTTATAGGCCCCAAGTACATCGGGGAATTTTTTGCACACGGGATTCCTGAGCAGAACACTTTAGTCTTGCAGGGAATGCGTATTATAACCGATCTAGGGAGGAAGCCTCTATCGACTGTCGCTTATCCCGACAAACTCATTACCCCAGATGAGGCAGATACGCTTATACCTAGATATCAAATATTACATTCAGGCTACCCGGTCCTGAAGTTGTACAGCACAGAGCTGATACGATCGCACTCCTTGCAGTTTGATACTAGCATATCTTTTCATGAGGATCATCTTTTCGTCCTAACGTATATGCTGTATGTTAAGCAAATACTCCTCTGCTCTAGTACTGAGTATTCGTATATACAGCACCTAGGTAGTTTATCAAAGAGGCTCCACCCATATCAAGAGTCAGAGCACTCCCTTGCGCGGCTACGAACTGCATTTGACAAAGCCATAGACCACTTTAACATAAAGGATACTCACTACCGACAGGATATCAATGGGTTTCTAAGGGGAACCCTCTTACGCACCATCGAGTATGCTTACAGGGGACAAACGAGTAGGCAGGAGCAGAAAGCCTTGCTTGAACGCTTAAGTTCATACCGAAAGGATATCGCCTCTGCCACCACTAATCCAGCAAGCCCTAGCCGGGAGAGAATCCTGTGTTGGATCTATCTCTACCTCCCAATTCCACTCCAACACCTGCTATTCAAGGCGTATTATTCGCTTCTCAAAGGCTATCATCACCTTCGCGAAAAATAGATCTAGAATCAACAAAAGTACTGTAATAGGATTATGAAAGCTTGTTTCCTCGGGCTAGGCTACATCGGCCTCCCCACTGCTATCATCGCAGCCAAGCATGGTATTAAGGTCTGCGGTGTCGACATCAATCCCGACGTTGTCGCAAAGACCAACGCGGGGGAACTGCATATCGTAGAGCCTGGTCTACAGGAGCTGCTGCAGGAGGTCGTGCGCACGGGACAGATGCACGCCCAGACAAGCCCCGAAGTTAGTGACGCGTACTTCATCGTCGTCCCCACCCCATTCAAGGGAGATCATGAGCCCGACATATCCTATGTAGAGGCTGCCACCCGCGCAGCACTTCCGCTCCTCAAGGAGGGGGACCTCTTTGTCATCGAGTCCACCTCTCCTGTAGGCACGACGGAACTGATGGCTGAACTCATCTTCAGCCAGCGCCCCGAGCTCAAGGACAAGATTTACGTTGCTTATTGCCCCGAGCGCGTACTCCCAGGCAATGTAATCCACGAGCTGGTGCACAATGACCGTGTCATCGGAGGGATCAATCCCGAGTCCACGGCTAAGGCACAGAGCTTCTATGCTCAGTTCGTCCAGGGCAAGCTGCACCCCACTAATGCCCGTACAGCCGAGATGTGCAAGCTGACAGAGAACGCTAGCCGTGACGCTCAGATCGCCTTCGCCAACGAGCTCTCGCTCATCTGCGATAAGGCTGGAATCAATGTATGGGAGCTCATCGAGCTAGCGAACAAGCACCCACGTGTCAACATCCTCCAGCCAGGCTGCGGCGTCGGTGGTCACTGCATCGCAGTAGATCCCTACTTCCTCACGGCTGCCTTTCCAGGTGAAAGCCAAATGATCGCCCTCGTACGTGAGCGCAATAACTACAAGCCCGTCTGGTGCGCAGAGCGTATCCACAGCGCCGCGCTAGAGTTTGAGCTGAAGCATGGTCGCAAGCCCGTCATCGCCCTGATGGGACTTGCCTTCAAGCCAGACATCGACGACCTGCGTGAGTCGCCCGCGATCCACATCATGGAACAGGTACAGCGTGAGCACCCCGAGCATCAGTTACTCATCGTCGAGCCCAACGTCTCGAGCTACAAGGACTACACACTCACCGACTATCGCGAAGCCTATCAGCGTGCCGACATCATCGCCTTCCTGACGGCACACGCTCCCTTCAAGGCCCTCCCCCGCGACACCACCAAGGTCGTGCTCGACTTCTGCGGCGTCTTCAAGTAATCAAGAATATTTTTTGTCTGTATTTTGGTCGCAAAACAAATATACAATCGCATATATAATAGTCCTCTTGCCAGAGATTCTTTTTGGGCTCTTTTGGGGAATGCTGTGGCAAGAGGCCTATCTCTGTTTGCAGGTATTATTGTTGCTAATTTTCTCGGGAAAGTCGAATATGGTGAGTATGGGCTCATAAGGAATACCCTGCTTTTAATTTCGGTTCTCTCCACCTTAGGTTTAGGTTATACAGGCACAAAATTTATTTCGGAGTATAACATAGACCCGCATCAAAGAGGTCGTATTCCTATTCTAACAACGGAAATACTTAAGATTTCGCTTCTTTTTAGCTGCATAATTGCTTCTTTTGTATTCCTTTTTGCCCACCCCCTAGCTTCATTCTTGGAAGATCCAGCTATCACAGTAGCAATCAGACTGCTTGCTGTAGTTATTGTACTGAATGCCCTTACGACAGCACAAGTGGGGATCCTAGCTGGTCTCAAGGCTTTCACAAAAATGTCGAAGATCAATATGATAGCAGGGGCATGCAATTTTGCATTTACAGTATTATTTACCTATCTATGGGGATTTTTAGGCTCTTTATGGGGATTTTTGGTTTCTCAGATAATCAACTGCGTCTTAAATTATAAGACCATTTCAAGGATTTTAAAGGGGTTCAGCGCAGAGGTCCATGGGGATGTAGCTTCTAAAAGTATTAGACTTTCCCTAATTCGTTTCTCCCTCCCTATAGCGCTGCAAGAGCTATCCTATTCTTTATCAAGTTGGGGCACTTCTATCATTGTTCTAAAATTGACAGATTATGGGGAAATAGGGATATATTCGGCAGCAGCACAATGGGCTTCGGTTATGCTTTTTATTCCAGGTGTACTAAGAAATGTTAGCTTAAGCTATATGAGCGGAACGTTGAGCAAGCAATCTCAGAAAAAACTATTTAGACGAATGCTAGCAATCAATGGTTTATCTACAGCTCTCCCAGCATTTATTACAATTATTTTCTCCAGTAAGATTCCTCTCCTATATGGAGAGAGCTTTTCAGATTTACCTCCTGTACTAGTAGTCGCACTACTGGGAACTATACTCCAAAGCCTACATAGTGTCTTTGCGTCCGAATTTATCGCTCGCTCATGGAATTGGGCAATGTATATCATTACTACGATTAGAGATATTGGAGGTGGAGTGCTATGTTATCTCCTCATAAGATACTCTTTGAGCAGTGGCTCAATGTCCCTAGCAGTATCGTCTGCACTCGCAGCTTTATGTGCCCTCAACCTATCCTATATATACATCAGAATCAAAAGCCATTAGTCACAACTATGATTTCACCTTGGCGATTATTCCTAGCCAATTTCCTCATATCATACCTCCCCACGACACGCTTCTTTTTGCTGAAAAGAGAACTTTTACGATGGGCGGGAGTCAAAGCAGGGAAAAATATAAGGATTTGCTCTAATGTTAGAATCTATGGTAATGGAGAACTTTCGATAGGAGATAATACTTGGATAGGACATGAGACGCTTATTATCTGTAGTGAGAAAATACAAATTGGCGCAAATGTAGATATTGCGCCTCGCTGTTACATCGGGACGGGAACACATAAGATTGATATACAATCTCCTAATGTAGCGGGAGCAGGGCTTAGCATCCCAATAACAATAGGGGACGGAGCATGGCTATGCACTCACTGCACTATATTACCTGGAGCTATTATCGGGAATAAAAGTATAGTTGCAGCAGGGGCTGTTGTGAAGGGCAAGATTCCTCCCCTTGAGATGTGGGGCGGAATTCCTGCAAAAAAATTGAAAGAACTATGTCCACCAAAATAAATTCAACTGCTTTCATTAATACTCTAGCAATTATTGTTGGAGTGCCATTATCGCTGACTCGAGCGATTGGCTTAGGACTAGAACTAGTACCTACCAGTCTTTATTACCTGCTGTGGTCTGGATTAGCTTTAGGAACCATTGGGAGACAAGTTCGGATCTCGTGGCCACATTTTTTTTTAATATTAATAGCGCTTTTTTCTATTTTACTAAATAAAGTAGATGCTGTATTTCAAGCAGAATATAGATTATTAAGCTTTAGTATCATGCTTATGGCTATCGGAGGGCTCAACCAATCTCCAACAAGCGTAGCTTTCAGGAGTTCTCTATTTCGAGCCTTAAACTTAACACTGGTTGCTTTAACGGTCATGAGTTTCATCTTATATCCTTTGAAACTGCCCTTATTGTTTCACCCCAATGGTCTATATAAAGGGCTTCTTAATCATTCCATGCTTTTAGGCCCGATTGCTGGCCTTTCTGCGCTTCTGAATCTATTTAGCAGCTTGTACCCTAAAAGGAAAATCAAGCTCCGCCTCTGGATCTCGATTATTACTGCAATCATATCACTCCTCACACTGTTGTTATCTGGATCTAGAGGAGCCTTGTTGTCTGTATTTATTGGTATAGTTGTACTACTATACAAGAGATATAGCCATCAGAAAATTAAACTTTTCAAGACGTCCTCTCTTGTCATAATAGCTCTTCTTTTAAGCTCCCCTATATGGTACCCTTACACAGAGCAAGTAAGGTTGAAACAAGAGCGAAATCTGGATGCGGGAGGGACGTTTCACTCCAGAGAAAGAATCTGGGAAGACCGCTGGCGAGAGTTTAAATACAGCCCTATCCTTGGGAGTGGATTTGCGTCTATGAATAAAGATCTGATTAAAGGAGAGACAACTAATAATGAACGAGGGGGAGTAGAACCTGGATCTTCTTGGCTTTTCTTACTTTCTAGTATAGGAATATTAGGCTTTGTAAGCTTTCTTATTATAGTCGCACGTCCGTGGTTTAAAATGCTCGTCCAGAGTAGAGAAAAGCATTTTACAACATCACAGCCGCTTATGCTATCAGTGACTTCGATGCTCTTTTCTCATATGTTTTTGGAGGGATACGTACTCTCTTCAGGCAGTTTTTTATTCCTTTATCTATGGCTCTGCATAGGTCTTCTCAGTGATTCACGTTCTATTTTAGCAAAATAACGCATATAGCATGTTACACTTTGTTTTTTGGCAAAACATCATTAGCCCCCATCAATCCGCTTTTCTCTCAGAGCTGGCCAAGCTCGCAAGCGTAACCCTCATTGTAGAACGCACCATGGATCAAGAGCGAATAGAGCAGAAATGGGAAGTTCCCTCGATGGATGGGGTTGAGATCATTGTTGCTCCCACCGAAGTCCAGATCAGGGAAAGAATGTCCCCCCGAGCCATACATGTATTCTCTGGCATAGACGCCTATCCTATGGTATATGCAGCTTTTCGGCTAGCAATCAAGAAACATTGCTTCGTGATCGTACTTGCAGAGCCATACCAATGGAAGGGGGTCAAGGGCTGGCTGCGCCAGCTTAAGTACAGGTATCTAGCTCTACAATACGGGAAATCCATACAAGCAATATTCGCTACGGGGAGCACTGGCGTTAGATGCTTCATCGAAGCAGGATTCCCCAAGAGTAAGGTCTTTCCTTGGGGTTACTTCATCGATCCACCGAGCTTTCAGCAACAGCACTTATCATCGGTTCAATCGCCCATTTTTCCTAGGCTTTTGTTTGTTGGACGATTAGATATTAACAAGAATGTGCTAGGCCTAGTGGAGACTCTCAAATATAGGTCTGAAAGAGACTACACTCTGACAATCCTTGGCACTGGAGAATGTGCACCAAAACTGCAAGAGCAGATAGCAGGAGATCCTCATATTAAGGCCTTGGGTAATCTGCCGAACAAAGAGGTACAGGCCCTCATGCAGAGTCATGACTTACTCGTCTTACCCAGCTATTACGATGGCTGGGGAACTGTAGTTAATGAGGCTTTGATGAATGGGATGAGAGTTGTGGCATCAGAAAATTGTGGGGCCTCCATCTTGCTTGACGGGAAGCTGAGAGGCGAAGTGTTTTCATTTAAACAGCCACCAATGCTCTCAGAAGTACTTGACAGATGGATCAAGCGGGGACCGTTAACGAACAGCGAACGAGAAGGCATCAGACTATGGGCAGACAAGACTATCTCCGGAGAAGTTGTTGCAAAATACTTTCTCTGCAAGGTGAGGTTCATCACAGGGGAGATCGAACTAGACGTTCAAGCTCCCTGGATATCATAGATTCTAATAGGAAATGAAAGTAATACAGGTTATACCTTGGCTTCATAAACGCTCTAGCGGGCTCACTGCTTTCATGTCTGATTTCTGTAGACAGATGAATAAGCGCACCAACCTCGAACTAGTTTCTCTTAGTCCAGTTATATCAGATCTTTTTCAGGATGTTGACCTACATCCTTTCCCCCCAGCTGTGCCTCCCCTCTCGATCGTAGGTTGGTCATACGGGATGTACCGTTATTTGAAGGGTCAGTCGAGCCAAGCTGACATAATTCAAACTCATAGCCTTTGGACGCTTCCTAATATCTACCCTTATTTTGCGAGTAAGAGACATAAGGCTAAGGTCATTATAATGCCTCATGGTACTCTTGCTCCCCAGGCCCTCAGGCACTCTTCATGGAAAAAAAGGATCATGCTATGGGCTGGACAGAGAACTGCACTGCGACATGCAGATCTTCTTATTGCTACAAGTAAAGAGGAGTTTAACGACATCCGGAAGTTTGGCCTGACAAATCCGGTTGCTCTCATCCCCATTGGCATTAACCCCGCGAACCCGAAGGAGCTACGTGGCAAAGATTCATCCAAAAGCAGGCCAAAAACCATCGTCTATCTTTCTAGAATACACCCAATCAAATGCGTAGATCTTCTAATCAAAGCTTGGAATAGATGCTTTCTAGATTTCCCAGACTGGATATTAAGGATAGCAGGACCATTAGACTCTGAATATGCAAAGCAAATGCTTGCTCTCGCAAAGGACTTAGGATGTGAGCGGATAACATTTACTGGAGAACTAGCGGGGAGTGAGAAGGAGGAATTCCTTGCAAATGCAGACTGCTTTGTTCTCCCTACATCTTCCGAGAACTTCGGAATAGCCATAGCTGAGGCCTTAATGCATGAGCTACCTGTTATCACAACCCAAGGTGCGCCTTGGAAAGGCTTAATTGACAAGAATGTAGGATGGTGGATTAAGCCTAACGACGAGGATGCTTTGGTATTTACCCTGAGAGAAGCCATGTCTTCACCTATCAATGTGCTACAAGAAATGGGGAAGCGGGGGAAAGAGTGGATGCAAGCTGAATTCTCCTGGGATACAATTGCACAAAAATATATTGAAACGTATGGTTGGCTACTTGGCGAAGCGGCGAAACCAGAATTCATTTATATAGAATAAATTACTCTTAGAGTTAACGCAATGAAACAGATCATACAAGACCTTAAGACTGGGCACACGATTCTAGAAGAAGTTCCCGTACCTCAAGTTAAGGCTGGTAGTGTACTTATACGTACTACCCGGAGCCTAGTGTCCTTGGGTACAGAACGCATGCTCGTTGAGTTTGGCAAGGCCAATCTTATTGATAAAGCAAGACAACAACCAGACAAGGTTAAGCAAGTCTTAGATAAGATCAAGACAGATGGATTAACGCCAACGTTGGAAGCTGTATTCAACAAACTGGGGCAGCCATTACCTCTCGGCTATTGCAATGTAGGTGTTATTGTTGCTGTGGGTAAAGGAGTCACAGAATTCTCCGTAGGGGATCGCGTCGTTTCCAATGGCAATCATGCCGAGTTCGTTTGCATCCCCAAAAACCTAGTGGCTAAGATCCCAGATAATGTATCTGATGATGAAGCTGCGTTTACCGTCATTGGAGCCATTGGACTTCAGGGAATTAGACTACTTTCGCCCCAACTTGGAGAAACGATAGTAGTAGTTGGCTTAGGGCTAATCGGGCTGATAACTGCCCAGCTCCTTGTCGCTAATGGGTGCCGTGTCATCGGGATCGATTTCGATCCACAAAAAACCACAATAGCTCGTGACTATGGAGTCGAAGCAATTAATCCGGCCCAAGGGGTCAATCCCGTCAAGTTCGTTGAAGAATACACTCAGGGAATAGGGGCAGACGGTGTCATAATTACGGCCTCGGCTAAGGATGATCAGATCATGCATGATGCATGTGAAATGTCTCGCAAGCGTGGACGTATAATTCTAGTCGGAGTTGTTGGGCTCAACCTCAGAAGGGATGACTTCTACAAGAAAGAGCTTACATTCCAGGTATCATGTTCCTATGGGGCCGGCCGCTATGACGAGTCATATGAGCAGAAGGGGCATGATTACCCTCTCCCTTATGTAAGATGGACGGAGAAGCGTAACTTCGAGGCTATACTCCAGACGATATCTTCAGGCCATCTAAAGGTTAACAACCTAATCACAGAGTCTTTCGACCTCACAGACTACGAGAAGATCTACGGGGATATGCGCCGTGGAGGGGTGATAGCCTCTATCCTGCGCTACAAGGAAGATACTCCTCAACAAAGTGTTGTAGCAGTATTGGATAAGGATCATGCCTCACAGGGTAAATCTTATGGTATCATCGGAGCAGGGAACTACACCTCTAGTATGGTCGTTCCTTGCCTAAGGAAATCAAAGGCAGACATTCGCTATATCGCCAGTGCGCAAGGGCTATCTGCAAAGATTTTAGCAAAATCAGCAGGTGCAAGTTTTGCGACTTCAGACTACAAGGAGATTCTTTCAGATCCTGAGGTTGGTCTAGTCGTAATCACAACTCGACACAATCTACACGCGCCCATGGTTCTGGAGGCTATTCAAGCGGGGAAAAGTGTATTTGTAGAAAAGCCGTTGTGCCTTAACAGGGAAGAATTAGAACAAATCACGACAGCCTATAGGGAGGCTCCTAAGCACGTCACTCTGACAGTTGGTTTCAATAGACGCTTCTCACCTTTTGCTGTGAAACTAAAGCAACTAGTGGGTGATGGAGCAAAAAATATCGTGGCAACGATGAACGCAGGAGAAATTCCTCGCGATATGTGGGTCCATGATATGGAAGTCGGAGGTGGACGTATTATTGGCGAAGCTTGTCACTTTATTGATCTTTGCTCGTATATAGCTGGGAGTAAGGTGGTCGCAGTGTGCATGAATGCTCTGGGTGAAAACCCGGAGGAGCATACAGATAATGCCTCAATCCTCTTACGATACGCCAATGGCTCTAATGCTGTCATCAATTACTTCGCCAATGGGTCTAAAGCCTATGCCAAGGAACGAGTAGAGGTCTTCTCTCAAGGGAAGGTCCTTGTATTAGACAACTGGCGTAAACTAACTGGCTATGGTGTGAAGGGATTCTCTAGTATGTCGGGACGTATGGATAAGGGACAGCAGAACCAATTTGACCAGCTGACTAAAAGGCTTCAAGATGGAGGTTCCCCCCTTATCTCGTTTGACGAAATCGAGAACACGACGAAGGCTTCCTTCGCCGCAATCGAATCGCTCCGAGAGGGTAGTTGGATCAAGGTAGATTGATAGTGGTGAGACCAATTCTACTATACCATACCTTACGACACCTGAGGCTACGACAGTTGATCTACCAAGTATGGTATAGACTTTACAAGCCAAGCTATGCTCCAAGAGAGGGGCATAGCTTGGCTTGTTTACCTCTCGTAGTTCCTTTTCCTCATAAAGAGAAGAACTATGATAGGGATCAGTTCACGTTCATCTGTCTTACGGGGAAGTTTACCCACTGGCAAGATATCTCTAAGGGGATGCTATGGGCCTATAACCTCAATTATATGGACTGGCTCCTACAAGATGGACTATCGTACGAAGAAGGAGCAAGATGGATTGATCGTTTTATTATAGACCTGCCCACAAATAAGATTGGACAAGATCCTTATCCAACAGCCCTACGCATCATCAACTGGATGAAATTTATATGCCTGAATTCAGACTCTATCCCCGAGAAGAGAAGACTTGACTGGGAGTCCTCCTTACGAGCTCAGGTTAATTTGCTAACACGAAAGCTTGAATACCATCTACTGGCGAATCACTTGCTAGAGGATATTTGCGCTTTATTCATCGCGTCAGTATATCTCTCCGACGAAACTTTAGGCAAGAAAGCTAGCAAGCTATTGAAGCGAGAGCTTCAAGCACAAATTCTCCCCGACGGCGCACACTATGAGCAGGCCCCTATGTATCATTGTATCCTGCTAGATCGGATCTTGGACTGCTATAACTTCGCCTCTGCTAATGTCGATAGACTAAGCGATAAATCGGTCTTAGAGACACTACGCGAAGTCTTAGTAGCTATGCTAGGTCATCTTGACTCAATCGTATATAGAGATGGATCTATCCCCCTAGTCAATGACTCAGCCTATGGCATAGCTTTGCCCTATAAGGGACTATGTACTTATGCTAAAAATCTGGGAATAGAGTGGGACTCTATTCCCCTCGGAGCGTCTGGATACAGATGGCTACGAAACGAAAGCCTGGAAGCCCTAGTAGATGTGGGGAACATTATGGCTACATACCAACCAGGGCATACCCATGCAGATAGTCTGAGCTACGAGTTGCGCATACAGGGCCAACCACTAGTCATAGACACGGGGATCTCTACCTATGACAAGACTCCAAGAAGAGAATATGAGCGAAGCACAAGAGCTCACAATACGGTGGTCATTGATGGGCGTAGTTCAAGTCAGACCTGGGGGGGATTCCGCGTAGGGAGAAGAGCTAAAACCACGCTATTACTGGATACCGATAGTCGAATCCGAGCTCGACACGATGGTTATGGTAAGTCTTGCATACACGAAAGGGAGTTTGCTTTGATGAAAAACGGCCTGAAGGTTCGAGATTCTATTCCGCACAATCATGCAGTAAGTCTACTACACCTAGCACCCGGTATCAGAGTCCTATCTGCTAGCTTGACAGAGGTGTACATCTCGACTGGTGCGATCATCAAAATTAGTGGAGCCACAGAAGTTCGGGTAGCAGAAGACTATATCAGCAGATATTATAATCGTAAGGAGCAAGTCTTTGTAATTGAGTTGTTCTTCTCCAAGGACATTGAATACTACATACGGATAAGTTAATGAAGATCTTATTCTTAACAGACAACTTTCCTCCAGAGGTTAATGCCCCAGCTGTGAGGACTTATGAACATTGCTGCGAATGGGTACGGCTAGGAGCAGAGGTTACGGTAGTAACGTGTGCTCCCAACTTCCCTCAGGGGAAGGTATACAAGGGCTATAGGAATAGTTTGTATAGCAAAGAGGAGATGCAGGGTATTAAGGTCGTACGCGTATGGACCTATATTACCGCAAATGAAGGGTTCTCCAAGAGAATACTCGACTTCATCAGTTTTTCTATCTCGTCTTTCCTTGCGGGGCTATTTCTCGAAGCAGATGTTATAGTAGCAACCTCCCCCCAGTTCTTCACCGCTTTGTCAGGGCGAACCCTTTCCTTCTTCAAAAGGAAGCCTTGGGTTATGGAGGTAAGAGACCTATGGCCAGAGAGTGTCAAGGCTGTTGGTGCAGCGAAGGCGGGTGCAGCATTACGATATTTCGAACGCGAAGAAATGTGGTGCTACAATTCAGCGAAGAAGCTGATCGTAGTCACAGACACCTTCAAGGAAAAGATCGCAGCTCGAGGGATATCTCCTGATAAAATCACAGTCATAAAGAACGGCATTGACCGTAGCGAATTCTACCCTCGGCCTAAAGATCAGGCACTCATCGAGGAGCTAGGGCTATCGGGCAAAGCCATTCTAGGATACATCGGGACGCACGGGATGGCTCATAAGCTAGATTTTATCCTGCAATGTGCGCACAGTCTCAGAGGGACGAAGTATCATTTTTTACTGATCGGAGCAGGAGCTGACAAAGAGAGGCTGCTAAAGCTGAAAGAGGAGCTCGGCTGCACCAATGTCACGATGCTGGACCCAGTTCCCAAGACTGAGGTCTATCGCTATATCTCCATCCTCGACATTGCTCTTATCAATCTGAAGAAATCAGACCTATTTACCTCCGTCATCCCGTCCAAGATCTTTGAGAACGCGGCAATGTCCATTCCTATTCTAATGGGAGTCGAGGGGGAGGCCAAAGCCCTCGTGGAGCAATATCATGCAGGCGTATGCTTTGAGCCTGAGAATGAATCAGACTTTATGGCTAAGTTGCAAGCCCTTGACAACCCTCAGTTGTATCAGGAGCTGCAGGAGGGAGGGATCCGCTTAGCCGAGCAGTACGACAGAAAAGCTCTTGCTAAGAGCATGTATGAAGAACTTAAACAAGTAGTGCTATGAAGAAGGTGATGCTAGTCTTTGGGACGAGACCCGAAGCGATCAAGATGGCTCCGCTGGTGAAGGAATTCCAGGCGAGAGCAAGTGAATTTGAGACCATCGTCTGCGTGACGGGGCAGCACAGAGAGATGCTGGAGCAGGTGCTTAGTCTCTTCGAGATCACGCCGGACTATGACCTGGAGATCATGAAGGCGGGGCAAGACCTCTATGACGTGACGAGCCTTGTCCTACTCGGTCTACGCGATGTCCTCAAGAAGGAAGAGCCCGACGTCGTGCTGGTACATGGCGATACGGCTACGAGTACGGCTGCGGCCCTGGCGGCCTTCTACCAGAAGATCCCCGTGGGGCACGTGGAGGCAGGGCTACGCACGCACAACATCTACAGCCCTTGGCCAGAGGAGATGAACCGCCAGCTCACGGGACGTATGGCGACCTATCACTTCGCCCCCACAGAGTTGAGCCGACAGAATCTACTGGCCGAAGGCGTCAGCGATGAGCACATCCTCGTGACGGGCAATACCGTCATCGATGCCCTGCACCAGGTCGTGAAGCGAGTCAAGAGTGATGCCGCGCTGCAGCAGCAGGTAGCCGAGGACCTCCTCAAGGCTGGGTACGACGTGACCCGCCTCGACCAAGGCTGCCGACTGGTACTAATCACGGGGCACCGCAGAGAGAACTTCGGCGAAGGCTTCCTGCACATCTGCCGCGCGATCAAGACGCTGAGCGAACGCTTCCCCGAGGTCGATTTCGTCTACCCCATGCACCTCAATCCGAACGTCCGCAAGCCCATCCACGAGGTCTTTGGAGAAGACCTGAAGGGCTTCAGCAACCTCTTCTTCATCGAGCCGCTCGAGTACCTACAGTTTGTCTCCCTGATGGAGCGCTCGACCCTCGTACTCACCGACAGCGGCGGCATCCAGGAGGAAGCACCTGGCCTGGGTAAGCCCGTCCTCGTCATGCGCGATACCACCGAGCGCCCCGAGGCGGTGGAGGCTGGCACCGTCAAGCTCGTCGGCACCGACTACGACCGTATCGTTGGCGGCGTCGAGACCCTGCTGACCGACGAGGCCGCCTACAGCCAGATGAGCCGTGCCAACAATCCCTACGGCGATGGAAAGGCCTGCGGACGTATCGCAGATCGCCTGAAGTAATAGGCCGCTCCACCCCTTGCGGGACGAGCCCCCTCAAGTAAAGGGCTGCGCTAGACATTCGGTCTGGCGCAGCCCTTCTTCGTATCGCGACTTCACTAAGGGCTCTACGCTGCACGGTGATCGACTTGGCTGGAGAAAGCTCCCTCTAGCGGAGGGCAGGGCAAAGCTCCTTTGGCGACACCCTAGGAAGTCCCGCCCATAGCTTAGCCTAAGCCCAGCCTATGGGACGGTCTCTCCTCCTGCTCTAGGAGGGGACAGAGAGGCCCCAGCATAGCTTAGGTATCAGGGATCAAGCCGCTGAGAGCTATCAGTCAGCGCACCGAGGGACGTCCATCACGAGCCTGAGGGATATCAGTGAGGGAGGCTAAGGGATATGCCTCGCGGAGCCAGCTGCCCGACTGCAGCTGGCTCCGCCCCTTCTCTTCGCTGGTCAGGGGAACTTAGGGCAAGCCCTCTCCTCTCCCCCCTAACACAGGCTGGAGCCAGGCGAAGGATTCCTTTGCCTATACTTAGCCTCGTAGCTACAGCGGGCTGGGGGCACAAAGCAAGGTTCATTAGCCCCGAAGCTCCCCCTTAGGCTAGGCGAAGCGCCTCCCGCTTGGCAGTGCTTGGTAGCCCAAGTCCTCCCGTAGGCGCTCGTAGCAGCGGACGCTCCTCTCCTTAGCCTAAAGCCCCTTGGTCCAAAACGTATACGTTTCACAGCCCAAACGTATACGTTTCGCGCCCAAGACGTATACGTTTTCATAGCTAAAGGTATACGTCTCGCTCGCCATAGGTATACCTTCGGCTCAGCGAAGCTATACCTTTCGCCTAAGAGCCCGCGAGGTCTAGAGCGGAGCGAGCAGGCGGGGAGCTTAGACCGAAGAGTAAGCGCAGGCAGCTAAGCAGGGCGGCTAAGCTCACAATCGGCTTCGCCTCCCTAGCCCCAAGGCCTCCGATCGGGAGCGCACAGCAGAGGGCAGGCTTTGACCGCGATACTCCTCCGACTCTTGCACTTAGGGGGCTCGTGCGCAGCTTGCATATACAAGATTCTCGCCTTACCTTTGCGCCCAAAGGCGGCTAAGATAAGCATCAGGCTGGGCAAGGATTAGCCTCCTCACCCCAAGCCTCCGAGCCACCCGCCGCCGAGCACTTATGAGCATAGCTACTGGAGACTTAGCAAGCAGCATCCCCTGGAGCGCTAGCACACGCGTGCAGCCTTGGGCAGAGCCCGAGCAGGTCCCTAGTACCCCTTCTACTAAACATCCCAAGCTATGAATATCGCGATCGTTGGTACTGGCTACGTAGGGCTCGTCACGGGCACGTGCTTCGCTGAGATGGGCGTCGATGTGACCTGCGTCGACGTCGATGCAGCGAAGATCGAGGCCCTAAGGCAGGGCCGCATCCCTATCTACGAGCCCGGGCTCGAGGAGATGGTGCTGCGCAATGTCGAGGCTGGACGCCTACACTTCACCACCGAGCTCACCAGCTGCCTCCAGGACGTAGAGGTCGTCTTCTCCGCCGTCGGGACTCCGCCCGACGAAGATGGGGCGGCCGACCTGCGCTACGTCCTTGAAGTCGCCCGCACCTTCGGCCAGCACATCAATCGCTACACCATCCTCGTGACCAAGTCCACGGTGCCCGTGGGTACGGCGCAGCGCGTCAAGGAGGTCATCCAGGAGGAGCTCGCTCGCCGCGGCGTGGCCGTCCCTTTCGACGTCGCCTCCAACCCCGAGTTCCTCAAGGAGGGTGCCGCCATCCGCGACTTCATGTCGCCCGACCGCGTGGTCATCGGCACCGAGAGCCCGCGCGTGGAGAAGATCATGAGCCGTCTCTACAAGCCCTTCCTCCTGCAGCGCGAGCGCATCATCTTCACCGACATCGCTTCGGCCGAGATGATCAAGTATGCCTCCAACGCCATGCTCGCCACGCGCATCTCCTTCATGAACGATATCGCCAACCTCTGCGAACTCGTCGGGGCGGATGTCAACATGGTGCGCCGTGGCATCGGCAGCGATACGCGTATCGGGCGCAAGTTCCTCTACCCAGGCTGCGGCTACGGCGGCTCTTGCTTCCCCAAGGACGTCAAGGCACTCATCCAGACGGCCCAGCGTGCAGGCTACCCCATGGAGGTCCTCCAGGCGGTAGATCGGGTGAACGAGCGGCAGAAGGGTATCCTCTTCGAGAAGCTCCTGCGGCACTTCGACGGCGACCTCAAGGGGCGCGTGGTGGCGCTCTGGGGGCTGTCCTTCAAGCCTGAGACCGACGACATGCGCGAGGCACCTGCCCTCGTGCTCATCGAGCGCCTCCTGGAGGCAGGCTGCCGTATGCAGGTCTACGACCCGATCGCTATGGACGAGGCACGACGCCGCCTGGGCGATCGCGTCAGCTACTGCCGTGATATGTACGAGGCCGCAGTGGATGCCGATGCGCTGATGCTCGTAACCGAGTGGAAGGAGTTCCGCCTGCCGAGCTTCAACGTCCTCAAGCGCACCATGCGCACGCCCCTTATCCTCGACGGGCGCAATATCTACGACAAGGAGCAGCTGCAGGAGCAGGGCTTCGTCTACTACAAGATCGGTTAAGGGCACTCCCCTACTCAGCACACGCACAAGCACAAGCGCTGTACGCATGGTTCGCTCTCTGGAGCGGCACGCGTACAGCGCTTAGCTTTTGTCCCAAAGCCTCCCCCAGCACCAACCAGCCACTGGATGAGAGCGGGAAAGAGCAAGCCCCACGATAGCGAGGAGGTCCTCCTATCGTGGGGCTTGCTATGTCATGTCTTCGCTCTAGGCTAAGCCGAGGCGAGGCGAAGGGGAAGGCCTACTTATCGGCAGGGATCTCCTTGAGGACCTCGAGGAGGTGACGCCACCAGAGGTCTACCGTCTTGATCTCGATGCGCTCAGCAGGCGAATGGACGTCGCGCAGCGTGGGACCGAAGGAGACCATATCGAGGTCGGGATAGACGTCAAGGATTAGGCCGCACTCCAGACCAGCGTGGATCGCCTTGACCGCTGCTTCCTTGCCGAAGAGCTTGCGATAGGCATCTGCCGAAGCCTTGAGGATAGCCGACTCGGGATTGGGCTTCCAGCCTGGGTAAGCGTCGGTGAGGGCTACCTGAGCTCCGCCGAGCTCGAAGGCCGAAGCAACCATCTCACTGGCGCTATCGCGGAGGCTCGTCGTAGAGCTGCGCTGGCTCGTCGTGACGACGATCTTACCATCACGCTGCTTGATGGAGGCGAGGTTGTTGGACGTCTCTACGAGGTCCTCCATCTCGTGACTCATACCGAGGACGCCGTGGGGGCAAGCGTAGAGCGAGCGCACCAGGCCGTACTTGGTCTTGTCGTCGATGACCTGGCTGGGGGCAGCAGCCTCCGTGAGCTCGAGGCGCACCTTAGGATCGACGCGCTTGAGCTCTGCCTGGACGTTCTTGAAGAGCGTCTCGAGGAGCTGCTCTGCCTTAGCCTTATCCTCGGGACGTACACCGATGAGGGCGTGTGCCTCGCGAGGGATGGCGTTGTGGAGGTTCCCCCCAGCGATCTCGGCCAGCGACCAGCTACCCAGCTCGCGCTCTAGGCTATAGAGGTAGCGGGTGAGGATCTTATTGGCATTGCCTAGACCGCAGTGGATCTCGCCGCCCGAGTGACCACCCTTGAGGCCAGAGACCGCAGCGCGCAGCCATACGAGGCCTGCAGGAGCGGGCTGCCACTGAGGGCTGAAGGTGGCCTCAAGCCCCTTACCACCAGCGCAGCCGATGAAGAGCTCACCCTCGTCCTCGCTGTCGAGGTTGATGAGGATCTTACCGGTGAGGAAGCCGGGCTTGAGCTCGAAGGCACCCGTCATACCCGTCTCTTCGTCTACGGTGAAGAGGGCTTCGATGGGGCCATGTTCTAGGTCCTTGGAGGCGAGCAGCGCCAGCTGAGCCGCGCAGCCGATCCCGTTGTCCGCGCCGAGGGTCGTGCCGTCGGCGTGCAGCCACTCCCCGTCGATGATCGTACGGATAGGATCGTTGTCGAAGTCGTGCTGCGTGCCAGCGTTCTTCTCACAGACCATGTCGACATGGCTCTGGAGGATGACCTTGACGCGATCTTCGTATCCTGGGGTGGCGGGCTTGATCATGACGATGTTCCCGACATGATCCTTCTTATACTCGATGCCATGCTCCTTGGCGAACTTCTCCAGATAAGCAATGATCTTACCTTCCTTCTTCGAGGGGCGGGGGACTTGTGTGATCTCATGGAAGTACTTCCATACGATCTTGGGGTTCAGTTCTGTAATCTCCATTGTACTTACTGTTATGTATTAATGATGCGTACGTGTCACAGACTAGAGGACAGCTGGGCGGAGGCGCCCTGGCTACGGACAGAGGTGGGCTACGCTAGGTAGCACAAAAACTCGTAACTTTGTCCACAGCAAATATAAAGATAATATAGTAAACTAATGATGGCACTCATCCTCGTCTCACTCCTCATCGTAGCGATCGCTGTACTCCTACTCTCGGTACGTATCATCCTACAGCGAGGAGGGCGCTTCCCCAACACCCACGTCGGGGGGAGCAAGGCCATGCAGGCACGTGGCATCTCCTGCCACACCTCACAGCACAAGGAGGCCCAGCTACACCGCTCGCTCGCCGAGCGCGTCGCCCAGCAGGACTAAACCTCTCATCCCATACGCAACAGAATTAATCCCAGATACATCACTTATGACAAAGAAAAGTCTCGTAGGCTTTGCTTCGCTGACGCTAGCGCTGGCCTCCGTCCTCAGCCTCCCCTCGTGTAAGGATAAGGCGCAGAAGTCCGCTCCTGCCACTGCCGCCGAGGTACAGGCTACAGGTCTGCCCATCGCCCTGGTCCGTATGGACTCGGTCACCTCCCAGTACAAGTACGCCCAGGAGGTCAAGGCCGCACTAGAGAAGGATGCCCAGGAGCATCAGATGCGCCTACAGAGCAAGGGGGCTGCCCTACAGAAGGCCGCGGCTGACTTCGAGCGTCGCATGCGTATCAACGCCTTCGTCTCGGCCGAAGCACAGCAGAGCGAGCAGCAGAAGCTCATCCGCATGCAGCAGGAGGGAGAGGCCCTCGGCGCCCAGCTCTCCCAGCAGCTGGCGATGAAGCAGCAGCTCATGCTCGAGGATATGATGAAGGAGCTACGCGCCCAGCTCAAGGAGTACAACAAGGATGGCCGCTACAAGCTCGTCCTCACGCAGGTCGGGGATAACGTGCTCTACGCCGAGGAGGCGCTGGACATCACCGACGACTTCATCAAGTACCTCAACGAGCACTACACCGCAGGCAAGGCTACGGCTGCCAAGGCTGACTCTACGAGCAAGAAGTAAGACAGACACGCCCTCGAGCGTCTACGAGCTGCCTCGCAGCTCAACCCAGTATAAAGGATAAGCCCAGGCTACCAGCTGGTAGCCTGGGCTTATCCTTTATTGCATGATGCAGCCGCACGCTTGGTCGAGAAGGCCGTCCCCTCGTCACGACGCATCGGGAGGCTTAGCTCGTGAAGGGCGAGGCTAGTCCTCCTTGGGCGCGGCGCCGTACTCCATCAGGTAGGCCTTGATGAAGCCATCGATCTCACCGTCCATCACGGCCGTGACATTGGAGGTCTGGTAGCCCGTGCGGTGATCCTTGACGCGGCGGTCATCGAAGACGTAGCTGCGGATCTGCGCTCCCCACTCGATCTTCTTCTTCCCGGCCTCGACCTCGGCCTGAGCTCTACGACGACGCTCCAGCTCCTTGTCGTAGAGCTGCGAGCGCAGTAGGCGCAGCGCATTCTCTCTATTGTCCGTCTGGCTGCGCGTCTCGGTATTCTCGATGATCAGCTCCTCCTCTACGCCCGTCTCGGGATCGGTGTAGCGGTAGCGCAGGCGGACGCCTGTCTCGACCTTATTGACATTCTGCCCCCCTGCACCACTGGAGCGGAAGGTGTCCCAGCTCATCAGGGCGGGGTTGACCTCCACCTCGATGCTGTCATCGACCAGCGGCACGACGAAGACGGAGGCGAAGCTGGTCATACGCTTGCCCTGCGCATTGTAGGGCGAGATACGCACCAGGCGATGCACGCCCGTCTCACTCTTGAGGAAGCCGTAGGCCTGATCGCCCTCGACCTGCATGGTCATGGTCTTGATCCCCGCCTCGTCGCCATCCTGCCAGTTGGTGATGGTCGTCTTGTAGCCCTGCCTATCGCACCAGCGGCTGTACATACGAGCCAGCATCGAGGCCCAGTCCTGGCTCTCGGTGCCGCCAGCACCAGCATTGATCTTGAGCACAGCACCGAGGCTGTCCTCCTCCGAGCGAAGCATATTCTTCAGCTCGACCTCCTCCAGAAGGGCCACGGCGGAGGCGTAGGCCGCATCGACCTCCTCCTCAGTGGTGATCTCCTCACGGTAGTACTCCAGGGCGAGGCTCACCTCGTCCACGAGGCGCTCTACCTCGTCGTAGTATCCTATCCAGCGGCGCAGCTCGCCTACACGGCGCATCTGCACCTCGGCACGACTACGATCCTCCCAGAAGGCAGGGTCGGCCGTGCGTAGCTCTTCTTCCTCGAGCTCTATACGCCGGCTATCGATGTCAAAGGTACCTCCTCAGCGCGAGCTTGCGCTCCAGCAGGTCATTGAGCTGGTCTGTCGTTATCATACGTCTGTGATGTATGGGGTGGGTAAAGTAGTTATCTATTAGGTAAGGAGCGAAGTCCTACACTGAGCGCAAAGATACGACAGCCCTCCGAAAGAGCCGCCGCCACTGCGCCACAGCGAGCGCAGGCCCTAGGGGCAAGCACCTCTCATCAGCTCCTGCCAAAACTCCGAGCTAAGGGGGAGCGAGCAAAGTAATATAATAATTGGCGCTGATGGACGTCAGTCAGCGTGCTGACTGACGTCCATCAGGAGCAAAAGTGATATAACAAATCCCGCCGAGGGTCTGCTGTGAGTGCGCTGAGAGACTACTGGGCTGCCGCTGAGGGACTGGTGGGAGCACGCCGATCGGCCGCCGTCCGCCTCCTCCTACACGAGAAGAGGCAAGGCTGAGGCCGTCTAATCTGCTTGATAAGCCTGCACCACAAGCCAGCCGATGGGATAGCTTCGACGAGCGGAGAGCCTTCACCGCGTAGGCTGCACGCGGGCTGCTCCTCGCCCAAGGAGAAGGGGACGGGTCTCATCCGTCTTAGACCAAGGGAGAGCGCACGCTGCCCCCCCAGCAGGCGGGGAGCTTGCGCGGAAGCTGATCGCGGAGGGAGGTAAGCTATTTTTCCGTATTTTAGCGGTATATATTATGCCTTATTATAGCCTCATCCCAAGGGGCAGATGACAAGAATGCAAGACAAGGACGACCAGCAGCAAGGCTGGCTAAAGGACAAGCTCAACCGCTGCAGACGATGGCTCTACCGCCACCGCACGGCACTCATCCTCCTCCCTGGGCCGCTCATCGTGGTCTGGATCCTAGGCACCTCCAATAAGTACAGCATCGGCGCCTACATCGAGCATCGCGCTCGCATGCAGCAGGTACAGCAGAGCTATCAGTACTACCAAGAGCGCTACCGCAGCGATAGTCTGCGCCTCAATGATGTGCGTACCAGCGTGGAGCATATCGAACATATCGCCCGCGAACAGTATTATATGCGTACCCCCGGTGAGGAGATCTTCCTCATCACCCCACAGGCCGAGCTCGCCGACACCACGGCACACTAGCCCGACTAAGTACAGTACCCGAGGGTGCTAGCCTCATACCCGTCAATGAACATCAAGTATAAGTATCTCTACATCGTCAGCCTACTGCTGCTGCTCTCGGGGGCGGCCCTGCAGCTGACGGGGCACTTCGTCTTCGACCTGTGCTATGCACTGGGGGCGGCAGGCTACCTAGCCTACTACTTCGTGGCACCCGAGCGCAGCGCACCCCAAGTCGTACGCCGCGTCGCCCGTATGGGCGTCTTCTCTGGCCTGCTCTTCGGGCTGTCGGCTGTCGCTCGCTTTGGGGTCTTCGATGCCTATGGGCAGAACGCCTGGCTCCTCTTCCTCGCCCTCGGCCTGGTCTATATGATCTACGGCAATGTCTTGCTCTACCTAGATGAAAAGAAGCATGGAAAAAAGAACTAAGCCCCAGCCCCCCGCAGGCCCTGAGCGCATCAACGTACCTGGTAGCCGTGGCAAGAGCCTCCTGCGCCTACGCGTCAGTGAGGATACGACCCTACTGCCCTTCCTCCTACAGGCACTGAGCGACAAGAGCCGCACCACCGTCAAGCAGCTCCTACACGACCGCTTTATTGCCATTGGCAACGAGCCGACGACACAGTTCGACGCGCCGCTCAAGGCGGGGGACATCGTCCAGGTACACCCCGCGCCTCTGCCCAAGGCGCTCCACCACACGCAGCTCAACGTCCTCTATCAGGATGAGTGGCTGGTCGTCGTGTACAAGGATGCAGGCCTCCCCACGGTAGCCAGCGGTGAGGAGAAGGACAAGACGGTGCTACGCCTGCTATCGGAGCACCTCAAGAGCTTCAACCCCCTAGCGAAGGTCTACCACGTCAACCGCCTGGACAAGGACTCGGCGGGCATCGTCGTCTTCGCCAAGAGCAAGGAGCTGCAGCAGGAGCTGAGCGAGCACTGGGGCCGCTACGTCCGCAGCCAGCACTTCACCGCTGTCGTCGAGGGCCACCTCAGCCCCGAGCAAGGCACCCTGACGCCGCCCGCTCCTCAGGAGGACACCAAGGGCAAGAAGGGACTTCGCACCAAGAAGCGCACCAAGGGATCGGATGAGGAGCAGCTCAGCCAGGCAGGCCTCGCCAGCTACCGCGTACTCAGCGCCAGTCCCGAGCGCAGCCTCGTAAGCATCGAGCTCCTGAAAGGGCGCAATAATAAGCTACGCCGCCAGTTCGCAGCCCTACGATGTCCCATCGTCGGCGACTGGCGTAGCGGTTCGACCGAGGCCGAGCTGGGGCGTGTAGCCCTCGAGGGGACACACCTCACGCTCACGCACCCTGTGACGCGCCAGGAGCTGGACTTCCGTCGCCCCATCCCCCCACTCTTCCGCAAGCTCCTGCGCTCCCTCGGTCGCCTCGATAGCCCCAAGGGCAAGCGCCCCGCCAAGTCTAGCCCTAGCAGAGCTAGCTCCAGCAAGGGTCCTTCGGCCAAAGGCGCCCCAAGCAAAGCCCGCAGATAATACACATCACTCAAGGAGATAGACAGCGATGAACATCCTATCCGCACAGCGTCTAGCCCGCAGGCTAGCCACCACCCTACTGCTCCCCCTAGCGCTCCTCCTGACGAGCCTAAGAGGCCAGGCACAGATCGCACGCGACGCCGTCAGCTGGTCGCACTCCGTAGAGGATAAGTCCCCGACGGAGAAGGTCATCGTCTTCACCGCCAAGCTCAAGGGCGACTGGCACCTCTACGGCACGGAGCTCCCCAGCGGAGGCCCCACACCTACGACCCTCGTCGTGGACAAGATCGCGGGCGCCCAGCTCGTCGGGAAGCTCACACCGAGCCGCGAGCCTATAGAGAAGCACGATCCGAACTTCGACATGCTACTCCGCTTCTACGCTGGAGAGGTGAGCTTCCGCCAGACCCTACGCATCACCGACCCCAAGGCCTTTGCCTTCTCGGGAGCGATGCGCTATATGGCCTGCAATGACGACCAGTGCCTCCCGCCAGCGAACTGGACCTTTGACATCGCGCTCAAGGAGCTGGGTAAGGTCACCGCTGCCAAGGTAGGCGCCGATCAGTCCCAGACAGGGCGCAGCAGCAAGGGACGCAAGTAACACACAGCTAAACTATAATACACACACAGATGAAGATCCCATCCTCACGCCATCTAGCCCTCCGGCTAGGTGTCCTGCTCCTGCCTCTAGCCCTGCTCCTGACGAGCCTCGGGGCCAAGGCACAGATCATACGCGACGCCGTCAGCTGGTCGCACTCTGTAGAGGATAAGTCCCCGACGGAGAAGGTCATCGTCTTCTCGGCGACCATCAAGGGCGACTGGCACCTCTATGGTACCGATCTCCCTAGCGGGGGCCCCACCCCTACGAGCCTCATCGCAGACAAGATCGCGGGCGCCCAGCTCGTGGGCAAGCTCACTGCGAGCAAGAAGCCCATCGAGAAGCATGACCCGAACTTCGACATGATGCTGCGCTTCTACTCGGGCCAGGTCAGCTTCCGCCAGACCCTACGCATCACCGACCCTAAGGCCTTTGCCTTCTCGGGGGCCATCCGCTATATGGTCTGCAATGACGAGCAGTGCCTCCCGCCCACCAACTGGGACTTCACGATCGCCCTCAAGGAGCTAGGCAAGGTCGCCGCGGCCCCCGCAGCCGAACAGACCGAGGCTAAGGCCGAGGTCGCACCTACCGCTGAGGCCGCCCAGCCCCTCACAGCAGACAGCGTCCAGCAGACTGCCGATAGCGCCGCTGTAGCTCCCGCCGAGCCCTCCGATGCCGCCAGCGCCCTCTGGACGCCCGTCATCTCCGAGCTCAAGGCCTATGGAGACCGCGCCCTCAGTGGGGCGGACTCGGGGCTACTGATGCTCTTCTTCGCTGGCTTCGTAGGGGGACTCGTCGCCCTAGTGACGCCCTGCGTCTGGCCTATGATCCCCATGACGGTGAGCTTCTTCCTCAAGCGCAGTAAGGACCGCAAGAAGGGGATACGCGACGCCGCCATCTACGGGCTGGCGATCATCGTCATCTATCTGGCGCTCGGCCTCTCGGTGTCGGCGCTCTTCGGTGCTGATGCGCTGAACAACCTAGCGACCAATGCCTACTTCAACATCTTCTTCTTCCTGCTGCTGGTGGTCTTCGCGGCGTCCTTCTTCGGCGCCTTCGAGATCGTCCTACCTGCCTCCTGGACGACGAAGATGGACCAGAAGGCCGACAGCGCTACGGGGCTGGTGAGCATCTTCTTCATGGCCTTCACGCTCGCGCTGGTCTCCTTCTCCTGCACGGGCCCCATCATCGGGACGCTGCTGGTGCAGGCTGCTACCTCGAGCTCAGGCTTCCTAGCGCCAGCTGTGGGGATGTTCGGCTTCGCTCTCGCCCTTGCCCTGCCCTTCACCCTCTTCGCCATCTTCCCAGGGCTGCTGCAGTCCATGCCTAAGAGCGGCGGCTGGATGAACTCCGTCAAGGTCGTCCTGGCCTTCATCGAGCTGGCGCTGGCACTGAAGTTCCTCTCCATCGCGGACCTCGCCTACGGCTGGCACATCCTCGACCGCGAGGTCTTCCTCTCGCTCTGGATCGTCATCTTCATCCTGCTCGGGCTCTATCTGCTGGGCAAGCTCCGCTTCGCGCATGACTCGCCCCAGGAGAAGACCCCTATCCCTGCCCTCTTCCTAGCCATCGTATCCCTGAGCTTCGCTGTCTACATGATGCCTGGGCTCATCGGAGCTCCGCTGCGTGCGATCAGCGCCTTCGCTCCCCCGCTCAAGACGCAGGACCTCAACCTGTACAAGAATGAGGTGCACGCCCAGTTCGACGACTACGAGACGGGGATGGCCTACGCCCGCCAGGTGGGCAAGCCCGTTATCATCGACTTCTCAGGCTACGGCTGCGTGAACTGCCGCAAGATGGAGGCCTCCGTCTGGATCGACGCTGAGGTCAAGAAGCTGCTCGAAGAGGACTATGTGCTCATCACGCTGATGGTCGACGACAAGAAGCCACTCGCCGAGCCTATGGTCGTCCAGGAGGATGGCCATGAGGTCAAGCTCCGCACCATCGGGGATAAGTGGAGCTACCTGCAGCGCGTGAAGTTCGGCGCCAACGCCCAGCCCTTCTACGTCCTGCTGGATCACCAGGGCAAGCCGCTGGCCCCCTCGCGTGCCTACGACGAGGACGTGCCTGCCTATATCTCCTTCCTCAAGGGCGGCCTCAGTGAGTTCGCCAGCCGCACCAAGTAAAGAAGCCAGCTAAAGGAATATGGCACACACGAGAGAAGAGAAGCTCGCCGCGCTCAGCCGCGTCCTCGACGTGCTGGAGCGTCTGCGCGTGGACTGCCCCTGGGATAGGGAGCAGACCATCGAGAGCCTGCGCACCAACACCATCGAGGAGGTCTACGAGCTCTCCGACGCGATCCTCAAGGGACAGCACGAAGAGCTCAAGAAGGAGCTCGGTGACGTGCTCCTGCACATCGTCTTCTATAGCCAGATCGCTCAGGAGCAGGGAGACTTCGACCTAGCCGATGTCTGCCACGCCCTCTGTGACAAGCTCATCTACCGCCACCCGCACGTCTACGGCGAGGCCACGGCCGAGTCCACCGACATCGTGCTGGAGCGCTGGGAGGAGCTCAAGCGCAAGGAGAAGGACGGTAATAAGACCGTCCTCTCGGGCGTCCCCAGCTCGCTGCCCGCCCTCATCAAGGCCTACCGCATCCAGGACAAGGCACGCGGTGTAGGCTTCGACTGGGAGCAGCCCGAAGAGGTCTGGACGAAGGTGCGCGAGGAGCTCGACGAGCTGCAGGAGGCCATCACGAGCGGCTCGGTGGAGGACACCGAGGCGGAGTTCGGGGACTTCCTCTTCAGCGTCATCAACGTAGCGCGTAAGTACAAGGTCAATCCCGACGACGCCCTAGAGCGTACCAATGAGAAGTTCATCCGCCGCTTCGGCTACGTCGAGGCACGCGCTGCCGAGCTGGGATACCAGTCGCTGCGTGAGCTGACCCTAGGGCAGATGGACGAGCTCTGGAACGAAGCCAAGCGTAAGGGGCTCTAGCAGTCCTCACGGAGCGCACTGCCGACACAACCCTAAGGAGCTGGGGCGCTGATTCTACCCTAGAGTCAGCGCCCCAGTGCCTATCATAGATAGCGTATATGAGCTCATAGCCCAATAGGGGCAACTCGCACCAGCTGGCCTGCGTTCTCTAGACAGAGCCACGCCACCGCGTGTGCCATAGACAAGCCATACAGATGAACACCAAGTCACTCAAGGCGCTCGGATTCCTCGTCCTCATCCTTGCTGCCACAGTTGGCCTAGCCAGCTACACCTCTGCCACGAGGCGAACACAGACACCTAGCAAACCCACTCAACACCTAGCAGGCATGAAAGAGATCTATCTAGCCGGAGGCTGCTTCTGGGGTACGGAGCACTTCTTCAAGCAAGTACGCGGTATCACCTCCACCGAGGTTGGCTACGCCAACGGCCATACCAGCGCCCCCACCTACGAGCAGGTATGCTCCCATACGACGGGCTTCGCCGAGGCCGTACACCTCCAGTACGCTCCCGATCAGCTCACCCTCTCCAAGATCCTCGAGCTCTACTTCCTCACCATAGACCCCACCTCGCTCAACCGTCAGGGCGGCGACGTCGGGGATCAGTACCGCACGGGGATCTACTACACCGACTCCACGGATCTACCCGTCATCCAGGCGGCACTCAGCGCGCTCCAGTCCAAGTACAGCAAGCCGCTGGCCATAGAGCTAGCCCCGCTGAAGAACTTCTACAACGCAGAGGACTACCACCAGGACTACCTGGACAAGAATCCCAGCGGCTACTGCCACATACGCCCCGAGCTCTTCCGCATCGCCCGTGAGGCCAATCCCTACGTGCGTCCCAGTGACAGCGAGCTCCGCCAGCGCCTCACGGCCACGCAGTACGCCGTCACACAGCACGCCGCGACGGAGCACCCCTTCGACAACGATTATTGGAATGAGCATCGTGAGGGGATCTACGTAGACATCACCACGGGCGAACCGCTCTTCGTCTCTGCCGACAAGTTCGACTCGGGCTGCGGCTGGCCGAGCTTCTCCCGTCCCATCGACAATAAGCTCCTCGAGGAGCACCAGGACAAGACCCTCGGCATGCTACGCATCGAGGTGCGCAGCAAGACGGGCAAGGCACACCTCGGGCACGTCTTCGATGACGGACCGAAGGAGCGAGGCGGTCTGCGCTACTGCATCAATAGCGCGGCCCTGCGCTTCGTCCCCCGCGACTCCATGGTGCAGCAGGGCTACGGCAAGTACCTTCCCCTGCTTGAGTCCAAGGCTAACCCAAAGAAGAAGTAAGGTGTAGAGCTAGGGGAGACGTACCTCCCCACTACCAAGAATAAGCTAACAGGGAGGGCTGCTGGGAATGTCTCAGCAGCCCTCCCACTTTTGTCTCAGCCTAGACGAAGGGAGCCAGGCGCTCTCTCCTAGCCGTGCGAGGGATAACCCTCAGCCGCCTGACGGGTATCCCTCAGCCACCTGACCGACGGCACTCAGTGCTCTGACTGATATCCTTCACGCCCGTTTCCTCGATACCAGCACTTCGCTGCGACCTCCTTATCCCTTGACTTGAGCTCAAGGCCGAGCGGGGAGGGAGCTAGGATGGGCACCTCACAGAGACCAAGCTAGAGAGGCCGAAAAAGTAAAGATTACTGCGTACCTTTGCGGTAGAGCGTCTGCCTCCCACCCTCGGGCTCTCCGTGGAGCCCTCAAGGGCAGGTGCGGACTACACCTAGATAGTACAACGATGTCGCACAGCAACGAACGCGAGCTACAGCTCCTACGCAAGCATTTCCTCAGTCTCCTCAGCGAGGAGGCGCCACGGCTAGACCACCCGATCAATGACCTCTTCATCCAGCTAGACTGCGCCGCTGGCGAGCTGCGCCTCTACGACGACACCGACGAGGAGCTCTCACGCCTACCGGTCTACGCCTGGGAGGACACGGGCTCCGTAGATGCCCCCAGCGAGGCGGCTCTAGAGACCCTGCGCGAGGTCGTGACGCGTCTCGAGCAGAAGGGCTACTGGGACAAGGCGCTTTTCGCCCGTCCCTTCTCCGTCGTCCTCGTGCGCTCGGACTTCTCCGTCCTCGAGGAGCTGCTCTTCCTCGATGAGGAGCTGGTACAGCTCTCCACACCGCTGCTGGAGGGGCTCAATGACGAGCTGAACGAATTTCTGAGCGAGCTTTTGGTAGATTTGAAATAAATCCCTATCTTTGCATCGCTTTAGCGGGAAAGCCACTAAGGCAAGGTTGCCGAAATAGCTCAGTTGGTAGAGCAATTCATTCGTAATGAATAGGTCGCCGGTTCGAGTCCGGCTTTCGGCTCAAGTAGTATGAACAAGTATGTTATAGGCGCTGGTTGTCGGGAGACAGGCAGCGCTGAGTTTTTATAGCCCCATCCCTTAGGGCACACTGCTACCCTACTTATATCCTCGACGCTTCCGACTTGCCTCCACGCCCAGCTCGTACCCCTATTCCAGCCCCCTTCCACCGATCTCTACCCTAGCTCCTAGCTTATAGCTAGCGCCGCCGCGTCGAAGCAGGAGATGCCGACGTCCTTATACTGGGAGCTTAGGCAGAGCTCGGCAAGGCGCCTCTCTAATCCCCAGAGTCGCCTCGGAGGACGAAGGAGCAAAGGGAGTAAAAACAGAGCGCGCCAGCATCCCGATCGGGATGCTGGCGTGCTCGCTTGCTTTATAGAACTCGGTCCCTAAAGGGTGAGGCTAAGCCACCGAAAGGATCTTAGGCCTTCTTACCCTGGTTGGCAACAGCCTCCATGAGCTTCTTGATCTCCTCTGGATCGCCGAGGAAGTAGTCCTTGACGAGGTTGAGCTGATCGTCGAACTCGAAGACGTAGGGTACAGCCGTGGGCAGGTTCAGCTCGATGATCCCCTCATCCGAGATCCCCTTGAGGACCTTGATGATACCGCGCAGGCTATTGCCGTGTGCAGCGACGAGAACGTCGTCATGCTCCATCAGCGAGGGGAAGATCTCGCCCTCCCAGTAGGGCAGCGTACGGGCTACCGTGTGGCACAGCGCCTCCGTCAGAGGGAGGTAGGCAGGTACGACACCAGCGTAGCGGGGGTCTGCCTGGGGTGCGCGCTCATCCGTGATCGCCAGAGGCGTGGGGGGCACGTCGTAGCTACGGCGCCAGATCTTGACCTGAGCATCGCCATACTTCTCTGCCGTCTCGGCCTTGTTCAGCCCCTGCAACATGCCGTAGTGCTTCTCATTGAGGCGCCAGCTCTTGGATACAGGGATCCAGTCGAGGTCCATGACGTCGAGGATCTGGTTGAGCGTCTTGATGGCGCGCTTGAGGTAGGAGGTATAGGCCTTAGTGAAGTGGAAGCCGTTCTCCTTGAGCAGAGCCCCAGCCTTCTTTGCTTCCTCTACGCCCTTCTCGGACAGGTCGACGTTCGTCCAGCCCGTGAAGCGGTTTTCCTTATTCCACACGCTCTCGCCGTGACGGATCAGTACGATTCTCTTCATGATGTGATATTGATACTTATAGTGAACTAATAATCTGCTTGCATGTGCTTGCGGCTACAAAGATAGCCATTCTTAGCCGCGCGCGTTGAGCTCGGCTAGGAGCTTGCGGACAGGCTCGCGCCAGTCTTCGCCGTTCTTGGGGCAGTAGGTATGGATACCGAACTCTGCCGCCATGGCCACATTGGCGGGGCCGTCGTCGAGGAAGAGTGTCTCCTCGGGCTTCATATCGCCCTCGTGCAGCATCGTCTCGAAGATACGGCGGTCAGGCTTAACCATCCCCATCTCGCAGGAGGCGAACTTCTTGACGCAATAGGACGATAGGGTACGCCCATTGGGTAGGAAGCGGTCGCTCTCGCAGAGGTCCATGACGTAGGGGTTGGTATTCGACAGGATGAAGATCCGGTAGTCACTGAGCTCCTCGTCCACGAAGTCGAACTTGTAGGCATCAACCTCGCGCAGGAAGCCGAAGTAGGCGTGCGCGATCTCCTCGTAGCTCAGCTCGCGGCCCGCACTACGGCTCAGGGCGGCGCGGAACTCAGGCTCCGTCATGCGCCCATCCTCCACCTGGAGGAAGTAGCCACTCTGTAGGTAGGGGTCGAGCATCTCGGCCACGTTGGGCACGCCTAGGGCATCGAAGCGGCGCAGTGCCTCCTCGCGATCGAGGTAGAAGAGCACGCCACCGAGGTCTAATACTATGTTCTTGATCATCTAGATAAATAATGAGTATAGGGGCTACTACTTGGGGCTCATCGTGATCAGCGGCACGAGCATCTCCTCGAGCGAGATGCCGCCGTGCTGGAAGGTATCACGATAGTACTGCACGTAGTAGTTGTAGTTGTTGGGGTAGGCAAAGAAGTCGTCGTTGTAGCAGAAGACGTACTTGTCCGAGAGCTTGGTCTGAGGGAGACCCACCTTGGCTGGCACAGTGACCTCGTAGACTTCCTTGGGATTGTAGCTCAGGGTCTTGCCGACCTTGTAGCGGAGGTTGGTATTGGTATTCTTATCGCCTATGATCTTGACGGGACCCTTGACGCGTATGGTGCCATGGTCGGTGGTGAGCACTACGCGGTAGCCCATCTCGGCGATCTGCTTGAAGAGGTTGTAGGTCGTCGAGTGGCGGAACCAGCTCTTGGTCAGCGAGCGGTAGGCGGCCTCGGTATTGGCCAGCTCGCGTATCATTTTGCTCTCGGTGCGGGCATGCGAGAGCATGTCGACGAAGTTCAGGACAATGACATTGAGCGGGTACTGCTTGAGGCTGTTGAGGTTCGCGAGGAGCTTCTCACCGAAGCGCGGCTCGTAGACCTTGTTGTAGGAGAAGCTGTAGTTCTTGCGGTAGCGCTGCAGCAGCGTCTGGATCATGCTCCTCATTAAGGTTCTTCCCCTCCTCGCTCTCCTCGTCCACCCATAGCTCGGGGAACATCTTAGCGATGTCTAGCGGCATCAGCCCCGAGAAGATCGCGTTGCGCGCATACTGCGTCGCCGTCGGCAGGATGGATAGGTAGAGCTGCTCCTCGTCGAAGGTGTAGAACTCGCTGAGCATCGCCTTGACCGACTCCCACTGGTCGTAGCGGAAGTTATCGATGAGGATGAAGAAGACCTTCTCCCCTGCATCCAGGAGGGGGAAGACTTGCTTCTTGAAGAGGTCGGGACTAAGCATAGGGCGCCCCTCGGGCTCGCGTATCCAGCCCTCGTAGTGGCGCATGATGAAGCGGCTGAAGAGGCGACCCGCCTCGGCCTTCTGCATCTCCAGTAGTTCGCGCATCTGCACATCACCCTGCTCCAGCTCCAGCTCCCAGTGCACGAGACGACGGTAGAGCTCCTTCCACTCATCGAGGCTAAGGCGATCGCTCAGCTGCATGCTGATCTGGGCAAACTCCTGGCGGTAGTTCATCGTCGTAGCCTCGCTGATGATGTCGCTCTGGTGTAGATGCTTCTTCAGCGAGAGCAGCAGCTGGCTGGGATTGACGGGCTTGATAAGGTAGTCCGTGATCTTGCCGCCGATGGCCTGGTTCATCAGCTCCTCCTCCTCGCTCTTGGTCACCATGATGACGGGGACGAAGGGGCGCAGCTCCTTGATCCGCTGCAGCGTGTCGAGCCCTGTGAGGCCAGGCATGTGCTCGTCGAGGAAGATGAGGTCGAAGTGCTCCGCCTGCACCGCATCGATAGCTTCGTTGCCACTCAGTACGGGCGTTACCTCGTAGCCCTTATTCTTCAGGAAGAGGATGTGGGGCTTGAGCAGGTCGATCTCATCGTCTGCCCAGAGGATCTGATATACTTTGCTTGTGCTCATTTGTCTGCAGTCCTTTGTCGGGGCGATGCCATGCGCATTGCCTCTACTAAGATACGGCATTCCCAGCACATAGCCTTGCCCTCGAGCCCTCCGCAGCAGGACTAAGGCCTAGGGCTCAGCTCGAACAAGAAGCCCCACCCCCTAAGGCCCACCAAAGGCAGAGCCAAGCCGCAGCCTCGCCCCAGCTGCCCACGGGCAAGCGACGGCAAAGGCCGTGAGCCCCTTGTCCAATCCCCCCAGCGAAGCGAGCAAAGCGGCACAGCGAAGCCCCCTACAAGGCCGAGCCCCCTTGAGGGATAGCCCTCAGCCGCCTCACTGATATCCCTCAGGCGCATGACTGACGCCCCTCAGCGCGCTGAGAGATATCCCTCACGGCCACTCCCCCTTAGCTCACGATCTCACCTTTCCCCTACCGCAACTTCGGCCAAAGACAAGGGGCGCACCCTCCAGCGGAGGATGCGCCCCTTATAGCGCCTAAGGCCTGAGGCCTGAGGCGGCTTATCCTAGATTAGAGGGAGTTCACCGTGAGGATAGCGACCAGCAGGGCCAGGATGGCGTAGAGCTCAGGGAAGACGGCCATCACCATCGTAGCGCTGAAGACGTTCTCGCCGCTACCAATGGCCTGGATCCCGTTGGCGCAGACCTGCGCCTGACGGATCGCGGAGTAGAGGCCGACGATACCGAGGATCAGCCCAGCACCGAAGATAGCCCACGCAGCGAAGGGGGTGATCGCCCCTGCCGCGATGAGCTTATCCAGCGCGGTCTTGGCCATGAAGAAGCCTACGAAGCCGTACAGCCCCTGGGAGCTAGGTAGCGCCGCCAGACCGATATACTGCCCCAGCGAGTCAGGGTTCTTCCTCATCGCTCCGACTGCAGCATTACCGCAGATCGTCACGCCGATGCTACTACCGATACCTGTAAGGCCTACCATCAGCGCGAGGCCGAGGAATGACAACATCTCATTCATAATCGTTGAGTTGAGTTAATAGTACTATTATTCTTTTGCTTGTTTACTTACTTACGCTTGAGGGGCGCGTAGGGACGGCCTCCGCCCTCGAATTCGCTGTTCTTGTAGTACTCTACAAAGGTCAGACGAAGCGGGTGGACAAAGGCGCCGATGAGGGCGATGCCGAAGTTGATCGTATGCCCAAAGGCTAGGATGAAGAGCGCCATCACCCAGCCGATGATGATGCCGCCGATGCTCGCATCAGCCCCCGAGGGGATGCAGGACATAGCCAGCTGGTTGAAGACACTCCCTAGGATACTCCCCGTCAGCCCGATGGCGAAGAGGCGGATATAGGAGAGGGCGTCCCCGAGCAGCCCCGAGGCATTGTTGTAGGAGGTCCAGAGGCCCGAGCCGATGTTGATCAGCGGGTTCTTGCCTGGGCTGTTGTAGAGGAAGGCTACCAGTATCGACAGCCCGACGATGCCGTAGAGGCCATACTGCAGCCACAGCGGCAGCGTGATCTCGAGCTTCGGCAGGAGGTAGATCAGCCCTAGGCCGATGAGCAGCAGCACCCAGGCATAGCCGGAGAGCGCATAGCGCCAGCCCTGCTGTCGACTCGTCTTGTAGGCTCCTACGAGCTTACCGAAGAAGACCTGGATGAGGCCGATGACCACAGCGATAACCATCATGTTGTCCTGGTTGAAGAGGTAGTCCTTGTCGCGCGCCCAGGGTAGCTCCATGCCGAAGATCGAGCCGAGGACGAGCCCTACGACGAAGGCGCCGCCACCGAGCCACTGCCCGAGGCTGAGGAGACTATTGTCCCCACCCTTGTTCCTGAGTCGGAAGTAGGTCGAGGCTAGCAGTAGGATGAGCCCATAGCCTGCGTCGCCGAAGCACATGCCGAAGAAGAGCATGAAGAAGGGCGCGATGAGGACCGTCTGATCGATCTCACTATAGTTCGGGAGCGAGAAGAGCTGGGTGATGAACTCGAAGCTGCGGGCGAAGCTATTATTCTTGAGCTGTATGGGCACGCGCTCCGTCGCGGGATCGAAGTCGATTTGCTTGAAGTAGCAACCCGTCTTCGCCAGCTCCTGCTCGAAGGCCGCAGCCTGCTCCGTGGGGACGAAGCCCTCCAGCAGATACAGGCGCTCATCCGCCAGGCGCTCGGCCTGCAGCTGTGCCTTGCCGAAGCTCAGCTCATTCTCCAGCAGCCTATCGTACTGCTCTAGCTCAGCCAGATGACTGGGGGTCTCGATCGTGATGCTGCGCTCCAGCGTCTCCAGCTCCTCACGGCGCTGTGCGATGAGTTCCTCGACCTGGGCGAAGCTACGGGCGGGACGGGCTAGGCGATCGGCCTCCGCCAGCGGCGCAGCATCCCCTGCACGACGCAGGAGGACGAAGTACTTACGTCCCGCCTGCTCAGCGATGAGGAGCACATCGTGCCCTGCCTCGAAGTCCTCCGTATAGCGTGCCAGCGGCATGCTGTAGAACTCCAGCTGGTAGCCCGCGGCGTCCAGCTGCTCGAGACGCTCGGGGCTGAAGTCGCCCCACAGCGCTACTTCGCTAGCCTCCGCACGTAGCGCGGCCAGCTCCTGTTGCTTCTGCCCACGTAGCTCGAGGAGTCCGTGGAGCTCGCGGACGAGCTCCTGCCCCTCAGCGCGCTGCCTGAGGCGAGGATGCAACTCGGGGTCCTGCCCCTCGGCGAAGGGTCGCAGCTGGCGCAGCAGGGTCTTGACCTCGCCACGCTCCTGCTGGATCTGCTGCAGCTCCTCGACCTCACGTGTATCGCGGCGCTCCTGGATGTGGAGCACGCCGAGCTCACGCAGCTGGTGGAGCACAGCCTCGTAGTCCCGATGGAAGACGAGGAAGGCGTATTTACTCATGGGCTGTATCATAGCTCTTCCTCCTCCTTTTGCTTACGCTTCTCGATATTGGTACGCATAATCTTCTGCGAGGCCTTCGACAGGCTCTCTTCATCCTCGATGAAGCGCTTGATCTTGCGGATGGCATCCTGATAGCCAGGGATCTGCACCTTCTCGAAGAGGTTCACCTTCTGCGTGGTCTTCTTGCGGGCGTGCTCGAGGTACTCCATCTTGAGGCGGAGGAACTCGGCCTGGATACCCGTCGTGGCAAGCGTCTTGAGCAGCTCGATGCCCTCGGCGAACCAGCTCGGGGCGTTGAAGATGCTGAAGGGACGCACCTCGTAGTGGATCTCTCCGAGGACGGGCAGCATGACGCCAGCGACCTTGCGCATGGACAGGTCTACCCTATCGACGGTGATCAAGCTGGGGTCGAACTCTGCCCACAGGCTCACCATACCCTGGTAGCCCTGCAGCTCTCGCTCCAGCTTCGCCTCTAGCTCCTCGACCTCGCGCTTGGTTTGCTTGACCTGCTGCCTCAGGGCGCTCTCCTTGCTCTTGATGGTCGGCAAGGTGCGCAGGCGCATCTTCAGCGCCTTCTCCTGCTGCTGTAGCGAGGTCTTGTTGTATTGAAATCGTATCGCCATAAGTTGTATGATGGCTAGCTATTATTCCTTGGTAAGGATGGTGAACTCACCCCCTCGGACGACGATAGCCTGCTCATTGGTGATCGGCACAAGGGGGAGCTTGCCCCCGTATGTCGTAAGGACTTTATCCGCAACCTCAGTAAAAGGATAGCTCTGATAGTGAGGTACCGGGTATCTAGAGATCAGTCCTAAGGCAACCAAAGAGTTTAGTTCAGGAGCTGCACAGATATCATCCATTAGCTGAACATACTCGATGCTAGGAGCTGATATCACTGAGCCGGCAGATTCCCCGATATAGGGTTTCCCTTTCTCAACCTCTTCCCGAATCAGCTGCTCTGCACCTTTGCGCTTTAGCTCCTGAAGAAGATAGAAGGTATTGCCTCCTGATACATAGATAAAATCCCCCTGCGAGAGCGCGGCTTCAATCTCTTTAGGCGACGCCTTAGACACCTCTAAGGGGAGCACCTTTAGTCCAAGACCTTCGAGGGCCTGTTGTCCTAATCGAACGTATTCCTTATATGACTCGGGAATACTCGCTGTAGGGATGAATGTCACCTGCTTCCCTTGCAACTCGATAGGACTCCATTGTTGTAAGAGAGGCGCTACGTCTGCGAATGAGGAGCAGAGAAAGAGGAAAATACTTGAACTCATAATCTGTATGTCTTTGGACCTGCCTAACCCAAGCACCCCTTAGGGAGTGCCTTTCTAGTAATGTGAGTAGGATTAGAACTAAACTCTTATGCCTTGGGCCAGTACTTATCGACCAGCTGCTGCTTGATGTTGACCTCGGCAGGACGGAAGTACTTGCCGAAGAGGCTCCAGGCTGTATCCAGCATCTGCTCCGTGTCGATATTGACGTCGATGGCCAGCAGCTCACGGGAGTAGTCAGCAGCGAAGGAGAGCGTGCGCTCGTCGTAGTCGGTGAGGTCGAAGCCGTTCTCCATCTTGGTCTGTGCGCCAGCGGCATCAGAGAAGAGACGGACGGCAGCATTCATCACCTGGGGATGGTCCTCACGGGTCTTCTTCCCGATGACCAGCTGCTTGAGTCGGGACAGCGAGCGGAAGGGGTCGATGATGACCTTACCTACATTAGAGTCACGGCGCAGGTAGAGCTGCCCCTCGGTGATGTACCCCGTGTTGTCAGGCACTGCGTGGGTGATGTCCCCACCCGAGAGGGTCGTCACGGCGATGATGGTGATGGAGCCTCCGTCGGGGAACTGTACCGCCTTCTCGTAGATCTTCGCCAGGTCAGAGTAGAGCGAGCCCGGCATCGAGTCCTTGGAGGGGATCTGGTCCATACGGTTGGAGACGATGGCCAGGGCGTCGGCGTAGTTCGTCATGTCCGTCAGCAGCACGAGGACCTTCTCGCCCTTGACGACGGAGAAGTACTCGGCGGCCGTGAGCGCCATGTCGGGGATGAGCAGACGCTCGACAGAGGGGTCCTCCGTCGTGTTGATGAAGCTGACGATGCGGTCTAGGGCACCGGCGTTGCTGAAGGTATTCTTAAAGAAGAGGTAGTCGTCATTGGTCATACCCATCCCGCCGAGGATGATCTTGTCGCTCTTAGCGCGGAGGGCCACCATGGCCATCACCTCGTTGAAGGGCTGGTCAGGGTCAGCGAAGAAGGGGATCTTCTGCCCCGTGACGAGCGTGTTATTAAGGTCGATGCCCGCGATCCCCGTGGCGATCAGCTCGGAGGGCTGCTCGCGGCGAACGGGGTTGACCGAGGGGCCGCCGATCTCTACCTCTTGGCCCGAGACGGCAGGGCCGCCATCGATGGGCTCGCCGTAGGCGTTGAAGAAGCGCCCGACGAGCTGGTCACCGACCTGCAGCGAAGGGGCCTTGCCGAGGAAGATGACCTCGGCGTCCGTGGGGATGCCCTCCGTCCCGCCGAAGACCTGCAGCGTGACCTCATCGTTCATGATACGCACGACCTGCGCCAGGCGCCCGTTGATCGTAGCCAGCTCCTCATTACCTACGCCCGTAGCGCGGAGCATACAGGTGGCCTTCGTAATGTTCTCGACCTTGGTGTATATCTTTTGGAATGCTTTTGCTGCCATAATCGTCTTAGTTTTTTGCGCGCTGTGCGACCAGTTCGTCGGCGCGTGCCTCGTGACGTGCGAAGTCCTCGCTGCGGAAGACCGAATAGCTCATCTGCTTGAGGGCATTGATCAGATCCTTGAAGTGCTCACCCACCTGGACGAAGTCCTCGAAGGCAAAGTCCGTGCGGCAGATCTGCATGACCTTGTCCACCATGTACTCCTGACGCTCGAGCGAGCAGTTGGCATCGATCTCGTCGAAGGCGTCCTGCTGGCAGATGACGAAGTCGATGAGCTCGCTCTTCCAGAAGGTAATGTGGTAGTCCAGCGGCACGCCGTCGTCACCGAGGATGTTGATCTGCTCGGAGATCTCCTTACCCTGGATGAGGCGCTGCTTCATCTCCCCGACCTTAGCGATCCAGCCCGAGCCGATGCGCTCGGCCATGTAGTCCTGGAACTCGGGGTACTCGAGGTACTTGGAGTAGCTGTCGATGGGGTTGACGGCGGGGTAACGCTTGCGGTCGGCACGCTCCTGCTCGAGGGCGTAGAAGCAGCGGGCTACCTTCTTGGTGTTCTCCGTAACGGGTTCCTTGAGGTTACCCCCTGCAGGAGATACCGTCCCGATGAAGGTCACGGAGCCCGTAGCACCATTGTTGAGGTGGACGAAGCCTGCACGGGCGTAGAAGTTAGCCACGATGGCCGAGAGGTCCATAGGGAAGGCGTCGGGACCAGGGAGCTCCTCGAGGCGGTTCGACATCTCACGCAGCGCCTGAGCCCAGCGGGAGGTGGAGTCGGCCATCAGCAGCACCTTGAGCCCCATGGAGCGGTAGTACTCGGCGATGGTCATCGCCGTGTAGACCGAGGCCTCACGGGCTGCCACAGGCATGTTGGAGGTATTCGCGATGATGATGGTACGCTCCATGAGGGGGCGACCGGTGTTGGGGTCCTTGAGCTCGGGGAACTCCTTGAAGACCTCCACGACCTCATTGGCACGCTCACCGCAGGCAGCGATGATGACGATGTCGGCCTCGGCCTGCTTACTGATGGCATGCTGGAGCACGGTCTTCCCCGTACCGAAGGGACCGGGGATGAAGCCCGTACCGCCCTCTACGATGGGGTTCATGGTGTCGATCATACGTACCCCTGTCTCGAGTAGCTTGTGGGGGCGCGGCTTCTCGGCATAGCAGCTGATGGGGCGCTTGACAGGCCACTTCTGCTCCATCCTCACCTGGTGCTCCTGCCCTGCCTCGTCGGTGAGGACAGCGATGGTCTCCTTAACCGTGTAGTCCCCCGCAGCAGCGATGGTCTTGACGGTGTAGAGGCCCTCGAAGGTGAAGGGGACCATGACCTTGATGGACTGGAAGTTCTCCGCCACCTCACCCAGCCAGCTCCCAGCCTGCACGCGATCCCCAGGCTGCACCAGCGGAGTGAAGCCCCACTGCTTGCCCTCATCTAGGGGATAGGTATAGGTGCCACGGCTGAGGAAGACGCCCTCCATCTTGTCGAGGTCGTTCTGCAGCCCGTCGTAGTTCTTGGAGAGCATCCCTGGGCCGAGCGTCACCTCGAGCATGTGCCCCTCGAAGCGGACTTCGTCCCCGATGCGCATGCCACGCGTCGACTCGAAGACCTGCGCGTAGGCGTTCTTGCCCTGTACCTTGATGACCTCGCTCATGAGGTCTACGCCTGCGACGGTGATGTAGCAGATCTCATTCTGAGACACAGGACCGTCGGCCTCTATGGTCACGAGGTTACCGACCACGCCCTTTACTATGCCTTTTGTTGCCATTATGTATGATTGTATTCTTCGGTGTTGCGATGTGATTGCGATGTTCCTCGGGGGCCGCCTATCGGTGGCTGTGCCTGAAGTCATCGAGGACGCGTGCGCTCTCGCCCTTGAGCCCGTGTACGATACCGCGGAAGGTAGCCTCGCCGTGCTCGGCGTCTAGCTGGACCCAGCGGCCGAGGATCTCTAGGCGCAGGTAGTAGCAAAGGACATTGTCTATATCGAAGACACGGACGAAGGTCCACTCATCCATCCACTGCCACTTCAGGAGGTCAATGAGGCGCTCGCGGCGCGCGATATCACGCTCCTCGGCGATGCGAAGCACGTCCTTGAGGTAGGGCAACTGATCGCCTAGCCCCAGGTCCTTGCTCGTGCTGGTACGCAGCAGCTCCTCGACCTCACCGTTGCCTACGATGTAGTCCTTAGGATCCCAGCCGAGGCGACGACAGGTATAGAGCGCGAGTATGTTACGTAGGTTCTTGTTCAGCTCAGCCCAGCCACGGACGAAGGCGCTGGAGCTCGTCCCGAGCCACTCATAGTAGTAGCGAGAGAGGCGATCCTCTAGGGCGATACGCTCGTGGCGCAGCTGCTCGATGAGGGCAGGCTGACTGCTGTCGGCACGCCAGTCATCGGCCGCGGGACGGTAGTAGAGCTCGTAGACAAAGCGTGCCAGATAGCTGGGGATACCCTTGGGCGCTGCGAAGCGTCCCCCTTCGGCGGCACGCTGAGCGAGCGCGCGCAGCTGTGTGAGGAGCGCTGAACCCTCGGCCGAATCCTCGGCAGCAGGCTCCTCAGAGGCGCCCTCAGGGCTGGGGGCTAGCGCATCGGTGCTGATCCAGTCGATGAGCTGAGGGTGCAGCCGCTCGGCACGCAGCGCCTCCAGGAGCTGGCGGTCGGCGGTGGTGAGGACAGGCTGCAGTTCGTGGTAGAATTCCTCCGCAGTGTAGGGAGGCTTCGCCATCTCAGCGGTCAAGACTGGGAGCCCTGATACTAAGCCGTAGTACTTAGCCATGGTCTTGTCTCAAGGATGCTGGTGAGGCCCTAGAAGAGCATCTTGCTCAGCTCGGGACGTAGGAAGCTCTTGAAGAGCTCGGCGAACTCTGCCTCTCCGAACTGGATCTTGAAGCTGCCATCCTTAGGGGAGATGGTGAAGTCGGTGGGCTTGCCCGCGACAGAGCGGATGCTGACCCCTTGCTCGAGGAGCTGCTTGGCGTTGGACGCGAAGTAGCTACGCAGTGCCTCGGCGTCAGCCGTGGCGATCTCTACGCCGCGGTTGAGGTCGAAGCCCTCGACGATACGAGCCACGAGGCCCTGGATGAACTGGGGATCTACAGCTAGTGCCTTGGTATTCTGCTCTGCCACCTGGCCCTGGATCTGGTCAGCGATGCTGCTGCGGAGGCTGTCGACGAGCTGGGCGCTGTAGAGGCGCAGCTCGGACTGTGTGTTCTCCTTGAGTTCCTTGGCTCGGCGCTCAGCATCTGCGATGAGTGCTGCGGCACGTGCCTGTGCGTCGGCTTCGATGGTCTTGGCTTTGGTCTCGGCTTCAGCGATGAGTCGCTGTGCTTCCGTCTGTCCTCGCTCTACCCCTTCGTTGTAGATCTTCTCGGTCAGTTCTTGAATCTTTGCATCCATATCCTGAATTACGTTCGTTTGTCTGCAGTAGTATCGTCAGGAGGCTGTGCTCCCTGCGTCTTGGACAAAGGTAAAGATTTTTTCATTTCAAAACACCCCCTCGCCAAAGTCCTCAAAGTAGCCCCACACAGCCCCCGTCTCAAGTAACTCCCAAGGGTTCTCTAGGCCAGCACTCCCTGCCCCTCAAGAGTCCTCGGGGACAAGGCTCGGTGGGTCTGAGGGATATCCCTCACGAGGCTGAGGGACGTCCCTGAGCGCACTGAGGGATATCCCTCAGGGGTGCTGACTGATACCCCTCAGCGCGGTGCGGGCTAAGCCTCAGCGTGTGGAGCCCACTTGGGGAGGAGGCTAGGGCCTCACGCGAGCTGCCCCCAAGGCAAGCGAGCGGGACCGAGACAAGCCCCTCGTCCGGGCCCCGCAGCCCCCTACGACCGCCCGCCGCAGTGGGTATGCACTCCTTGGAGTGTGGCAGAAAAGTCGTTACTTTGTATATATAATCAGCATATACTCAAGGTATGAATACATTCAAGCGTGTGCTGCTCAAGCTCAGCGGAGAGTCTCTGATGGGCGCCAAGCAGTATGGTATCGACACGGATCGCCTCGGCGACTATGCCCGCGACATCAAGGCGGCCTCGGAGCTGGGGATTCAGATAGCGATCGTCATCGGCGGGGGCAATATCTTCCGCGGACTGAGCGGCGCAGCCCAGGGCTTCGACCGCGTGCAGGGCGACCAGATGGGGATGCTCGCCACGGTCATCAATAGCCTCGCCCTAGGCTCTGCCCTGACCGCTCTCGGTGTCAAGAACCGCGTCTTCACCGCTATACGCATGGAGCCTATCGGGGAGTACTACGCACAGCCCCGCGTCCTGGAGGCGCTGGAGCGTGGCGAGGTCGTCATCCTCTCGGGCGGTACGGGCAATCCCTACTTCACCACCGATACGGGCAGCTCGCTGCGCGGCATCGAGCTCAAGGCCGACGTCATGCTCAAGGGTACCCGCGTGGATGGGATCTACACGGCAGACCCAGAGAAGGACCCCACGGCGACAAAGTTCGACCGCATCACCTACGATGAGATCTATCAGCGCGGGCTGAAGATCATGGACCTGACGGCTACGACGATGTGCATGGAGAACAAGCTCCCCATCATCGTCTTCGATATGGATACCCCTGGCAACCTACTGAAGGTGCTGCGCGGCGAGTCCATCGGCACCTACGTGGGCTTCTAGGGACAGACACATTATATATAAGGACAAGCATAAATCTATAAAGCATATCAATGAGCGAACTGAAGAATCTAACGGCGCAGGCTGGCGCCCAGATGGAGAAGACGGTAGAGCACCTCGAGGAGGCGCTGGCACGTGTGCGTGCTGGTAAGGCCAATGTCAAGATCCTCGACGGCATCATGGTCGAGTACTACGGCAGCCTCGTGCCCCTGACGCAGGTAGGCACCGTGACCGTACCCGACGCCAAGAGTATCGTCATCACCCCTTGGGAGAAGAACATCATCCGCGATATCGAGCGCGCCATCATCAACTCGCCCCTGGGTATCACGCCTGAGAACAATGGCGAGCTGATCCGCCTCGGCATCCCGCCCCTCACCGAGGACCGCCGTCGCGAGCTGGTCAAGCAGGTCAAGGCCGACGCCGAGGCTGCCAAGGTAGCCGTACGCAATGCGCGCCGCGATACCAACGATGCCATCAAGAAGAGCATCAAGGCGGACAACACCCCCGAGGACGTAGCTAAGGACGCCGAGGCCGAGGTGCAGAAGATTCATGATCGCTATATCAAGAAGATCGACGAGCTCTTCGCCGCCAAGGAGAAGGAAATCATGACCGTCTAATCTAGGCCCTGCAGTGACGGGACTAGTCATCAAGAATACCGGGAGCCACTACGGCGTACGGGCCGAGGACGGTAAGGAGTACCTTTGCCTTGCCAAGGGGAACCTACGCCTTAGAGGCTTCCGCAGCACCAACCCCATCGTAGTGGGGGATCTCGTCCAGCTCGAGCTCAACGAGCAGGACGAGGTACACTACATCCGCGACATCCTGCCACGACGCAACTACATCATCCGTCGCTCGGCCAATCTCTCCAAGGAGTCGCACATCCTAGCGGCGAATCTCGACGCTTCCTTCCTCGTCTGCACCATCGCTGCCCCCGAGACCAGCACGACCTTCATCGACCGCTTTCTCGCGACGGCGGAGGCCTATCGGGTGCCGACGGAGCTGATCTTCAACAAGGTCGACCTCTACACCCCCGAGGCGCTGGAGTACATGCAGGAGCTCATCGAGCTCTACAGCGGCATCGGCTATCCCTGCCATGCGGTATCCGCCGCCACGGGTGAGGGCGTCGACGAGCTCCTAGGCAGGCTGGAGGGCAAGATAACCCTCTTCAGCGGTCACTCAGGCGTCGGTAAGAGCACCCTCATCAATAGGCTTATCCCTGGCGCCGAGCTGCGCACGGGGCAGATCTCTATGGCGCACTTCAAGGGCATGCATACCACGACCTTCTCCCAGATGATCCCCCTGCCCTCCGCTGGCGGCGGCTACCTCATCGACACGCCGGGGATCAAGGGCTTCGGCATGCTGGAGATGGAGGAGGCAGAGGTCTCACATTACTTCCCCGAGATCTTCGCAGAGAGCGCACACTGTCGCTTCGGCAACTGCTCGCATACGCACGAACCGGGTTGCGCCGTTCTATCAGCACTAGAGGAGGGACGCATCGCGCCCTCCCGATACACCAGTTACCTCGGTATCCTCGAGGACAAAGAAGGCGGCAAGTACCGCCCCGAGTATAAGTAAGGTAAGGCCGGGAGGCCTCAGGCACGACGCCCTAGGCCCCTGGGCTGCGGCCTCAGCCTAGCCCCCACAGCCCAGCCTAAGCAATCAGTAGCATTAGTACGAATGATGAATATCCTATCCAGAGGATGTGCTGCAGCAGCGGCCCTCTTCCTCTTCACAGCCTGTAGCACCGTGCCCATCACGGGGCGCAACCAGTTCAGCCTCGTATCCGACGGCGAGATCCTCTCGATGAGCGCGACGCAATACCGCCAGTTCATCAGCCAGGCCCAGCTCAGCAGGAACAGCAGCTACAACGCGCGCGTCAACCAGGTAGGCCGTCGCCTCGCCGCGGCCACGAACTCCTATCTCAAGGAGAACGGCTATACCGACATGCTCTCCACACTTAGCTGGGAGTTCAACGTCGTCGATAGCAAGCAGGTCAACGCCTTCTGTATGCCTGGCGGCAAGATCGTCGTCTACACGGGTCTACTGAACCTCGTCGGCAACGGCGCGCACGCTGACGACGAGCTCGCAGCCGTCATGGGACACGAGCTCAGCCACGCGCTGGCGAAGCACGCCAACGAGCGCATCAGCAATCAGATGCTCCTGCAGGCAGGCGGCCAGATCCTCGGCGCTGCAGTAGGCTCACGCTCGGCGACCCTCGGCGCGCTCATCAATCAGACCTATGGTATCGGTGCCCAGGTCGGTGTGATGCTCCCCTTCGGTCGCAAGCAGGAGTATGAGGCCGACAAGATGGGGCTCGTCCTCATGGCTATCGCAGGCTACGATCCACGCTACGCCGTGAACTTCTGGCAGAAGATGTCCTCTAGCAAGGGCGGCCAGCAGGTCAGCGAACTGATGAGCACGCACCCCAGCGACGAGAACCGCATCCGCGCCATCAACGAGTACCTCCCCACGGCGCTGAAGTACTACACGGGCAAGGCCGCCCCCAGCGCGAGCCCTACGACGACGCGCTCTACCCAACAGCAGGGCGTACGCGTTTCGGACCTCAACCGCCTGCTCAAGCGCTAGTCCACCTAGCTGACGATGGCCTCTGCCTCACTGCGCACCCAGCTTAGCCTCCCCCCGGCCTATAGCCTCGAGGCACTGGGATCGCCCCCTCGCCCTGCTCTAGAGACGACCTCGCCCCGCGGCAAGGCGCCCCTGCAGCAGGGCGAGCTCACGCCGAGCCTCAGTGCCATCGTGCCTTAGCCTCCAGCCCAATTTGCTCAGGCCGCTGAGCCCGTATTACTCAGGCCGCCGAGCCCGTATTACTCAGGCCGCCGAGCCTACCCGAGCGGGGCGCCGCCCACCCGAAGCCCCCACCCTCTTCCTCTAGCCACACAGCCCTATGAAACTGCTGAAGCAAATCGTCCTCATCCTGATCATCCTCGTCGCTGTCGGGTGCCTCGTCTCCCTGGTCTTCCTCTCGGAGGCTCAGCGCATGATCGTCCTCGTCGGAGGAGGCTTTGCCATCCTCAACCTCATCTTTATTCTCTTCTTCATCAGCAAGAATAGCAAGCGCCCCGAGCCACGCCGCTAGCAGCGGCACCGCGACTCGAGCAGCGACTAATCAGCACAGCCCACAGCTATGAGCCCACACTCTAGGCGGACGCACCGCGTCCTAGCCCTCACCCTAGCCCTCCTCATCAGCATCCCTGCCCTAGCGCAGAGTAAGCGTATCCGCGAGCATGAGGTCGTACGCGAGGAGACCGTCTACAGCATCTCCCGACGCTACAATGTCCCCATAGAGAAGATCTACGAGCTGAACCCCTGGGCACGTACCCAGATCAAGGTCGGGGACAAGCTCCTGATCCCGAGCGAGGCGACGAACCACAGCAGCACCAGCCCCAAGGCCGAGAGCCGCAAGCATGTCGTAGCCGCTGGCGAGACGCTCTACCGCATCAGTAAGAACTATGGCATCGAGCTGGAGCAGCTCCTGCGTGCCAACCCTGGGGTCACCTCCTCCAATGTCAAGGTAGGCATGGAGCTCGTCATCCCCAGCCCCGAGGCCGAGCAGTCCGCCACGCCCAGCCCTACCCCTGAGCCTCAGAGCGTAGAGATTTCCTCCAGCCAGGTGGCTAAGGCGCAGGTACGCGTAGCTCTGCTGCTGCCCCTGACGAAGGGACGCCGCTACGTAGAGTTCTACGAGGGCTTCCTCCTCGGCATGTACGAGCTCAAGAAGACGGGCGTCAGCATCCAGCTGACCACGCTCGACACGCCGACAGACGACGCGCTCTCGGGGTACATCGCCCAGGGCAAGCTGCGGGATATAGATCTGGTCTTCGGCGGGGTCAATGAGCAGCAGATCGGTGCCCTAGCACGCGCAGGCGGCTACCGCTACTATGTCGTCCCCTTCAGCCGCGTCGACGGGCTGGAGCTCGGGGCGGGGAACTCGGCCATCCTCGTCAACGCGCACCCCGAGTACCTGATCGACCGCGTCATCCCAAGCTTCCTACAGCGCTACAAGGGGCGTGAAGTCGTCTTCGTCAAGCGCAGCAGCGACAGCGAGGACCTCTTCGCACAGGAGCTGCGCAAGGCCCTACGCAGCGCGGGTCTCCCCCACCGCACCATCGAGCTGGGCGGCCAGAGCCCGACCGTGGGGACGACGGCCGTCCTCGTACCCGTCTCAGCGGATCGCAACCTCGCGCAGGCTACCATCAGCTACCTCGAGCGTCAGAGCTCGACGAACCTTACCCTCTTCGGCTACCCACAGTGGCAGTCCTTCGGGGGCGGATTCCAGCGTAGCCTCAGCCGCTACAATGCGACGATCTACTCGAGCTTCTTCTTCGACCCCACGACCAGCGAGTCGCGCGACTTCCTCACGCAGTACAATCACTGGTTCAGCCACAAGATCGACAACACCTATCCCAAGTACAGCGTCCTCGGCTACGACCTAGCGCGCTACTTCATCCGCGCCTACTCGCTCTACGGGCAGGGCTTCGTCAAGCACCTCAACTCCCTGCCCTCGGACGGGCTGCAGCTGGATATCTACCCCAAGGTAACCTTCACCGACGAGCAGGACGGCGTACGTCGCAGCGTCTATACCAACACCCGCTGCTACCTCGTCACCTACAAGTCCTCGGGCACGATCCAGCGTGATGCCATCTAGCCCCGTACAGTCCCTTAGCCCCGCACAGAGATGATACGCACCCTCCGCTACAGCCTCCTCGCCCTAGGACTCGCCGCTACGACGGCCAGCGCCCAGGAGGCCAAGTCCCCCTTCCACCAGTCGCTCGCCGTCGGGGTCCATGGTGGGATGCTGATGAGCCGCGTCAACTTCGTCCCCAGCGTCAGCCAGCGGCTGCACTCGGGACTGATGGGTGGCGTCCTGCTCCGCTACAATGTAGAGCGCGGTGCCTCCCTGCAGCTAGAGGCCAACTATGTCCAAGGCGGCTGGCGAGAGAAGTACGATGCAGCTACGACCAGCTACAGCCGTACGCTGAATGCGCTGGAGGTGCCACTGCTGACACACCTTTATCTAGGGCAAGGGAGCGCTAAGTTCTACCTCAACGCAGGCCCCTTCGTCGGCTACATCCTCTCCGAGGCCTCCACGAGCTCGGGAGAGGATGCGATGAGCGATCAGGACAAGGCGCGCCACGCGCTCCCCGTCGCCAACCGCTTCTTCTGGGGGCTAGGCGGTGGCCCTGGCCTCAGCCTACAGCTCGGCGGCCGCCATCGCATCGAGCTGGAGGGACGCCTGGTCTACGGGCTCGGCAATATATGGTCGAGCGCACGCACCTCACCCTATCCTCAGTCCTCGGAGCTACGCTTCGGCGCGCGCTTCGGCTACGTCATCCAACTCTAGTCCCCGCGCGGAAGGCCTCCTGATGGATATCAGTGGGCACGCTGAGGGACGTCCATGAGCGTCGCGAGGGATATCAGTCAGGGTGCTGACTGATATCCCTCGCGACGCTTCGTTTAGGCAGTCCCCTCGCTCGGCCTCCGCTCAGCCCTTGCCGACACCCTCTGTCGAAGTACTCTAGACCTTAGGCTAAGGCCGCCTCGAGCGCGGCTTAGCCGCTTCCAAGACAAGCCAATTCGCTATCCCCTCCTTAGCCTAGGCATTAGGCATCACAAGCGGGCTAGTCCCCGCACGCTTCGCCCGACGAGGCCTCAGCGCTACACCGCCACGAGGGCTCTAGCTAAAATTCCTTATCTTTGCGCTAACTCGCTAGGGGGCTTCCCACAAAGGAGTCCTACGTCCAAGGCGAGCACCGGGCCCTCGTAGTTCAACGGATAGAACAAGAATTTCCTAAATTTTAGATAGCAGTTCGATTCTGCTCGGGGGTACGTACGACGAAGCCCACTCAGGTCTGCAGCAGCAGTCTGAGTGGGCTTCGCTCCTTAATAGGCTTAGCCTCAAGGGCTAATCGGAGCCTTCCTCTCCCCCATCCGAGGGCCATCCCCAAGAATAGGTATTTTATCGCCAGATAGAGCAGGGCTATAGGCTTTGGCCTACCTTTGCACTGACCGAAGCTACCGCTTGCCCTCTGGCCGAGCTAACGACTCCCCCCACCCCATCTGCGAGTGACGAGCCCTGACAGCCCAAGCTACGCCGCGGTCTCCCGCTGGTACACCCTCGCTGGGCGCATATCGGGAGCATCATTCCTTCATTATTACTAACCGCCCCCATGCCACGGCATAGCGGGGCATGATCCCAAGCGAAACGCAATGAACAAGCTGATGCAGCAGGTGCTGCTGGCCGCCCTACTCCTCCTCGGAGTGAGCTGGAGCGGTAGCGCACAGCAGACAGCGACGACAGGAAGTATCGTGGGCACCGTCGTAGACGCTTCGACACACGAGGCCCTTCCTTTCGTCCAAGTATTTATCACAGGTACTACGCTCGGCACTACGACCGATGCCAATGGCGCCTTCTCACTGACGAAGCTAAAGCCTGGCACCTACTCCCTCCAGGCACGCCTCGTCGGCTACGCCTCCGAGCAGGTAAGCCTCTCCGTGACCGCAGGCCACAGCCGCCACCTCGACCTCTACCTCAAGGCGCAGAGCATAGACCTCGATGGCGTCGTCGTCTCGGCCAATAGACACGAGACCATGCGGCGTAATGCCCCCAGCCTCGTGACCGTGCTCTCGCAGGAGCTCTTCACCAAGACGAACTCCGAGAACCTCAGTCAGGGGCTGCGCTTCCAGCCCGGGCTGCGCATCGAGGACAACTGCCAGAACTGTGGCTTCAACCAGGTGCGTATCAACGGCCTCGAGGGCGCTTACTCGCAGATCCTCATCGATAGCCGCCCCGTCTTCAGCGCCCTAGCAGGCGTCTACGGTCTGGAGCAGATCCCCGCCTCGATGATCGAGCGCGTGGAGGTCATCCGTGGTGGTGGCTCGGCGCTCTTCGGGGCGAACGCTGTAGGCGGCGTCATCAACGTCATCACCCGCGAGCCCCTGCGCAGCACCGCCACGCTCAAGCAGAGCATCACGAGCTACGAGCAGTCGGGCCAGCGCTATACCAGCCCCATGCCTGTGACGAGCTACAACGCGAGCCTCGTCAGTGAGGATCGACGCGCTGCCGTCATGGTCTTCGGCCAGCATGCCCGCCGTGGCTTCGTCGATGTCGACGGGGATCAGTTCACCGACATCCCCGAGCTCAAGCAGCGCGCCCTCGGTCTGCGTGCCTACTACAAGACGGGTATCTACAGCAAGCTCACGGCCGAATGGCGCTCCATGCACGAGTATCGCCGCGGCGGTGACCGCCTCGACGAAGCTCCCTTCCAGGCACGCATCGCCGAGTACCTCCAGCACTTCGTTAACGGCGCTAGCCTGCGCTTCGACCAGAATACGGCCGAGGGCAAGGACAGCTTCAGCCTCTACGGCTCGGGCCAGCAGGTACTGCGCAAGAGCTACTACGGCGGGGGCGACTATGCCGAGCAGCTGCTCAAGCCTCTACGTGAGCTGCCTCGTGGCGCTGCGGGAAGCGCCGAGGAGTCGGCCTATCAGGAGGCCTACGACGCGGCCTTCAAGGCGCTGACCTCCTACGGCCAGACCAAGGGCTTCGACTTCCAGGCAGGCGGGACCTACATCCACCACTTCGACCGCCCCTGGACACTGACGGCTGGGGCTGAGGTCAGCTACTCGCTGCTCAACGACAAGAGCGGCTACCGCGCTCAGGGCATAGACCAGAAGACCTGGACCTGGAGCCAGTACGACCAGCTCGAGTACAGCCTCGACCGCTGGAGCTTCCTCCTCGGGGGACGCCTCGACTACGTACATCTGACGCAGGGCGGCAAGAAGAGCATCGACCCGCTCCTCATCCTCAGCCCGCGTGCCAACCTACGCTTCGCCCCCACCAAGGACCTCGGCCTACGCCTCTCCTATAGCGAGGGCTTCCGTGCCCCGCAGTTCTTCGACGAGGAGATGCACGTGACGCTGGCAGGCGGTGAGCCCAAGGAGCGCGTCCTCGGCAAGGACCTCCGCGAAGAGCGCAGCCGTAGCCTCAGCGCCTCCGCCGACTGGTATACCGCCTTCGGTAGCTGGCAGCTCAACCTCATGGGAGAGGGCTTCGCCACCTTCATCAAGAATAAGTTCACCGCCGACAACGAGGATGGCGTCCTCGACCCCAAGACGGGGAAGAAGGTCATCACCATCATCAACGCCGCGGGCAGCCCTAGCCAGGTCTACGGGATCAACCTCGAGGGACGCCTCGCGTACCGCCGTCTCCTCGACCTGCAGGCAGGGCTGACGCTCCAGCGCAGCCGCTACGGGACGGAGAAGACGCTCTTCGAGCCCAGCGACGAGACGCCCACGCAGGCGACCATCACGACGCGTGACTACGAGCGTACGCCCAAGGTGTACGGCTACTTCGCCGCTACGCTGCACCCCAGCAAGCCCCTGAGCTTCACCCTCTCGGGAACCTACACGGGCTCGATGAAGGTCCCCCACGAGCCTTACGAGGGCTTCGATGGGATCGCCAGCGAGGCTAAGCCCGACAGCCGTGGCGCCTTCGACTACACCGACGCCACAGGCACGCAGCACCGCGGCCTGGCCCCAGGCTTCGCGCAGCTCACCAAGACGAAGCCCTTCCTGGACCTTGACCTGCGCGTCAGCTACGCCCTAGACCTCACCTCGCTGGTCAAGCTGACGCTGGACGCTGGCATACAGAACTTCCTGAACTCCTACCAGCAGGATACCGACAAGGGGCCTGGCCGCGCCTCGGCCTACATCTACGGCCCCACGCGTCCCCGCCGTCTGTACCTCTCGGCGACCTTTGACCTCTAGCCGATCGAGGTCCTAGGGAGCGCAGACCTAGCGCGCCCGATACAGCAGCGCCCTCAGCATCCGATCGAGATGCTGGGGGCGCTTTCTTTATACTATGGAGAAGCTGGGCTAGCGGCCGAAGCTCCACTTGAGCCCGAGGGTCGGGGCTACGATCCACTGCGGGGCATCGACGTTCTTCGACACACGTAGTTCTGTGCCTACGCTGAGGTTGAAGTCGGGTGCGACACCCTTGATCCTATTGAGATTGCACCACAGCTGCGGCTGGGACATGAACTTGAAGGTCGTACTTCCCCAGCCTGGTGCCGTCAGCTCCTGACGCCACCAGCTGAAGAAGCCCGTCGCCGTGAAGAGCCCCGAGACGGAGGCGAAGCGCCAGACGCCACAGAGCTCGAAGTTGTGCGGCTGCTCTGCCCCCTTGATGTACTTGTAGAGGGGGATAAGCTGGAGCATCGTACGGCGTGTAGGGCTGAGGTAGGTGTAGCTCCCGCCGAGCATGAAGGCATCGTTGAGGGAGAAGGCGGGCTTGGTCCGCTCCGTGCTCGGGGCGTAGTCTCTGAAGCGGAGGCCCCCATCGTAGCGGAAGTGCAGGGCGAAAGGGGGGCGCCAGAAGCGGAGGTTGCGCATGAACTTCCAGTTGGCATTCACTGCACCCTGATCACGCCAGGACATGTCCACGAAGTAGAAGGTATCGCCGAAGCGGTCGAGGCTCTGCTGCTCGACGGTTGCCGTCATCATAGGCCGCTCGCGCTGCACCGTCGGGTAGAGGGCACGGCCGAGGTCGTAGTGCAGCTGGATATTCTGCGCCTTGAGGAGCGGAGCTATCGAGAGGAAGAGGAGGCCAAGGAGCGGGTGCGCGAGGAGGCGAAGCCCTCGGCCGTACTGGGACTGGCGGAAGCGAGACATCATCATGCTGAGGAGCTATATACACGAGCGCAGCCAGTAGCGGGAGCTACCGACTGCGCTCGCTATCATTGGGTGGGAGCTAGCGCCTAGAAGAGCTTGGTGGGGTACTCACCAGCGTCGACCAGTGCCTGGATCTTGGCTACGACCTCGGGGCGGTCAGCAGCGTAGGTCACGCCGAACCACTGGTCGGGCGTATCCAGCACCTCGACAGAGATCTTGCCCTGAGCTACGAGGAGGTTGACGGGCAGCGGGATGAAGTACTCGAACTTAGGGTTCGTGTCCAGCGCCTGGAGGAAGTGGCGGAAGAGCTCGTTGGAGTGGCGGAAGTAGTCGGGAGTGAAGCCCCACATGTTCATCGATACGGGCGTGTTCTCCTCGAGGTACTGCTTCTGACCCTGCTCGTCCTCGAAGAAGATGCGTCCATCCTCCCCGCGAGCGATCGCCGTGCGCTCTACGACCTCCGTCAGGAAGCCCTTGTCGTCAACCTGGCAGACGCCACGCGCTACCGTACCGCTCTCGCTGAGGGTATTGCCCACACGATAGCCGACCATGCAGTACTTACCCTCGCTGTCGGAGAGACTACGGAGCTTGTCTGCCAGCGCGGCGAAGCCATGACGGCCGTAGAAGTCGTCGGCGTTGATGACTGCGAAGGGCTCCTTGACGACCTCCTCGGCCATCATGACGGCGTGGTTGGTACCCCAGGGCTTCTCACGGCCCTCGGGGACAGTGAAGCCCTCAGGCAGCTTGTCCAGGTCCTGGAAGACGATCTCGACGGGGATCTTGTGCTCGTACTTGGAGACGATCTTCGTGCGGAACTCCTCCTCGAAGAGGTGGCGGATGACGAAGACGACCTTGCCGAAGCCAGCACGGATAGCGTCGTAGATGGAGTAGTCCATAATGGTCTCGCCCGAGGGGCCTAGACCATCGAGCTGCTTGAGACCGCCGTAGCGGCTCCCCATACCTGCAGCGAGGACAACGAGTGTAGGTTGTTTCATTGTACTTATAGTGTTTAGGAGTTAGTGATGACGCATTAGCGGCGGCGCCTGCGGCTCTTCGTGGCCTTGCCCTTAGAGGACGTGTGCTTCTGCGCCGCCTTGGCACTGTGCTTGCCAGGGATAGATAGGCTCTGCCCTACGCTGAGCTTATCGGAGCGAAGTCTATTGGCCTTCTTGAGCTCCTCGACCGTGAGGCCGTGACGATGGGCGATGCTGGAGAGCGTCTCGCCCGAGCTGACCTTGTGCTGACGGCTCGCAGCGGTGGACTCGCCTCGGGAGCTAGCTCGGGAGCGGCTGGAGCTGGTCTCGACCTCGGCCTCCTCCTGGCTCGTCTCCTCACTGGCGCTCTGCTTCCGACGTACGGAGGCCTGCTGGTCAGGCCCCTCGAGGTTGACACGCAGCTCGGGGGAGACGACGGCCTCACCGAGGCTATCGAGCTTGAGGATGGCCGTCAGGGGTAGGCGTACCGAGGCGTTGTTGCCTGGGATGATGCCGCTACGGTACTGGGGGTTGAAGGTGGAGATCGTCTCCCGATCCAGCCCCGTAAGCTCGGCGATGCGGTCGAAGGTCACGCGGTGCGGCGTCACGTAGTAGTCGGTAGCCAGCGGACGCCCCAGCTCGCGCGGCAGGATGCCGTAGTGGCGCGAGTAGTGCATGGCGAAGTAAGCCCCGATGAAGAGCGGGATGTAGCGACGCGTCTCCCCGGGTAGGAAGCGGTAGATGTCCCAGAAGTTCGGCTTGAGGAGCCCGGAGCGCTTGATGGCGCGATTGACGTTGCCGGGGCCGCAGTTATAGGCCGCCAGCACCAGCCACCAGTCGCCGTAGATCTTGTAGAGGTCCTTGAGGAAGCGGCTCGCAGCCTCCGTGCTGCGGATGGGATCCATACGCTCATCCACGAGGCTATTGATGTTGAGCCCATAGGCGCGTCCCGTGGGGAGCATCAGCTGCCAGAGGCCAGCGGCCCCAGCAGGGGAGATGGCCTTGGGATTGAGCGCCGACTCGACGATGACCAGATAGCGTAGCTCCATAGGCAGACCATACTTGTCGAGCGCTGTCTCTATATCGGGGAAGTAGAGATCCGAGAGGGCGAGCATGGAGCTCAGTAGGCCGCGACGGCGGTAGAGGTAGAGCTCGATGGCCTCACGTACGAGGGGATTGTAGCTGAAGCGCATCACCGAGGGGATGCGGTTCAGCATCCTGATGTAGGTACTGTCGGCAGTGTAAGGGACGGAGACAGAGGCGGGGAGAGCGGGACTGGTACGCGCGGTACCCTTGCGCCCATAGCCGCTATACCACTGCTCCAGCAGGCTCTCTACGTCGCGATCTAGCGAGGCAGGGAGCGTGATGGGGTCGAGCAGTGCTGAGGAGAGGGAGAGCGAGAGCGGAGATCCCTGCTGACGGATGCTGTCGCGCTGCGCCCAGAGGGAGGGCGAGAGCGTGAGGAGAAGCGAGAGAAGGGATATCCTGAGGAGGCTCTTCATAGGGGGAGTCATTAAAAGGTAAGGCTACAGTTGACCCCCAGCTGTAGTGCGGGTCGGGGTAGCGCAGGCACGGCTATCTCTGGACTGAGGCGCAGGGATAGGTCGGGAGAAATGTCGAAGGTGTAGAGCTCGGCATCGACATAGGCGTCGAGGAGCGAGAGGCCGTAGACCAGCACCGTAGCGACGATGCTGAGGTCTCGGTAGCGGCGGTAGTAGTCGTTGCCGCGCTTGAGCGTCGAGCGGAGCGAGCTGTACTGCGCGTAGTCCTCGGCCTTGGCGCCCGCGGGGGCGAAGGCCAGCCAAGCAGTATTGGTCGCGGGGTCGGCGCTCATGATGTCACGATAGGCCTCATGGTAGTCGCGGTACTGGCGATTGTTCCAGCTGATGGCGTAGTAGCAGGCCGTCAGGGCACCCCAAACGATGGGGAGCTTCCAGTACTTGCGATTGTAGATCTGTCCGCCCCCAGGGAGCAGCGCCCAGAGGAGCGCCTTGGTCGAATTGGGCTGCCAAAGCGGAGCTATCGCCGTCGCCTGGGGTGAGAGCTGCACCTGCGGCTCCTCGGCAGTGCGCGCGAGGCTATCGAAGCGGGCGGGACGCAGGGGGCGGGACGCTTCGTCCCCGACGTAGCTCGGGCTACTCTGAAGTCCCGTACTCGCGAAGGAGGGATAGCTGCGCAGCGCGGGGAGGCTGTCGGGAGCCGAAGCTCGGGCAGAGGCCACCCCGAGGAGGAGGGCGAGCCCAAGGAGGAGGCTGGGACGATAGCTGGAGGCGGTCATAGACGGAGGGCTAGTGCTGTACGCGCTCGAGGAGCTGCATGATACGCTCCAGCTCCTCGTCGCTGGAGAAGGGGATCGTCAGGCGTCCCTTGCCCTGAGCGTTGCAGCGCAGGGTGACGCGCGAGGCGAAGACCTGCGCCAGGTGCTGCTCTAGGATCTTGTAGTCCGCACGTGCAGAAGGCTTGGGGCTGCTGGAGGGCTTAGCCGTGGGGAGCTCCTCACCACCCTGCTGGACGGCGCGGGCGAGCTCCTCGACAGCACGCACACTCAGCTGCTCCTGCTGTATGAGGGCATAGAGCTCCAGCTGCCGCTCGGTATCCTCGATCTGCAGGAGGGCACGGGCGTGGCCCATGTCAATGAGGCGCTGGGTGAGCCCCAGCTGGATCTCGGCGGGCAGGCGCAGCAGGCGCAGGTAGTTGGCCACCGTGGTACGCTTCTTCCCCACGCGCTCGGCGAGCTCCTCCTGCTTGAGCTGCTGTAGGTCGATGATCTGCTGGTAGGCCAGAGCGATCTCTATGGCATTGAGGTCCTCACGCTGGATGTTCTCCACCAGCGCCAGCTCCATGAGCTCCTCGGCACGTACGGGACGGATGTAGGCGGGCAGGCGCTCGAGCCCCGCACGCTGAGCGGCACGCCAGCGGCGCTCACCCGAGATGATCTGGTACTGTCCGCCCCCGAGCTCCTGCACGGTGATGGGCTGGACGAGCCCCAGCGCACGTATCGAGCTAGCAAGCTCCTCGAGGCGCTCCTCGTCGAACTCGCGGCGAGGCTGATTGGGATTAGGCTGGATGAGCCCGATGCTCAGCTCCTGGATCGAGGCGGCCCCGCTGAGGCTGGCCATGGGCTCATCGGGGAGGAGGTTGCCGAGGCCGCGCCCGAGGACGCTCTTAGTCTTCATTGCCATAGCGTCTACTTCTTAGTCTTGTTGATCAGCTCGACTGCCAGCTGGAGGTGATTGACGGCGCCGCGGCTGTCGGCATCGTACAGCAGGGCAGGTAGCCCATGGCTCGGAGCCTCGCCGAGCTTGACATTGCGCTGGATGACGGTCTCGAAGACGAGCTCCTTGAAGTGGCTCTTGACCTCCTCGTAGATCTGGTTGTTGAGGCGCGTACGGCTGTCATACATCGTCATCAGAAAGCCCTCGATCTCGAGGCGCGGGTTGAGGCGCTGGCGGACGATACGTATAGTATTGAGCAGCTTGGAGATGCCCTCGAGGGCGAAGTACTCGCACTGTACGGGGATCAGGACGGCGTCCGCCGCTACCAGCGCATTGATCGTGATCAGGCCCAGCGAAGGGGAGCAGTCGATGAGGATATAGTCGTAGCGGTCTACGAGCGGCTCGAGGACGCGGCGCAGCTTGTGCTCGCGCTCGTCCTGCTCCATCAGCTCGATGTCTGCCCCCGCCAGGTCGATATGCGAAGGCAGTAGCTCGAGGCCGTCCACGATGGTAGGGATGATGACCTCGGAAGCCGCGAGGCCGCCGCAGAGGCATTCGTAGATCGTCTTACCGAGCTTGAGGCTCTCGACGCCCAGCCCTGAGGAGGCGTTGGCCTGCGGATCGGTATCCACCAGCAGCACGCGCTTGTCGAGCGAGGCCAGCGAGGCTGCCAGATTGATAGCTGTCGTAGTCTTCCCTACGCCACCCTTTTGGTTTGCTAAGGCGATGATTCGTCCCATTCCTATGGTCTCCCTATAGTCTATTATCCTTATCCTATTCTATTTAGCCTGGTTTGAGCCAGGCGCTATAGTTCCTAAATAACTTCCAAATTTACGACTACTCGCCGACATAGACGACATCCGTGCCGCCAGACGATGCGCTTCGGACTGGCTCTGAGGTGAAAACGCAGCCTCCTCCGCCCTCGGTATAGCGAGGCTCCCAGCCCAACTGGAGTCAAGACCAAGCGCCCCCACCCTACGGTACTCGGCTTTCTCCTACGAAGCCCTCCCCATCCGCTGACCTATCCCTCAGCGCTCTGAGGGATAGCAGTCAGCGCCGTAAGGGGTATCAGTCAGACGGCTGAGGGATATCAGTCAGCGCGCCGAGGGATAGCCCTCAGGCTGTTCGGGCTATGCCGAGCGCTGGGCAAGACTAAGGAGCGAACCTAGCCTGCAGCACATCGAGGCGCTCCCCCTAGCACCTCGCAGCACATTCGTCCATGCCGCTCCGCGCCCCTTCGCTCAGCCCCCGAGGGAGCTCCAAACTTGCCCTCAAGGAGAACTTTTCGGTCTCTCAGCGAAAAAACTTTTCGCTCTGGAGGCTCGCTAGTCCTCGCCTCGCAATAGACACATAATACGCTAAGCAAGAGCGAATAAGAACAAGAACACCACCCTCCTTTAGCTCCTCGCGCGCCCAGAAATTAGGGGGAGTGCGTCGAGATGCTTTACAGAAGTTTGCATATATAAATAAATGTTGTATCTTTGCAGTGTGTTTTTCATGGTATTAGATTTAAGGTTAACTGGAATAGGGGGTGTCGGGAGACAGTCCCTATTCATTTTATAAGGCCCTCCGAAAAGGAGGGGGCGAGGCCTCATGAAGGCGCCCGAGTAGCAGCGCGAAGCAGCCCTTCTCAAGCCTTATCCATAAACCCCGAAGGAAACACAAAGCCCTATCAAAAAGCTAGGCCGAGGTGCAGCGAGCACCTCGGCCTAGTTTACTTAGTAGTCTAGGTATCAGCTCAGCGAACTAGTCTACCTGACGCATGGGCGGCTTGACAACCTCGGCCGCGAGCTGACGCCCACGTACCACGATGTAGATCTCCGTGCCGGGGGCACTGTGCTCCTTAGCCACGTAGCCCATGCCGATACCGACCTTGAGCGTGGGCGACATAGTCCCTGAGGTCACCTCGCCGATGACCTTACCCGAGGCATCAGCGATCTCGTAGTGCGCGCGGGGAATGCCCTTGTCCTTGAGGCGGAAGGCGACGAGCTTACGCGTGATACCCTCGGCCTTCTGCTGCTCCAGTAGGGCGCGGCCAGGGAAGTGCTTGTCGTCCTTGAACTTCGTGATCCACCCGAGACCGGCCTCTAGGGGTGAGGTCGTGTCCGTGATATCGTTGCCGTAGAGGCAGAAGCCCATCTCGAGGCGGAGCGTGTCGCGTGCGCCGAGGCCGATAGGACGGATACCCTCGGGCTTACCTGCCTCGAAGATCGCATTCCAGATACGCTCGCCATACTGGGGGTAGAAGTAGAGCTCGAAGCCCCCAGCACCGGTATAGCCCGTGTTGGAGATGATGACCTCGGGGCAGCCTGCGAACTCCCCGACCTTGAAGGTATAGTAAGGGATCTCGCTGAGGTTAACGTCCGTGAGGCGCTGCAGTACCTGGGTAGCTAGAGGCCCCTGGACAGCCAGCTGCCCGACATTGTCGGAGCTGTTCTCGAGGATAGCCCCAACCTTGTTATTGGCCTGGCACCAGGCCCAGTCCTTGTCGATGTTGGCCGCGTTGACGACGAGCAGGTATTTCTCCTCTTCATAGTGATAGACGAGCAGATCGTCGACGATCCCTCCGCTAGCGTTGGGGAAGCAGGTATACTGGATATCGCCGACGCCGAGCTTGGAGGCGTCATTGCTGGTGATGTCCTGGACGAACTGGAGCGCCTGAGGCCCCTTGACCCAAAACTCACCCATGTGCGAGACGTCAAAGACACCTACGCCCTTGACCACTGTCATGTGCTCGTCGATGATCCCCGTGCTGTACTCGATAGGCATGTTGTAGCCTGCGAACTCGTGCATCTTAGCCCCCAGGGCTTCGTGCAGAGCGGTGAATGGAGTTGTCTTCATGTTCTTGGAAGCGTGCTCTAATATGAAAGTTAGTTGTACTACTGACCCAAAGGTACTAAGAACAAACGAAGTATCCACCTTCGCCCCCTAAAGGAGCAGCACCCCGCCGAGCCCTCCCCCAGCAGCGTCCCCACCATGCCCTTCATCCAGAGCCGATAGAGCCCCCGCTGCGCCCGAAGCCAAATGCCACCGAAGCGCAAGGGGAAGCATACAAAAAGACGGCAGGCATGATCTCTAGATCATGCCTGCCGTCTTAGTGGTAGCGAGAGGGGGACTTGAACCCCCGACCTTC